>Ga0182027_10003957_pt1 | contig 23214 bp, 18 predicted proteins | sample 712E1DmetaG_FD_121300 | JGI IMG/M metagenome (GOLD analysis project Ga0182027, IMG submission 121300) | Permafrost microbial communities from Stordalen Mire, Sweden - 712E1D metaG (Illumina Assembly) | ecosystem: Environmental > Terrestrial > Soil > Wetlands > Permafrost | place: Sweden... | reverse complement strand
AGGATGTTCAGAATCCACCAGCAATGGAATCTGATGGGCTCGAAAGGTGCCCTCAATTTGTAGCCCATCGACGACTTTCGGTCCGGTCCAACCCTTAGGCGAGTTAAGAACAATCATCGGCCAACGTGGACGAGCGGCATCGTTTTTGCCTCGCGCGTTGCTTTGTATATTCCTGATTTCCGTAATTACCTCTTCCAAAGTAGCGGCCATGAGTTGGTGCATCTTTTCCGGATCATCCCCTTCGACAAAATAAGGCGACCAGCCGCAACCTCGCAAGAATTGCTCCAACTCCTCATGTTCAATGCGGGCCGACACGGTTGGGTTGGCTATTTTATAGCCGTTAAGATGCAAGATCGGTAACACGACTCCGTCGGTTATCGGATTCAAGAATTTATTGGACTGCCATGCCGTTGCCAATGGGCCTGTTTCCGCTTCACCGTCACCGATAACGCAAGCAACGACCAGATCAGGATTGTCAAACGCAGCTCCGAAGGCATGGCTTAGTGAATACCCCAACTCTCCACCTTCATGAATCGACCCCGGTGTTGTCGGCGCGACATGGCTAGAAATACCTCCGGGAAAAGAAAATTGCTTAAACAGTTTTTTCAGTCCGGCTTCATCTTGGGTGAGGTTCGGATAAACTTCGCTCCATGTACCTTCAAGATAAACATTACCCACAATCGCCGGGCCGCCGTGACCGGGACCAGCGATGTAGAACATATTCAAATCATACTTCTTGATGACCCGGTTCAAATGTACATAGATAAAATTCTGTCCCGGTGTAGTACCCCAATGCCCGAGCAGCATCGACTTCACATCTGTCAGTTTCAGCGGCTTTCTAAGTAAAGGATTATTACAGAGATAGAGCTGACCAACCGATAGGTAATTGGCAGCGCGCCAGTAAGCATTCATCTTGCGGAGCAATTCAGGTGAAAGAGGTTCTGTCTTCATGGTTTAATTCTCCTTTTTTTAGCCAAGGCCAAGAAGGCGGTAAACCGTCTTAGCGATCATTAATTCTTCATCCGTGTGAATGACGCGAACAGCAACCCGGCTGGCGTCCGTAGAAATCACGCCCGCAGTCTGCACATTACGCGACTCATTTAATTCAATACCGAGGAAACTTAACCCCTCACAGATACGTGCACGGACCAGTGGCGCATTTTCGCCGATACCTCCTGCGAAGACCAGCGTATCCAATCCACCAAGCGCAGCAGCAAAAGAACCAATCCATTTCTTGACCTGGTAGCAAAACAAAGCGACTGCTTCAGCCGCTCGCATGTCCTGTGTTTCACGCTCGAGTAAATCACGCATGTCGGAACTAGTCTCCGACATGCCAAGCAGCCCAGACTGGAAATTAACCATTTCATTAAATCGTTTTGCATCGAAGCCTTCAGTACGTGCCAAAAACCAAAACAGTCCAGGATCAAGATCGCCTGAGCGAGTACTCATCGGCACCCCGGCTGTCGGAGTAAAACTCATGCTTGTGTCTATGGATTTGCCGTCACGCACTGCCGCCAAACTCGCACCGTTGCCAAGGTGAGCGAGAATAACCCGGCCTCGTGAGGCCTCCGTTCCGGTCAGACGAGCCAGTTCTTCCATTAGAAACGCATACGACAATCCGTGAAAACCGTATCGCCGCACTCCCTGCGCTTCATAGCGGCGAGGAATTGGCAACAGCCGCGCCACGGCCGGTAAGTCATGATGAAAATCCGTGTCAAAACACGCCACTTGGGGTAAATCAGGAAATCGACGATAAAACGCCTCGATCAATAAGATCTCCTCTGGTAGATGCGCAGGATCGAATGGACTCAAACTATGCAACTCTGCAACCATTTCTGCGGTGACTCGTTGAGGCTTACTATACTTCGATCCGCCATGCACCACGCGATGCCCCACTGCGGTCAATGCATCATGTCCGCTGCGTTCCTCAATCCAATCCATCAAAGCGCCCACCGCTACCGTATGATCCGGCGCCGTCACTAAGCGCGAAAAGTTGTCCGTCTGGTTCAAGCCTTTTACCCGCAAGGTGGCATCCGGCAGTCCAATCCGCTCAATCTCTCCCTCCAAAATCCGTAAAAGCGAGTCACTGATCTCAAACAGCGCGAACTTGATGCTTGATGAGCCGCCGTTAATTGTCAACACTCTAGCCTGATTCGGTTTTGCGGATGACTGGCTTGTCATTTTGCAATCTCCAATCCAAACGAAACCAGCTTCGTACACGTTGACTTATAATCCGTATGAAGAATACTTCGAATCCCTAAACTTTTTGCGACTTCAACAAACATCGGGCTGTTTTCAATATAGATTACCTGATTTGACGAAACTTGCGCGGTTTCAAGCGCAACACGAAAGATCTTTGCATCAGGCTTTCGCAGCTGAACGTAGCAGGAGGAAATAAAAGAATCCGCAAATTCTTCCAACTTAAACTTTCGGATCCGATACTCATTCAGTCCGTGTCCTTCGTTGCTGACGACAACGATTTTTAATCCATAACGTGCTTTAAGCCGGCGGACCAACTCGATCATTTCTGGATATGGCTTAGACTGGGCGAACATAAATTTACGAAACTGGGCCGGAGTAAACGGCCGCTTCTTATAGAACACCACCAAACGCAAATATTCCTCAATGGTAAGTTTACCCAGCTCGTAAGTGTCTAAGGCTTCGCCATGCCGCTTGTTAAGCTCCTTGAAATTTAGACCAAACTCCTTAGCCGCCAATTTACTAGATCCATGGCTCCACCCGTCAGTAAGTAACACACCACCAATATCCAGAAACAACGCTTTAATTAAACTACTCTTTTTCATTAAGCCTCCCTTAAACAGATTCTTATTTATCCTGCGAGAAAATTACCACCGTATATGGCCCGATACTGATTTTGCCGGAGCAAGGCAGCCCATCGATTTTCTCCTCATGTGCCTGGACATCAAAGGCAGGATGATTTGCAAAATCTGGGCCGTATTTATTTGAATCACTGTTAAATCGTGTTTTCCATAATCCGCCCCGCGGAAAACCGATTGTATAACCGTCGCGGTTTTGATTCATCATATTCACCACCACAACGACGCTATCGGTTGGGCCAAGTTTGTCCCAGCGATGCAAAGCGATAATCTTAGCCCCATCATCAAAATGATAGAGATGGATATTTTGACCGCACAACCCCCGGGTCACACCCGACAGGTTGCGCCGTAAGGCGATCAGATCCCGATACATTCCGAGAATACCCTTTTTGCCCGCAACTCGAGACCAGTCAATCGGAACTTTATCCTGAAACCAGCGATCTTCCAACAACTCTTGCCCTTCAAAAATCATCGGGATACCGGGTGAAGTAAGTACAAGTGCACCGGCTAACGTAGAGCGTTTCTTAGAAAACCAGCTATCCGCCTTACCCGGCCAGATTTCCTCGGGCAGGCGGGCATGACCGTTAGCGATTGCGTCGTGCGACTCGGTATAAATGATCCGCTTGAAGACGTCTTGATCGTAGCGATGCTCAATGGCTTTACTAACTGAGCCCAAATCACGAGATCCATCATCACCAACAATAACGGACTGGCGAACGTGGTGAACAAAATCAGCATCCCATTGCGCATTAAAACCAGCACCGCCTGCTCCTACATCTTTAGTAACCCAAGGATTCTTATGCATCCCTTCGGCGATGACGATCTTTCCGGGAAATCGTTGTTGAATTTCCACATTGATCCACTGCATCAGGCTCCAACCTTCAGGAATGTCATTGGCCGGATTTCCGGCATTACCATCAATGCTTTTGATAAAAACAATCATGTCCCAGCGTAGGCCGTCAGCATGGTACTCTTCAAGCCACATCAAAGCGTTATCGCGTATGTATTGGCGTACTTGACCACGACCATAATCAGGGCGCGTTTGGCCCCAAGGTGTTTGTGAACGTCGATTATTGTAGAAGTAGATTCCCCCTTTATTATTTTCGCTCCAGCCATCAAACTGCCACAAATCAAGATCTGATGGTCCAAAATGGTTATAAACAACATCTACGATGACAGCGATACCATACTCATGGGCCGCCTTCACGAACCGCTTAAATGCATCCGGCCCGCCGTAAACACTTTCGACGGCAAAAGGATGGGACGGGTCGTAACCCCACGAAAATTCTGCTGAAAACTCCGCGACTGGCATCACTTCAATAGCATTAATACCCAGTTCTTTAAGATAAGTAAATTTTTCAATGGCACTATCAAATGTCCCCGGGTGCCCCTTCTCTTTGACGTTAAATGTACCAATGTGCATCTCATAAATGACAAGCTCATTCCCCGTGAACATTTTAAATTTATCACTACCCCAATTAAACGCTTTAGTGTCGTAGATAATCCCGTTACCCAATGAGTTGGTAACTTTTCTGGCATAAGGGTCAATACGAGACAAAGGAGAAAGTTTCCAATCAACAGGAGTGTGAATCATATATCTATACTCATTTCCCACTTTTGCTACTGGCACGTCAGTCGACCAGTAACCGTTATCCTCTCTGATCAGAGTTGTTGAGGTTTTATTCCAGTCATTAAAGGTTCCAGTCACGTAAACCTTTTCGGCATTGGGTGCCCATACGCGAAAGGTTATTCCTTTGGCATGAGGGATAGCACCCATGCCTGGATGTCTTATCATTTTTGCCATATGATATGCTCCTCTTCTAGGGGAACTGCAATACCAGCGAAGTGTGGTATTATTCGCGCGGTATAATTCGTCGCCGGGCGAGCCACAGAAACAGCCGCGCTGTAAACGTAACCACCCTTCACACCTGCCAGCGGGCGAATAAGCTTCATCTCCTGCCGTACCGGATTACCGTCATTGACTCCATCAGCATAAAGTTCGACGCGCACCGCTTTCGGATCGAGATCAGCAAGATGAATCTGAACCTCAAATACGTACTGCTTGCCTTTAGTTTCGATCTTCACTTCGCCAAAATGCAGCGTGGCCCATTTATCTTTCACAGCATGTTCCCAATTAACTATGCTTCTACCCTCTGCGCCTTTATCGGTAACGCGTTCATGATAAACGGTTGCGGCCGGAAGATAATGTTGTTCGGTGTATTCGCACACTGTGCGATTAGTGGAAAATCGCGGCGTCAGCCGCGCCATACTTTCCCTCATCCGCTTAACCCATGAGATCGGAATTCCGCTCTTATCTCTAGTATAAAACTCTGGGATCACTTCCCGTTCAAGCAGGTCATAGAGAACATTGGCTTCAGCAGCGTCCCAAGCGGGATCATCGCCATGCTCCTTACCATCACCCAACGCCCAGCCTACCTCAGGTGTGTATGCTTCCGCCCACCAGCCGTCTAACTCTGATAAATTAATACCACCATTCACCAATACCTTCATGCCGCTGGTTCCACTAGCCTCCCAAGGTCGTCGTGGTGTATTAATCCAGACATCTACTCCCTGCACCAGATGTTCAGCCAGCAGGATATCGTAGTCACTGAGAAAGATTACATGGGGACGAATCTCGGGTCGCTGGATAAAATGTATCCATTCCTTAATCAAAGCCTGTCCTGCTTGGTCCGCAGGATGAGCTTTGCCAGCCATAATAAGTTGTACCGGGCGCTGCGAATTGGTTAACAAGCGACGGAGTCGATCTGGATCGTGCAGCAGTAGGGTCGGCCTTTTGTAGGTCGCGAAGCGCCGCGCAAAACCCAGCGTCAGCGCATTGGGATCAAACAGATGTTTGGCCCCCTCAACCTCCTCGGATGAAGCACATGAGGAAATTAGCTGCTGGGACAATCGCTGGCGGGCGTATTCAACAAGAGACTTGCTAGTGGCGGTACGAAATTGCCAGAGCCGGGCGTCAGAAACACGACGAATATCCTGCTCCAGTGTTTCCGTGGTCCCCAGCCAACGGTCTTTTCCGCAGGCCTCTGTCCAAAGATCGTCGGCTTCCTCCGAGTCCCAACTAGGCATATGCACTCCGTTGGTCACGTATCCAACGGGAATTTCATCCGCCGGCCAGCCTGGAAATAGAGGTTCAAAAAGATGCCGGCTGACTTTACCATGCAAACGGCTCACGCCATTGACTGCCCCGCTACCGCGGATTGCCAGATAGGCCATATTAAAAGGTTCTGAAGTATCCCCTTCGTTTTTACGTCCCAGCGCCATAAAATCGTAAAATGAAATATCTAATGCTTCCTTCGCATACCCACTAAGATATTGTTCAATAAGTGCCGGAGAGAAACGATCAAATCCTGCCTCCACTGCAGTATGCGTGGTAAAAAGATTTCCTGCTCGTGTAACCGACAGTGCCACATTAAAAGGCTGCTTGTTTTCCTGCATGAAACTGCGGGCGCGTTCCAAGACAGCGAAAGCCGCATGCCCTTCATTCAAATGACAGACTTCCGGCTTGATACCCAAAGTGTTAAGCAACCGCCAGCCGCCGATCCCAAGAAGTAGTTCTTGCTTAAGCCGCAACTCTGGCCCGCCCCCGTAAAGCGCGCCGGTGATTCCTCGATCAGCCTGACTGTTCGCCGCGTCGTTGCTGTCCAGCAGGTAAAGTTTCACTCTACCGACTTGAACCTGCCAAGCGCGCACCCAAACTGAATAACCAGGTAAAGAGATTTCTAACCGCAACTGCTCACCGTTAACTTGACGCAAAGGAGTAATCGGTAATTTTCCGGGGTCGTTATAAGGAAACGATGCCTGTTGCGCTCCGTCCTTATCAATTACCTGGTGAAAATAACCTTGTTGATAGAGTAGTCCTATGCCAACCACCGGCACACCCAGATCGCTGGCGGCTTTCAGTTGATCGCCGGCCACATTACCAAGTCCACCCGAATAGATCGGGAGGGATTCGCTCAACATAAATTCCATGCAGAAATATGCGACGCAGGTCAAGGCAGACTGTGGATGATTTTTCTGGAACCACGCGGGCGCCGCAGCCGCGCGCTTCCTAATTTGAATTAGCTCATCTACTTTCTTACGGAAAGCAGGATCGGCCAGGAAATGTTCAAGACGGTCCTTGGAAATCGCCTGCAGAACCCCCCAAGGATTATGCGTAAGTTCCCACAGCGCCGGATCAAGTTTCTGCCACACTTCATCAGTGGCATGATTCCACGCACAACGCATATTTAAGGCAAGTTCCGCCAGAGAATCAAAACCTTCGACCCCCTTAGATAAATGACTTTTGACCGGTTTATTGATAGGTTTTTGTTTACTCATAATTTCTTCTTTGAACTTGCATTGCTTGCAAGCCCTGACCGATATGGCACCACAGTCAAAGCATCGCTGACGATTGTTTGAGCTTCCTCTATGATACTACGTAAATGCTCCGCTCCCTGAAAGCTCTCCGCATAAATCTTATAGATATCTTCGGTTCCTGACGGACGCGCCGCAAACCATCCGCTCTTTGCGATTACCTTCAAACCACCGATAGGTGCGCCATTGCCCGGTGCGCTAGTAAGAACACTCTGAATTTTTTCTCCCGCCAAGTCTGTGCGCCGGACCTGCCGCGGCGAGAGCTTACCTATCATTTCCTTTTGCTCAGGGGTAGCTGGTGCTTCAAGGCGATCATAAACAGGTTCACCGAATTCATGCGTGAGGTCGCGGTAAATTTCACCGGGATCGCGGCCAATTTTTGCCGTTATCTCTGCGGCAAGTAAAGCCGGGACGATTCCATCTTTGTCCGTTGTCCAAACGCTGCCATCAAGGCGAACGAAAGATGCGCCTGCGCTCTCTTCCCCGCCGAAGCCAAGCGAACCATCGAGTAAACCATCGACGAACCACTTGAAACCAACCGGAACTTCGTAAAGCTTACGACCTAGCTTCGCTGTAACAAAATCAATCATCTGGCTGCTTACCAATGTCTTGCCTACCGCCGCTTCTTTAAACCATTTCGGCCGATGTTGAAAAAGATAAAAAATAGCAACGCAAAGGTAATGATTGGGCGGCAACAACCCTGCACTTTTAGTGACAATCCCATGCCGATCATGATCTGTGTCACAGGCAAAGGCAATATCGAAATGATCTTTTAAGCCAATCAATCTTTGCATCGCATAAGACGAAGATGGATCCATGCGGATTTGGCCATCCCAATCCACTGTCATGAAACTAAAGGTTGGATCGACTTCTTTGTTCACAACTGTCAGGTTCAATTTATACCGCTGGGCAATTGGCCCCCAGTAGTGGACGCCGGCTCCACCGAGCGGATCTACCCCCAGCTTGATATTTGCTCCTTGAATGATATCCATGTCAATCACGTTGCCTAGATCTGCGATATATGTATTAAGATAATCATAGCGGTGTGTTGTGGAAGCGGATAAGGCCTTTTTGAAAATAATTCGTTTTACGCCTTGCAGTCCAGTTTCGAGAAATGCGTTTGCTTTTGCCCCGATCCAATCCGTGATGCTGGGCTCTGCCGGACCGCCATTAGGAGGGTTATATTTGAATCCCCCGTCATGAGGTGGATTGTGGGATGGAGTAACAATGATACCATCAGCAAGACCAGTCTTACGCCCGCGGTTATAGGTAAGAATTGCGTGGGAGATTACTGGGGTCGGCGTATATTCATCTTTCTCTGCGAGCATAACTTCCACCCCGTTAGCTGCTAAGACCTCAAGGGAGCTTAATAATGCCGGTGCGGAGAGTGCATGCGTATCCATACCAAGAAACAAGGGGCCATCAATTTTTTGCTGTTTACGATAAAGGCAGATGGCCTGAGTAATGGCAAGAATATGCCATTCGTTAAATGCTTTGTCAAAGGCACAACCCCGATGCCCTGAGGTGCCGAACGAAACCCGTTGCGCCGCAACCTTCGGATCAGGCACTTCGGTATAATAGGCCTTAACGAGCTTGGGCACATTAACCAACATCGCTGGTTGAGCAGGTTTTCCTGCATAAGGGCTTACTTTCATCACTCTCCCTTCAATTACTCTGATGACTTTTTTATTAAAGCCTCCATCAGCTTGTCGAATGGCTCATTGAATTTCTTAACCCCTTCATCTTCAAGCTGCTGAGTTACCTTATCAATGTTGATTCCAAGTTCCAGTAAGTGCGCCATTATCCAGTTGGCTTCATTGACATCTTGTTCCAGACGTAATTGCGGATCGCCGTGATCGCGGTAAGCATCGATGGTCTCAAGCGGGACTGTGTTTACGGTGTCCGGACCGATTATCTGCTCAATGTATTTTATATCGCTATAATCCGGGTTCTTAGTACTTGTACTAGCCCAGAGCAGCCGCTGTGCAGGAGCGCCCTTATCAAATAATTTTTTAAACCTATTACTGCCAAAAATCTCCTTGTAAATTTGATAAGCCGCCTTAGCGCTCGAGATAGCCACTTGTCCATGTACCTTCTTCGCGATTGCCGTTTTTTTATCTCCTGGCTTGATGAATTTTTCTACCAACGGATCCACCAAGGTGTCAATACGGCTTAAAAAGAAACTCGCCACCGAGGCAATATGTTTAACTGACTTGCCTTGAGCTACACGCGCTTCGAGGCCTGCGATGTAAGCTTCTGCAACCTGTCGATAACGAGGTAACCCAAAGAGCAACGTCACATTGACATTAATTCCTTCGCTGATGAGTTGCTGGATGGCAGGCAGCCCCTCAGATGTCGCTGGGACTTTGATAAAAACGTTGGGCCTGTTCAATGCGGCCCACAATCTGCGGGCTTCCTCAATTGTGCCTTTAGTGTCATGCGCCAGATGGGGGTTAACCTCCAAACTGACATATCCATCTTTATTATCGGTCTTTTCATACACAGAGATGAACTCATCAGCTGCACCTTGTACATCGCGCTGGCTGAGAGTTTCATAGATTGTCTTGACATTTTTTTTCTTAAGGGCCATATCATGAATGTCTTGATCGTAAATATTGCTTTCTGCTATCGCCTTCTCAAAGATGGCTGGGTTTGAGGTCATTCCTCGTAGCCCATCCTCCTCGATCAAACGGCGCAGCTTGCCGCTTTGGATCAGATCGCGTCGGATGTAGTCAAGCCAAATTGACTGACCGAGCGTCTCCAGTTTTTTCAAAGGATTATCTTCCATTATTTTGTCTCCTTCTGTTCCAATGCTACAACTTTTTCCAGGCGGCGTTTAAATCGCTCATTGCCGCTGAATTCAGCTTGAAGAAATGTTTTAACTAATTCCCAGGCAAGCGCGTGGCCAACCACAAGACCGCCGAGGCAAATCATGTTCATGTCATCGTCCTCGACCCCCTGATGCGCTGAAAAATTTTCATGGATCAGACATGCCCGCACGCCAGGCACCTTGTTGGCAACGACGCACGCGCCAACGCCGCTACCACAAATGGCCACGCCGCGATCCACATCCCCGCGAGCGACTGCACGAGCCAAAGGCACAACAAAATCCGGATAATCGTCATCAGTGTCCAATCGGCAGTCGCCGAAGTCGACTACCTGATGACCGGCGTTCTTAAGGACCCCAATCAATTGCTCTTTCAGCTCAAACCCACCATGGTCTGCAGCTATGCCAATACGCATCATTTCTCCTTATTCTTATTATTATAAAAGAGTACCAGCCGTTGACAATAGGCTATGACTATTTTTGATTGACTTTTTTCTACTATTTAAGCTTCAAATAACCTACGCAGGCATTTTAATTTACCATAGACTATAATTTCTCTATCTTAATGTAATATTATAGAAGTATTCAAAATGGAATCAATTATACCCAGGTATATAGGAATTGCTTAACTATATGCTGGATTAAGAGATAGTTTTATCCACCTCTTTTTGTTCGGACATTGACCTTAAACTACTATTTTTTCATTTGCCCTTTTACAATCTTTTCAGCCTGTAACCAATAGACTAGATCATTTCCCTGTTTAGATCCATCCTTCTTCCACAACTCTTTCGCCTTCTCTTTAATACAATTTGTTAATTCTGCCTTTTCACATTTGTTTTTCATAATCCTCTCCTTTCGATTATATTTGAATAATAATTTTATTATATTGGATAAAAAACCTATCAGACTATTCTTTCGAAACTGGTATTGAGCACTTACCCCTTCTATTTCTTGGCCAGTTTCCACTTCAAACGAAGGAGATTTTTTAATAGCAAGGATTTGAGAAGGATAAACACTGCGATGCCCTGTCATAAGAAAACTAATTACACATGCCACAGTAGCGTAGGGTGCCACCTTAGGGCCGAATAACTCAACAGCCATGATACTTGCCGCTATGGGCGTATTTGCTGCCCCTGCTAGGACGCTAACCAAACCTATTGCAGCAAAAGTAGCTACATCCAATCCTAAAAGAGTTGCGAATAAAGTACCAGAAGCTGCTCCTATAAAGAAAATAGGAGTAACTATGCCTCCACTTCCTCCAAAATTTAGTGTAATGCTGGTAAAAATAATCTTTAAAATAAAAGCATACCAAACGGTCTTGGCTCCTTCTAAAGAAGACTGGATTGTTTCTAAGCCAAGCCCTAAGTATTGTTTTGAGAAAATAAATACTAAACTTATTAGAACAAGCCCACCAAGAATACCCTTTAGAGGTTTAGACATATGCAATCTTTTAGACATTTTACTGCCCAGTTTAAGCAACTCAATTAAAAGGGCCGAACAGAACCCAAAGAATATTCCTGCAAAGATTACTTTTACGAAGAAATCTTCACTAAAAACAGGAACAAAGCTTATAGAATGATAGAAATATGTTATACCAAGGCTGGATGAGATATGGTAGCTGATAATCCCGGCAATAAAGGAAGGCAGGAGAACATCATATAAGATGCCTCCTATAAAAAGAACCTCTACCCCGAAAATGGCGCCTGCAATAGGAGTGCCAAAAACAGAAGCAAAACCTGCGCTTATACCGCAAATGACCAGTTTTTTACGATCGCTATCAGAGAATTTAAATATATCGGAAAAAATAGAAGATAACCCACCTCCTATTTGAGCGCATGGCCCCTCTTTTCCTACCGAACCACCTGCGGCCAGGGTTATAATTGTGGATACGAGTTTCACCGGCACAACCATCGCCTTAATCTTACCGGAGTGCTTATGAATTGCTTCAATAACTTTTTCAGTGCCGTGGCCTTCGGCATCAGGAGCTAAATATTTAATTATTGCCGCACTCAAGAATAACGCTAAAGGTAATAAAAGAAAATAGTAAGGGAAATTATTGCTAAACAGCCTGCTCCAATTCAGTATCTTTAAGAATACGGTTGTAGATAATCCAACAACTATCCCAATAATTGTTGCCAGAAAAACCCACTTTATAATACTGATAAATAGAACTGCTTGCTCTGTAAGCCTTCTCTTCATTTTATAAATTTATTATTTTGTTTTCTTTCTTTTCCGAAATTATAATACTATCCCTCTTTTATAAATATCGAATAATTCGTTAAGATGGCTGCTCTTAAGGGAAAATTCAAAACCACTCAAAGCCCAGATGGTAACCGTAGCTTGTACCATGCCAAAAAATGCTATGCTCGCAGAAGCTGCATTTATATCCCTTCTGAACCTACCTGAATTAATTCCTTCAGACACAATAGTCTCTATGGTTTTTAGATATTTGCGTACCACTTCATACATTTCCTTCTGCAATTTCTTATCTTTCAAACTCAGGGTTTCGTTTATGATAATAAAAGTAAGGCCCTTTCTCTGTTCGGCATAAGAAAGGTGCGAGAAAAAAATATCTTTCAGCTTCTGCAAAGGGTCATTTGACTTTTGGGCTGCTTCTTGAATATTATTCAGTAGAGTATCCTGAATATCTCCTACCAATAGCCTAATAATGCCATTTTTAGTATCAAAATGCCTGTATAAAGCTGCGTTTGTTATTTCGAGTTCTTTGGCTATCTGGCGGACCGTTAAACTTTTAGTCCCCTTTGAGGCTATAATCTTCCTTGCGGCATCGACTATTTCCTGTTGTCTGGGTGTTCTTGAATTTGTTTTACCGGACATTTTTTTCCTTTCTATATTTTAGTAAGCAAATGCTTACTTATATAATATAGCGCTTCCTCAATAATTTTTCAAGTTATTTTTTAAGGAAAAATGTTCTTTAATAGTGTTCCTTCTGAGGACGCCCAGAAATACGGCACAGAAGAAAAACTCTCTGCATATAACTATTATAAATATTAGTTATAATTATATTCCACTAGTTTTTTATTATGCCACTGAAAAATAAACCATCCAATGCAAATATCCGGTGAGTTTACAGGTTGGTTCTAATAGGAAGCCCTTCTGCCATTTCTCCTTCAAGTATAGGTACAGGTATCCATCCTTTCTTGGTAACCTTCATTTTTGAAGTTATCTTCCCTGAGGGATCAACGCCAAAAAAAATAATTACGGGAATTTTTGATAATTGAATGCATGGCTCAAGAGCCATCGCCAGGGCATTGAGAATATTATCGTGTTTACCTGCAGGGAATGACCTTATCTGCTCAAGGAGTTTTAAATGTTTACGCGAAAACAGGATTGACCCGTCTTTAATCATCGGCTGAAGCGTCTGAATCCTAGCTAACTTATCTGTTTCGTGCTTGACCTGTTTGATTGTTAAGCTAGGCTCTTTAGACCCGCTTCGTTTCCCAAGCTCATCAATCATAAAACCATGCGGCTGGTCAGCATCAAAAGCGAATGACTCATATCGACGCTTATGGTGATAATTCTGGATATCGGCAATTAGCATATCTGGTAGGCGCCTTTTAATATCCGCATCGATAATATAGATAAACCTTCTCTCGAAATCCCACACTGCCGTAACAATAACTGAATAACCGCCATGCCTATCCTGTTTGCCTAAGCTGTGATCGCAGGCGCCAAAGAATTGCCCGTTCTCGCCAATGACGCTTAATAAACCTTCTTCTGTAGCGAATTCGTCATCCCAAAAATGCATATCTTTAGGATCGAAATAAGACTCATTTTCATTATGAAACGGGTCATTCTGCATCTCGCTATTAAAGCTCTCTTCGTCAGCCTCGCGCATTACCATCAGGTCATAATAACTCTTATTATGCGGCCAGAGAACATCTGTTCCCTCAAGCATCGCATCCTTGTTAACCTCAAAGAATCTTTTAGCTGCATCAAGGCCTTCCTGGTCTTCATATTTTTCCTGATAAGTAAAGATATTCGACCATTTTTCCCAAAGCTCTGGGTGTTTTGACCAAGAGATAACAGAACGATAGACATTCTTGTCCCATTCCGGATTCAAAGTAGCATCCGTAAATCTGGCCAGAAGCGAATTGGAATGGTGGATGGTGCCGATAAAAATTACGTTGGTCATAGAGCTGCCAGCCTTAAGGACCGTTTTGGTAATCCAAGAGTGTAGTTTATCAGAACCTTCTCCACCGGGACTATTTTCATCGGTTTCCACGTCATCCAGTATGATGAGGGACGGCCTGAATTCCTTATTGCGCCGTCCGCGAACCTGCTGCCCCGTACCCAGGGCAAGCACCTTTACAGAGTTACGCGTAATGATCTCATCATTCCTCCAACGCGGCGGACCGGGCTTTATGCCTATTTCGCAGACTTCGGGGAAATCTTTTATAAGGAGCTTGTTAAACTCAAGCTCCTTCTTAATATTGTCTAAGAACCCGGTTGCCTGACTACTTGTTTCTGAGATGATCAGGATGAAATCCTCAAGCTTATAACAGATGCAGTATAACGCGTACTCAAGGGTTACGATGGTGCTCTTTGCGCTTTCTCTGGGGGCAGCGATAGCATATTTGGTAGCTCTTTTAGCGGTCATTTCGTTTAACAGGCCTGCCAGTTCAACGTGAAACTTTGCATCAGGCACCTTGTGATAATGCTTGAAATAAACTTTACGGAAATTGACGAAATCACGGCATAACAACCTCCTTGCCCGGCTAAGGCTATTCGAGGCAAGGATAAGATCACTCTGATTTTCGGGAAGGTTAGACATTTTCTTTATCTTCTTCTTTTTAATCTTTCTTTTCCGGTAAACCTGTAAGATGATCCTTTGCTTTTTTGATTTCTTTTCTTATTCGGTTTGCGATTTCACCCTGACCGTCAGATAGGTTTTCGACTTCGATGATATCTTTCTCTAGGTCATCGGCAAGTTTTTTAAGATCTTCAGGCGTATTGAGAAAAATGTTGTTATTTAGAATTGCCTGGGATTGGCTTGGAAGACACATTAAGGACTGAAGCTTATCGGTTCCCAGAAGCAGAATCCTAAAAGCACAAAATTCCGCCTGAATACGCTCGGTAATTGAAGCATCCTTCATGTTAGCTAGGCGCTCGAGGTTGTCATGATGCGCCCACATAAAATTATACAGATCTCCTGAATGCATTCTTGCGAAATCAACATTCGGGCTCAAGCCTTTTCGATTGCGGATATCGTCTATGTCCCTGCGGATGGTTTTGTCACTGCATTTAAGTATCTTGGCTATGGCCGGGGCAGGCTGAGACTTATAATAGAGAAACTCGACGAACCCTTGCCTGTATTCCTTGTCAAAGCCCGAGGGATCTACTTCACCCGATTTAATCTTTTCCAGCTCATCCAAAAGAGGCTGTTCGGGTTTAAGGGAAGTGTTTTTATTTTCGTTCATTTTTTACCTCCAGATATTTTTGTTTTATTTCTTCGCTTACTTCGTCTTGCCCTACGAAAGCTATGTACCTTAATATTAGTGCATCAATATATCGCGGTTCTTTCTCGAGACCAAAGCAACGCCGACCAATACTTTCAGCGGCAATAATAGTCGAGCCACTCCCTAAAAAAGTATCCAACGCTATATCATTCCTAATGGAGCTATTTATCATTGCTCGCCTTGCTAATTCAATTGGTTTTTGATTCTGATGTATGCGAGTGTTTATGCTATCTCTATTAACCTCCCAGATGTTAGACTCTTTAGTCGAGCCAAACCATTTATGGGGCATACCGCCATTGAACCACCCATATATGCAAAATTCTGATTGGAAGTTATAGTCAGAAAAAGAAATACATATGGAAGGCTTGACCCAGGTAATGATATTTGAAATGTGGAATCCTAAGTCGATGAGCATCTGCGTCATGGGGCCGAATTGTCGGAATCCGTTCCAGATATATATCGACGCGCTTCCCTCGATAAATTGCACCAGATTGACAAATACTTTTTTCAGCCATTGCTCATATTCTTCTTGCGACAGGGAATCGTTCTGGATCATTTTTCCTGTATTAATCTTTTTGCGTCTATGATTCTTAGTTGGCCTGTTTCCTGGAATGTATGACGCTAAATACGGAGGATCAGAAAAAATGAGGTTTGCTTTATCATCTTGCATCAAACGCCTCACGTCATTAATGTCAGAGGAATCGCCACAGAGGACGCGATGAGGTCCAAGCTGGATTAAATCTCCTTCTTTGGTAATCGGCTCCTTAATTGACTCAACACAGGCATCAAAATCAAAGTTGTCTTCTCCTTTAGTTTCGAAATAGTTATCTAGTAGCCCGCTTATCTCGGGGACGCTAAAGCCGCTTAAACTAACATCAAATTCGGGGATTTCGGATAGCTCGGATAAAAGACTCGCTAATTTTTCATTATCCCAGCTGTCTTCGCCGATCCGATTTAGCGCTAGATTCAAAATTTTTTCACTTTCCAAAGACAGATCAACCACACTAACCTCGACTTCCTGAAAACCCTGTTCTTTTAGTATTTTAATTCTTTGATGCCCACCAACAAGATTGCCTGTTGCCTTGTTCCAAATTATTGGATCAATATAACCAAATTCTAGAATGCTTTTCTTGAGTTTTTCGTATTCGGGATCCCCGGGCTTTAAATCCACACGCGGATTATACGCTGTCGGATTAATTTCTGAGACTAGAATCTTTTGAATATCCATCGCTCCTCCTGGTTAAAGTTATAATGTATTGGATACATAGTTAATCTTTTAGTTAAAAAAATATCACATTGATAAACCATCCTTACGTAATGCTGGGAGAATACTAGTAATATTACTCATCTTAAATTCTGCTACATTGCTCGATAGTTGTTGCGCAATCTCTTCGGTATCTTTTGCGCATCTCTGTACATAATCTAGTGCCCTATCATACTTAAGGAAAAGCTTCTCAAGCTCCTCTTTCTTCTCTCTCGCGAGAGAGGCATAATCGATAAAGAGCACCTGATCCGACTCTAGCAATATAATTAAAGCTAAGGTTATTTTAAGGTCTTTTTCTTTGGCCTCGCTTTTTAAGACTGGCTTAGCTGATGGAAAGGCCCTTAATTTCTTCTCAAGCTCATAAAGACGCTCTATTTCATCAAACTCCAGATCCACTAAACGCAGCCTCTTTACCGCGGCGTAAATATGCACCTGCTCTGCGCTATAATAAGTACGAGCGCCTTTACCACCCCCACCCTCCCCTAGCTTTAAAAGCCTTTGCACCTTTTTAACCCAGGGGGCAGAAGCCTTAGCCGCTTGGCAGAGTTCGCTGAAATTGTATTCACCTGTAATGTTTGGCATAGTATTAATCTCGTATCTAATATATTAGAGTTTACACTAAAAAAAGGAAATGTCAAGAAAATAATTAAATTATTTTCGGCAGAAAGATTTGGTCTTTGTTATTAAACTTAGGAGTTACAAACATTACATAGAAGATTTGTGCCCAAAAATAACCCAAAACGTTATACCTTATTAAGCATTATGTTCTCAGGATTTCAAATCCGGAGAAATTTTAAATGATTTTTCTAAAAATTTATTGATAAATTTGTTCATTATATTAAGTTCGTAATCAACCCCCAAAACTGGATCATATAAATATGCGCCCTCTCCCTTCTTTATGTTTATTGCCCTACGAAAAATCTTTCTCATCTTCTTAATCCGCAATAGTTCTATCTCTGTCTTTTCAAAAACCTCAGCATAAGGCATGGAATAATAGTGGGGCCTTTCTTTTCGTAATTCTTTCCTTAACTCTTCATCAGATTTTTTAGATTCGCCGGTGTGCATCAATACTGCCGTAGGTATCATGATAGTACGATGTGCCGCTAGATTACGGATATAGGCCATTCTTTCTATCCAAGCCTTGTTATCCTTCCTAAAGGACAGTAATTCTTGATCTTTAACCTTATCCCAAAAACCATTTTTTGCGATTCCACACTGTTTCACATCTAACCCTAATCTTTGAGATGCGTTAAAAATAGTTGTCAATTGATCCAATAAACCCCATCCGTACAAATAATAATTCGTTATGTAATACCCAATAATAGTCCCGAATCTCCCCTCATGACCAGCTCTAGTAAAAAAATCATTTTGAATTTCGTAAAACTTTACCAAATCCCGTGTAAAAAGAATAAAAGAATAGCGGTTAAGACTTAAACTTCTTAGGTTTTCCCTTAAATCGCTATCTTTAATCTTACCACTTTGCGAATTAAAATAATCGGACACTTTCTTGCCATTTGGATGATCAAATTGATAGTAAACATCCGGCGTAAGAATTCTTGTGTATGAAGTTGCGCTCCAGTATATAAAAAAGCCTCTAGCGCAGATTTCAACAAAATCGTGGAATTCCTCTAAGGGAATTATACGAATGGCATCGTAATGGTATACCAGATATCTAAGATCAATAAGTGCTTGATTAGATGTAATAACGCAATCCGCTTTTAACTCAAGACTTGAACTAAGCAACACAGATGCTCGTTGATCGAGGCGTTCTAATTTCTCAAAATCTTTAGGTTTATCTTTCTTTATCCATTCTGACGGTACAAAGCTATCCTGCTTCACATTGTATGTTTCAACAATTCCATCAAAAGAAGCAGAAATCCGCACTTTACTTGGTGTAAACAATTCCAGGGTAACGGGGTTGTCTAATATCCTAAGATCACGAATTGTTTCTATAACGGAACTTAAATAACTGTTCGTCCAGAATTGATTCAGCAATTCAGGATCAATTATTACCTTGAAGTCTCTAGATGGTAAAAAAGGCACCATATCTCTAAAATAAAAATTGGATCTATGCTATTTAGTAAAAATCTTTGGCGTTCTTGCTGGCTTTATGTCGCCAAGAGGTTTTTGCCAATCAGTTAACAAATCCATTTTATCCTCAAAATCATTCATCTTATAGAAATAATCATCCTTGCTAAAAATACTTTTATCAAGACTTAAAAGAAACGCGGTTCTATATTGATATCGCTGCTTGATAGTCCACACTCTGGTAGTTAATAAAACCGCTGCTAAATTTTTATGAACACCAAGTATCTTACGTTGGATGCTACGGGCAGATTGAACATCGCTAGGATCGCGCAGCAATCCTAAACCCGAATTAACAATAATTATACCTTTCGGATTATCTGCCCTTCTCCTAACCTGACAGATTTTACTTTCAATTTTCTTTGTTAATTCACTTAACCAATTAGGATCCGTCTCTTCAGGAGGGCGTTTAACAAATACCCGAGACCCCTCCATTATTCTCACAGAAATACCATCCCTAACTTTTTCTAATTGATCTTTTTCAACCCAAGATTGATTTATTCCACAGTCTGAATCAGTAGTCAATTGATTAATTAGTAGATTGTAATCTTCTAAAGATTTTTTCTTTATTTCGGTTGCATTATAAATTTTTATTTGGCAGCAAGGAAGATCGTCTTCGAGCAATATTTTACCTTCACATAGTTTCCCTATTAAATGATAACAGCTAACTTCAATTTGTTTTCTTTGTTTAGCTGAAAGACTTGTCTTAGCATTTAAAACAATAAGAACTTTAATTTTTTTATTATCAGCCATATCTAGGATGTTTGCTAAACCAAAATTCACTAATTCTTCAATGGAATCTTTATCCTTTGAGTAATCAGGACAAAAACATTCACATAGGAAAGATTCATTACCGATTCTAAAAAATATATCCGCAAAACGCCCATTATCAGCAGGAGGTTCCAACTTCATATTTGTTGCGCCAAACTTTAGAAATCTATAAGCAAAAGACAGTTGCAAAAAGGCAGATCGGTATTGTTTCATATTACACAGTGCAATCACTACTTTATTAATATTTTGGTCTTTTGCTAAGGTTTTTAAGTATATAGCGAGTTCTATAATGTCAACAATCTGCGATTCTCCAGCCGTCAAAAAATGTTGCGCTATTTCGTGTCTATGAGGTTTGAAAATCAAAGGAAAAGTTTTATCTTGGAATTCTTTATTTAACCAACGCTCAGTAAAAGCATTAACTACTATACATTTTGCCTCATTAATAAAATCCGCTGGAAGGCATAAATCATCTGCAAATTTATATGCTCGTCTAATCCAATCCTCTAGCGGATCACCGAAATCAATTTTTATATCATTATTCTTTCTCTTCATCTATATTCTAAAAACTCAACTTCACTACCATTTTATCTACATGCTCATCCCCAAAATGAGAATAAATCATGGTCGCCTATATCTTTCTTATTTCTCTAATTATATCACTCCAATCAAATAATAGTAGGATTTAAGGCAGGTCTTAAAATAGCGGGTTTTACAAACAGCGTTTTATCTCTATATGACTTGACTTGTATCAAATCGTATGGCCATATGTGTACTAACGAAAGGGGGCCAATCATGGCAGAAACCAATCTATCTAAAATAATGGAACTTAAGCAAAATTCCCTTGAGGAACTTAAGACAAAATACCAGGAACTCTTCGGTCAGGAACCGCCTTCTTCTAACAAGGTATTCCTCTGGCGCAAGATTGCCTATCGCCTACAAGAGCTGGAATGTGGTAATGTCACGGAGGAAACTCAAGGAAAAATCCAAGAGCTAATCAATAAATACGACCCGGTCAACAATACTGGCGTTAGGCCAGATAATGGTAATGGTGAAATTAAAAACAGTAAACCTAACAGAGATAGACGCCTCCCTATCACAGGAACGCTTATTACTAAAGAATATAAGGGTAAGAAATATGAGTTAAAAATTCTTGAGAAAGGCTTTGAATATAATAACAAGACCTATAAAAGCCTAAGCGCCATTGCCAAAGAGATAACCGGAGCCCATTGGAATGGGTACCTCTTCTTTGGCTTATAAGGAGTGACCATGGAAAAAGAAGCTAAGAAACGCATTTACTGCGCTATCTACACCCGCAAGTCTACCTCTGAAGGCCTAGATCAAGAATTCACCTCTCTTGATGCTCAACGCGAATCTGCCGAGAATTACATTAACAGCCAAAAGCATGAAGGCTGGGTCGCGCTGCAAAGGCAATACGATGATGGTGGTTTCACAGGCGCAAACACTGACCGACCAGCCCTACAAAAACTTCTATCAGATATTAAAGCAGGCGGCATAAACTGTGTCATTGTATATAAGGTAGATCGACTCTCCCGCTCTCTTATGGACTTTGTTCAGCTCTTGGAGTTCTTTGATAAGAATAATGTCACTTTTGTATCCGTAACCCAGGCCTTTAATACCAATACCTCTATGGGCAGGCTTACCTTGAATATACTCCTCTCCTTTGCCCAGTTTGAACGAGAGATCATCTCAGAAAGAACCAAGGATAAAATGGCTGCTGCTAGAAAGCGCGGCCAGTGGTTGGGAGGCAGGCCTCCCCTTGGCTACACCAGAGAGAAAGATGGGAAAAAACTATTGATTAATGAAAACGAAGCAAAAATCGTCCGGGAGATGTTTGAATTGTACCTAAAAGGTAACTCCCTTCTTAAGGTTGCCAACATCCTAAATGAAGAAGGTTATAGAAGTCGGGCAGGCAAACAAAAGGACGGAAGATCATATGGAGGTTTCAAGTTTGGAGTTACTCAGATACAGCAGGTAATTAAAAATGTGGTTTATCTAGGAAAAGTTTCCTATGCCGGCCAAATCTATGCTGGTCAACAAGAGGCGTTTATTGATGAAGACACCTTCAAAAAGGCACAAGAAAAACTTAAGCAGAATCGGGTTGAACGAAAGGTGCTCAAGAATACCGAATGTACTGGGCTCCTGACCCATTTACTTCGATGCAATACCTGTAACACCTTTATGTTCCACACCTATACAATGAAGAAACAAACACGCAAATACCGTTATTACGTCTGCACAAACGCCCAGAAGCGCAGTTACCAGGCTTGTCCGAATAAGTCGGTAAATGCCCAAGCTATTGAAGATGCTACAATTGAATGTTTAAAGCGTATATTCTCAGATAAAAATAAATTCAAAGACCTTACCCAAGAAATGGAAGCCCTTCTATCACCCATCTGGGACACCCTTTATCCGGAAGAAAAACGACGTATTTTAAAAACTCTCGTTAAAGAGGTTTATTGCGCGGTTGAAACAAAAAAGCTTGGGATTATTTTAAACGGGAGCGATCTCAAACTTGAATTCGATATTGATTTAAAACAAGTACGTCCTTTGAATAAGTGGCACAAGGAAAAAGAAATTGAAAAAGAACCCGCGATCCGAAGAAACTTAATACTTGCCTACCAAATACAGCAACTTATCGATATAGGAAAGGTTCTAAACCTAAAACAAGTGGCTGAATGGCTCAATATGATCCAGGTAAGAGTAGATCAGATAATGAATATGCTGCTGCTTTCCCCGAAGATCCAAGAAGAGATAATCTGCGCAGATAATGCGACCCTTGCTGCGATTCCAGAGTATAAGCTACGTAGTGTCTGCAATGAGGCCAATTGGCAGCAACAAAGCCAACTGTGGCACGAATTACTCAAAAACCCAGCCTAATAATGTCTTAAAGCCTTATCTCTCTTTTCCCTAAACAGAAATTCCTAGTTAATGCTCAAATTTTGACTCAAATTATGCGGAATTTCGACGATAAAACCATTAACTAGGAAACATTAACTACGAGGCGATTCGGAGATAGAGAGATAAGCTAACGAGATTTATTTGGCTTCTTTTAACAAACCTTGGACAGAATTAAGATTGAGATCCTACAACAGTAGAACAACAGAATAAATAATGCCCTAACTCTTTGACACATCGACACATAAAAAATACCCTGACTAGTGCTATTAATCAGGGTAATCTTTATCTCTCATTCTTGATTTTGAGAGATTTATTTGGCTCCCCGATAGGGGTAGATTACCGAACTTTTCTGTAGAGCTGGTTTTAGGGCTTAATAAGGCTAAAAGTGGAAATAGGTGGATTATCAAATATCGTCAGTAAACTATCTAGCCTTTCGCAACGCCTGGCTTGCCGATATGCTTACCACCTTCCCCTTTCGCCACACAGAAAGAGACATCCCTGAACGCTTATGTTCTCCTATTACCTCACGGACTGCCTCTTTAAGTGCCTTAAAGGCTTTTATCTGTAATGCTTTCTTGATCATTTTTAAGCTACCTCGCTATTTTTATTATCTTTTCAAATAACCCCTTATCAATAATATCGGTTTTTCCGCCCTTT
>Ga0182027_10003956_pt1 | contig 23216 bp, 16 predicted proteins | sample 712E1DmetaG_FD_121300 | JGI IMG/M metagenome (GOLD analysis project Ga0182027, IMG submission 121300) | Permafrost microbial communities from Stordalen Mire, Sweden - 712E1D metaG (Illumina Assembly) | ecosystem: Environmental > Terrestrial > Soil > Wetlands > Permafrost | place: Sweden... | reverse complement strand
TGTGCTGTCCGGCGCGCGCGGGCGAACAATACGAGAGCAGATAGTAGCGCCGGGAATAGCCCTCGATGCGCGCCCCGATCTCGTCGAAGCCGCGACGGATGTCCGCCGAATTCTTCGAGGTGAAGGTTCCGTTGCGCCCGATGGCGCGGATCTCCTGGTCGTTGACCTCCGCCCCCACGGCGATGGCGTAGACCTCGAAGTCGACCTCGCCGAGCGCCGCGTGCAAAGCGTCGCGCGAGACACGCGCGGCGTGATCGGTGCCGTCGGTGAACACGACCAGAGTTCCGAAGCGCAAAGGGAGCGTCGACTGGCTCATCTGGTGGTCGAGAATCTTGATTGCCTCGACCACGGCGCCATTGAGGTTCGTCGAGGGATCCTTGGATTGGAACCCCGCGAACGCCCGCAAGGTGCCCTGCGGATCCCCGCCGCCGAAGGGAACGATTTGCGTGATGCGTGGACTGCCGTCGAAGGCGTAGATGCCGAGCTTTTGGTAGCGCCCAACCTGCTGGGCAAAGGACGCCGCCCCGGCCACGACCTTGTCCATGTCCGGCGAGCTCACCACGCTCCCGCTCATATCGACGAGCAGCAGGGTGTAGTGCGCGGCAGCCACCTCCGGTTGCAAGATGGTTTGCTTGCTTTCGAAGATCGACACCGGCTGGCTGTCCTCGTAGATGTGGAAGTCGGCCGGCGTCAGATCCGCCACGGGATCGCCCCGCGACGTGTCCACGGTGAAGTAGACGGCAATGTTCGACGGCCGCTGCACCGAGCGGTCGACCATCTGCAGTTTCAAACTGGCGCAACCCACGAGGGATGCAGTCGACGCCAGCAGCAAAAGATGAGGAAGTTTCGCGCGCATGGCGCCGAGTATAGACCTGGCGCGCGCCGGAAAAACAAGGCATCTTTCGAGGACAAGCCCCTCCCATCCGGCATTCCTCGGAGGAGGGCCCTTCGGAAAATTTCAAGCGTCGGAGCTGCCATGGCTGCATTTGGAAACCTAACGCTTTTAGTCTCTTTTATCGTGGCCACGCTGGCCGGGGTTGTTTCGCTCGTGGGCATTGTTCGCGGCTCGGAGCGGCTCCTGCGCGCGGGGCGCGCCGCGGTCTATCTTTTGGCCACCACCCTCGCCATGGCCATCGCCGCCATGGTGCACGCATTCACATCGAGCGACTTCTCCATCAAATACGTTCAGCACTACTCCGAGGCGGGGCAACCCTTCGCCTACAAGCTGACCGCGGTGTGGGGCGGCCTCGATGGATCCCTGCTCTTCTGGGTCTTCCTGCTTGCCCTGTGCTCGGCCATTGCGGTCAGGGGCCTGTGGCGGCGCGAACCAGCCGTCACCGCCTACGCCGTCACCGTACTCATGGCAGTGTGCGACTTCTTCATCTACCTAGTGGTCTACGAGAAGAACCCCTTCGACACCTTCCTGGTTACCCAGCCGTCGACCGGCCAGGGCATGAACCCGCTCTTGCAGAATCCCTACATGGTCGCCCACCCGCCGTCGCTTTACGCGGGCTTCGTCGGGCTGACCATCCCCTATGCCTTCGCCATGGGCGCGCTCCTAGCGGGAAGGTTCGGCAACGTCTGGTACCCCATGGTCAAGCGCTGGCTGCTCTCGGCCTGGTTCATCCTCTCGCTGGGACTCACCCTCGGAATGATCTGGGCCTACGAGGTGCTGGGCTGGGGCGGTTTCTGGGCCTGGGATCCGGTGGAAAACGCCGGTCTTTTGCCCTGGCTCATGGCCACGGCGCTTATCCACTCGGCCAAGGTGCAAGAACGGCGCGGGCTCTACGTGCGCTGGAATTTCACGCTGGTCATCTTCGCCTTCTTCCTGACCATTGTCGGCACCTTCATGACCCGGTCGGGAATCGTGCAATCGGTCCACGCCTTCGGCAAGGACATCCACCTGGCCTATGTGTTCGGCGCCTTCATGGCCGTCATCCTCTTGTTCAGCTTTGGCCTGATGTGGCTGCGACGCGACGACCTGCGCCCCACCGAAAGCATCGGCGCCATCCTGTCGCGCGAATCGATGTTCGGCATCGGCAACTGGTGCTTCGTCATCGCAACCGCCATCGTTCTCTGCGCCACGCTGTTCCCGACCATTTCGGAATCCATCATGCATGAACGCGTGAACGTGACGGCGGCCTTCTTCAATCGCACCATGGTACCGGTCGGTATTATCCTGCTGCTCCTCACCGGAACCGGCTCGCTCTTTCCCTGGCGTGGGATGGAGAAGACCGTGGCACGCCGCCGAGCCCTCTTGCCCATTGGCGCCGGAGCGGCGATGCTGGTGGTGGCTGGCATCGCGGGGGGCACAAAATCTCCGGCCGCCACCATCTGCTTCGCGGTGTGCGCCTTCGTCGCCACAGTGATTCTGCAAGAGCTGGTGCGCGGCGCGCGCAACCGACAAAAAGCGAGCGGCGACTCATTCGCCGTGGCCATGGTTGGCGTGATCTTCAAAGCACGCCAGCCGCACGCCGGCTACATCGTACACATGGGGCTAGTCTTGATGTTCGTGGGCTTTGCCGGCCAGGCCTTCCAGCATGAGGAATCCGCGGTCATCGCCGCGGGCGAGAGCAAGGACTTCGGCCCCTACAAGCTGCGCTTCGAGGGCATGACCCAGGGACACGACCTCATCAAGGAAACCTTTAGCGCCGACATCGCGGTGTCGGCCGACGGCAAGAACCTCGGCCGCCTTCGACCCGGGCGCGAATTCTACGACCAGCGGCCGAACGAACCCGTCACCCAGGTCGCCATCCGGCGCGGCATCGCCGAGGATCTCTACATCACCCTCGGCAGCTACGACGAAGCCCGGCGCGCGGTCGCGCTCAAGCTGGTGCGCAATCCGCTGGTGGACTGGATGTGGCTGGGCTTCCTGGTCATGGCCTTCGGCGCGCTCCTCATCCTGGCGCCCGCGCGCGCGCAAGAAGCCGAAGCACGGCAGCGCTCGACCTGGCTTCCCATCGGCGCCGGGCTGGGCGTGGCGGGCCTGGCCGCGCTGATCGGCAAGGCCGTCCTGCACATGCCCACCTCGGCGCAGCTCTTGACCCTGGCCTTGTGCGGTTTGACCGTCGGGCTGGCCGGCCTGGCTTGCTACAGCCTGCTGCAGTCGTTGATGGTGCCGGTCGAAGATACCAGCGCCGACCGAGGGTCGTAGGCCTAGGTCGCTGGGCGAACACTCACGACCACGGCCACGACCGCCTGCGGCTGGTGCGGGTTCAGGTGTGCGCTGAGCTTGCTGAGACGCCACTGCCGTGGTACGGCATGCACACATGGAAATTCGTTTGGAGCAGATTGACCCCGATGCCTTGCGGGTCGTGCAGCGCCTGCTCCGCTACCAACACAAGGCCTACCTGGTCGGAGGCTGCGTGCGCGACCTCCTGCTCGGCCGCAAACCCAAGGATTTCGATGTCGCCACTTCGGCGACCCCGAACGAGATCCGGCGCTGCTTCCGCAACTGCCGCATCATCGGCCGCCGGTTCAGGCTGGCCCACGTTTTTTTCGGCCGCAAGATCATCGAGACTGCCACCTTTCGCGCCAATCCACGCACCGCCGAGGACGAACCCGGCGACGCGCCCACCGAGGAGAAGGCGGAAGAGAGGAACAGCGACAAAACCAACGACAAGCCGAGCGACTTGCTCATCCGCCACGACAACGTCTTCGGCACCGAGGAAGAAGATGCACGGCGCCGGGATTTCACCATCAATGGGCTGTTTTTCGACGTGCAAAGTGCGCAGGTCATCGACCACGTGGCTGGCTTGCCGGATCTCGAGGCGCGCCTCGTGCGCACCATCGGCGATCCCGACATTCGATTTCGCGAAGATCCCGTGCGCATCCTGCGCGCCGTGAAATTCGCCGCCCGCTGCGACCTCACCATCGAAGCCGAAACCTACCGCCGCATGATGGACCACAAGGCCGAACTGGCCAAGTGCGCCCAAGCCCGCGTCACCGAGGAATTCTATCGCCTTTTGCGCGCGGGCGCCGCCCGGCGCTCCTTCGAGCTGCTGGTCGAAACCGGCTTGCTCGAATTCCTACTGCCCGAGATGGCGCAGGCTTGGAAGAGCAGCGAGGACGATGCAGAGGCCAAGCGGCGCATCGAGCGTTTCTGGGCCTACCTGCGCGCCCTCGACGAATCGATCGTTGCGCGCGACCAACCGCCGTCCGATGCCATGATTCTGGCCACCCTGCTCTTGCCACCGCTGCGCGATGCTCTCTCACCCGACGCCGTGCCGGTGCATAACATGGCGAAGGTGGTCGCCGACTCTGCGCAACCAGTCCTCGATCGCCTCAAGGCATCTCGCCGCGACTCCGAGCTGTGCCGCCAGATCCTGCTTACCCTGCGCTACTTGCTTCCCTCGAACCGTCCTGTGCGCCAGCGCGCGCGGCTCGCCAACCGGCCCTTCTATCAGGACGCCGCGTGGCTCGGCGCCATCGTGGCCCGCGCGGAGGGGTTCGAGCCGCCCGACGTGGTCGACGCTCCGGCGGCCGAGACGCCAGCAGATGGCGCCGCCCTGGACGAAGAACTTCCGCCCGAGTTGCTCGTCGATGTCGATGGCGATTCCGGCCGCGGACGTCGTGACCGGCAGCGCGGGCGAGGTGCCCGGCCCGAGTCGCCTGCAGCCACCAGCGCACCTACGCCAGCGCGAGAGCCGCGCGGTGAAACTGGGTCGTCCTGGCAGCCAGGTCCGCTTGTCCGTACGCCCATCCCCAACCTAGAAGATCTCGGCCTCTTACCCCTTCCGGGGCCGGTCTTCCTTGGCCGTGGCAGCTTCGGCAGCCGTTGGGCCGCCCGCTCGGACTAGACTAGCGGACTAGACTAGATAGACGAGCCCCGGTACTTGGTCGGATCTTTCTGGCCCGCTTGCTCGAAACCCAAACGGCGCAGGATGCACGCATCGCATGCCCCACAGGCGGCGCCATCGTCCGATGGGTCGTAGCACGAAAGCGTCAGGCCGTAGTCCAAGCCAAGCGCGGTTCCAGCCCGAATGATGTCGGCTTTGCTCATGGCCACAAGCGGAGCGACCAGCTTCACTGGCTTGCCGGAAACACCGACCTTGGTACCCAGGCGCGCAACCTCTTGCATGGCGGAAAGCCACTCGGGACGGCAATCGGGGTAGCCCGAATAGTCGAGAGCGTTGATGCCGAGAGCGATCTCCTCGGCCCCCATGGATTCGGCCAGGCCGAGGGCGTGAGCGACGAAAAGCGTGTTGCGGGCCGGCACGTAGGTCGCGGGGATCCCTGCGCCGATGACCGCGTGGCTGCGCCCCTTGGGAACTTCTCCCTGCCCGGTCAGCGCGGATCCGGCCAGACACTGGACATCGATGGAGCAAATGCGGTGCGAGGTCGCGCCCAGACGCTCGGCGATGGCCGCGGCGGCCTCGAGTTCAACCTTGTGCCGTTGCCCATAGCGGAAGCTGAGCGCGTGGCATTGCCTGCCCTGGGCCAGGCACATGGCAAGCACCGTCGCCGAATCGAGGCCACCGGAAAGCAACACGATGGTTTGCATGGCCCAAGGTTATTGCATACTCGCGCCCATGACGAAGGACCGTGGCAAATTCTCGCGCGAAGACGCGGAAGCAGGTTGCCGCGAGCCCTTCGTCGATGCCGAGCTCTACGATCGCGAATACCGCCACCGCCGCGCCGATATCACCTTTTACCGGCGGCTGGCGAACAACCGCATGGAGTTTGCCTCAGGCGCGATTCTCGACCTTGCCTGCGGCAGTGGCCGGCTGCTTGTGCCCCTGGCGCGCGACGGGCACAGCGTGGTGGGCATCGATCGCTCGGCGGACATGCTGGCAGCGGCGGCCCGGAGGATCCGCCACCTGTCCTCAAGCCGACGACGACAGTGCACGCTGATCCGCGCCGACCTGCGAGCGTACCACCTTCACGCCAAGGCCAGCCTGGCCATCGCGGCTTTCCACAGCGTTCAACACCTCTCCGAGGACGAGGATCTCTTGCGCTTCTTTCGCACCACGCGCGCCAACCTGATGCGCGGGGGCTGGCTGGCCTTCGACGTGCTTCCACCCGATCCGGTCTGGTTAGCGCGCGATCCGGATCGCCGCTGGGGGCGAACCACTCTCCGCCATCCGACGACCAGAGAGCGGCTGGTCTACACCACGAACCATAGCTTCGACCCGGACACACGCCTGCTGCACATGCGGCTCTACTATCAACCCGTCGACGAGAAAGACCGCCCATCCGGCCCGGAGCGCTTGGTCCGGCTTTGCCATCGCCAGCTCTGGCCCGACGAGGTCGGGCGCATGCTTGGGGCCACCGGATTCCGTCTGATCGAGACCTTTGCCGGCTTCGATGGCAGCCTGCTCTCGGACCATGCCGAGGACGCCGACGAGCATGTGTACGTGGCCGTGGCGGTGTAATCCCAGCGCCTCCGACGGAAACCGCTTGACAGTGCTTGGCGCGCAGCTACCATGCGGTTGATCTCCTTTTCGCCACAAACTCAGACGGAGGGCGGAGTAATGGCCGAGAAAGTCAAGAAGACAGGGATTGTTCGAGACAAGGACTTCATGCTGTATGTGAAGGACGGGGATGTTTGGCAGGTCCGTCGCAAGCAGCCTGGGGTGCCCAAGGGCAAGCCGGAAAAGGTAGCCGAGGGCGGCTTCGTGATGGACAACAACTACATCTATTTCGTCGACAAGGACGGAGACGTGTCCCGCGCCAAGCGGGCCGTTGGCGGGCAGAAGCGCAAGAAGGCGGCCAAGAAGAAGGTCGCCAAGAAGCCGGCCAAGAAGAAGGTCGCCAAGAAGCCGGCCAAGAAGAAGGTCGCCAAGAAGCCGGCCAAGAAGAAGCGGCGCTAGTCCGCTTTTTCTGCACGCAGTGGCGCCCGCCTGAACGCGGGCGTCGCTGTCTGTATTTTGCGAGAGAGGATCTCGACAGTCCTTTTTCGTGCTGGGGATCCGCACGGGAACTCGGATCGGAGATCCGCAATCCCCCTCCTTTTCGGCCCGTGCCATTCCCGCAACCCGCGCGGCCGGCGAAGGGATCCGGGCTAGCGGTGTCGCCGTCGCTTCCCGCCGTGCATGCGGCGATCGAGACGCTCACGCCAAACCGGCTGCTCGGATTTCGTGTCCGCGTCTTCGTCCGCAGTTTCTTCGGGCTTGTTCTTATCCGCAACTTCGGCTGGGGCCTTGGCAAGCGCCAAGGCCGCTTGCCTGGAGACCATCATGTCCCAGGCGATCATGACGAAGCCAAACAGGGTGGCCAGGGCCATCCAGGTGTACTGCTCGTCAAGGCCCGTGGGCATGCCGAAATTCTTCATCGCGGTCGCGTTTCGGATCGACGACGGCAAGATTTTTCCGAGCCAGTTCGGCATGCCCTGAATGGGCGCCCAGCCAATGAACTGGGTGAACGCCGTCACCCCCATCAGCCATCGCCCCGCCACCTCGTGCCTGGCGTAGAGCAAGGCGACCACGATGATGAAGGAATAGTAGTAGCACGTCAGTTCCGCGCCGAAGGCAATGAGGGTCGCCGACAGAGCTGTCGCCACCCACGGATCGACCCCGCGCACGGCCAGGCCAATGAGAAAGAGATAGCAGAGGATGATCCCGATGTAGAGCAGTCGCGCCTCGCGGAAGCTCTTCAAGCGGGCGTCCTTCCAGCGGCTCCACGGATCCACGAGCTGATCGTTGCGCATCAGGCGCCCGACCTCGGAGGGCCGGTAGTTCACCACGGTTCGCAGCCCCATGTAGTTGGTCAGCGGGGTTTCCGCGTGCTTGATGGTGTTGCGCACGAACGCCGGGTAGGCCTGTGGCCCGCCCGCGGTCACCACGCTGACGGGGACGAGAATCGCCACCGCCACCGCGGCGCCCATGAAAAAGCGCAGGAAGCGCCGTTCAAGCTCGCGGTGCTTGACGGTGTGGTAGACCGCCGCGATGAGTGGCGCCACGAACATGAAGCCGGGAAAGATGCGCAGCAGGGTCGAATACGCCAGGCACATGCCGGCGTAGAAGAAGCGTTCTTTCTTGAGCAGGCAGACCGACGCCACAATCCAGAACAGCCAATCCCAGCGCAAGAGCGACCCGCCCGTCCAGTACCAACGCGACGGAAAGTTTGTCGAGAACGCGATGAGCGCCACCGTAAGCGTGCGCCAACCGAAGGCCCACCAGATCATCAGGGACAAAAGAACGATCAGGATGCAATCGATGCTGTCGAGGATCAGCACCTGGGTCCGGCTGGCCGGCCCCAGATTGGTTAGAATCGTCCCCATGATGTTCCACACCGGCGTGCCGTTGTACCCGTGGTCGGTCTGGGCATCGTCCCAGCGCCGTGGGGTTTCTAGGGTGCGGAAGTAGCGCAGATCGTGCTTGAGCGATTCCCAGCGCGCTGGCGTGTAGTGCGACTTGCAGCGCTCGGGGTGGGCCAAGATGTCGGCCGTGGTCTCGACCAGGTTGGTGCGCAGGTTGGTCATCTTGCGCAGCTCGACCCGGCGGCGCAGGTTGGGCTCCTCGCTGTCGGCGACGGCCACGCATTCGTACAAACGTTCGTAGCTGTTCTCTTTGAAATACTTGGATCCGATGTAGTAGTGGAAGGTGTCCCAGCCGTGGATGAAGTTGGGGAAGTGAAAGTAGCCGAAGTTGAAGTAGGTGAGAAAGGCCAGCACCCCCATGACCCCGATGAGCGCATTGCGCACGCGCTTCTTCGCCGCCAGCCGGCCCGCGTCGCTGAGCTTGCGCTCCCACCACAGGAACACGATACCCAGGATGGCCAGAATCAGCTCCCAGCGCGCGCTGGCGTCGTTGTCCCAGTGGTCGAGCAGTTTCTTGGGCGGCACCACGGCTGCCGGTGCGTCCACGACTTTCATCACCGGCGGAAATGGCGACGGCACCTGGCAATAGGCTGCGACTTCGGAAATAGAATAGAAGCTGTCGCCCACGCCCTCGCCCACGCGCACGAAACGCGCCGGCATTCCGCCCACGTTGAGCACACGCACGCGCAAGCCGTGGTTGGGCACGGGATCGATCTGGCCGAGCACCTTGTAGTCCTTGCCGTCTAGCGACCCCCACACGGTATAGGTGTCGTTGGCGTCGGCCTGGATGACGAAAGAACGCAGGGTAGTGACCGCGCCCAGATCCCAGGTCACGGTCGCGGCGGGGGTGTCGAAGATCACCGCGGGCGGGGCATCCCACATCGCGCCTTCGGGCGCGATGGTCTCGTCGGTGAGCAGGCTGAGCTCGCGCCGCACCTCCTGCCAGGTCACCGGCAGTTTGTGGGCCAGCAGATTGCCTTCGGGACAAACCGGAACCGCGGAAAGGTTTTGCGCGCGCGGGGATGAAGACGAAAGCAGTACGAAAAACAGGGGCAGAGTGCCCAGTACAGAGCGTCGCATGACCGGTCAGTCTAGCCTGCTCGTGGCCTCGGCGTAACCCGCCGCGAACACCTTCGTGTAACCTAGCGCACTGTAGTATCCAGCCGCAATTCCCAGCCCAACAACCAGCCGTCCGAAATGCCCCAGGTAGGGCTCGGCCGCGGGCACGAGCGCGCTGATGGACAGATACGTGGGAAAGAAACCCCACATGATGAGATTCGTCTTCACCTTGCCGGCCAAGCTGCTCGGGATGTTCATGCGTGCACCGGCCATGAATCGGCGCAGGCACATGACCCAAAACTCGCGAAACAGGTACAGGAAGATGATGTACGGGGGAAAGAACGCCTGCAGGGTGGCGATGATGATGATGAAGGCCTCGAAACAGAGGTCGCAGAACTGATCCAGGATCTCACCCAGACGCGTGACCTGCTTCGTGCGCCGGGCGATGTAGCCGTCGAGGTAGTCCGTCACCCCCGCAAGGATCGCGAGGGCGATGCCGACGCCGTGCGAGACGTAGAAGTACACCAACACGCCCAGCCAAAGCAGAACGATCCGCGACAGCGTAATGATGTTCGGCACGGTCCGAAGGTCATTCCTGATGGTCGAGCCCATGGCCATTTGATACCACGAACCGGCAGATTGGCCGAACCTGGCCTTCTGCCTGTACTCTTAGGGGTATGTTGAATCCGAGCACGGCTTTGCTCCTGGCCGCCCTGATGGTGTTGGCGAACGCCTTCTTCGTGGCATCTGAGTTCGCCATCGTGAAGATCCGGCCCACCCGGGTGAAAGAACTGGCGTCTGGCGGCGGACGGCGCGCTCGCATCCTGTCGGGCGTGACCCTGCACCTCGACCGGTATCTCTCGGCCAATCAGCTTGGCATCACCCTGGCCTCGCTGGCCCTGGGCTGGGTCGGCGAACCTGCCTTCGCATACCTCATTCAGCCCTACATGACCGGGCTCGGCCGCCTGACCGGGGCCGCGACCCATTCGCTGGCCCTGGGCTGCAGTTTCGTCGTCATCACCTTTCTACACGCGGTGTTGGGCGAGCTCGTGCCCAAAGCCATCGCCCTGCAAAAAGCCGAGCCCGTGGCGCTGTGGGCGGTGCTCCCGCTGCGCATTTTCGCCCTCCTCACATTTCCGTTCATCTGGGCGCTGACGGCGGCCGCGAATCTCTTCCTGCGCACGCTGCGGCTGCACCCGGCCTCGGGCGCCGAGATGTTGCACTCGTCGGACGAATTGCGACTGGTGCTCCAGCACGTCGAGCTGGATCCCGGCGCGCGGCGCCTGATCGACCGCGTGTTCGACTACACCCACCGGGTCGCACGCCACGTGATGACCCTGCGCCGCGATGTCTCGGTCCTGGAAGAGGGGCGACCGTGGCGCGAGAACATCGACATCGCGCTGGCCAACCAGTACACGCGCTACCCGCTGGTCGAACCCGGCACCGACAAGGTGCTCGGCTACATCCACATGAAGGACATGATGGCCGCCCTGGCCTCGGGCCAGGAGCCCAAGCGCATGCGCGAGCTGGCGCGCGAGCCGGTCTATTGCTCGGAAGAAACCCCGAGCGAATGGCTGCGGCGCGAGTTCCAGCGGCGGCGCGTGCACATGTCCATCGTGCTCGGCGCGGGCAATACCTTCGTCGGCGTGGTGACGCTGGAGGATCTGCTCGAAGAGTTCGTGGGCGAGATTCAAGACGAACAGGACATCGGCGAAATCCAGCCCATCGTGCGCGGCAGCGAAGGCCGCTTCGAGGTCGACGGGCGCCTCACCCTCGACGTGGCCGAGCGCGAGCTAGGCGTCGTGCTGCCGCCCATGCCGCCCGAGATCGACACCCTGGGCGCCTACGTGCAGTCCCACCTGGCGCCGCCCCTGCGCCCCGGCCGCGGCGTGGAGATCGCGGGCTTTCTCTTCACCACCATCGAGATCCGCGACGGCCGCATCCGCCGCCTGCGCGGCGAGCCGCTACCACGCGAGGTAGGCGAGGATTCCGGGGAGGGATAAGCTACCTCGGCGTCGCCTCGGGCAGGCCGCCGTCGACGGGGATGGTGGCGCCGGTCGTGGGGGTCTGGTGGGTCAGGAAGAACAGCACGGCCCGCGCCACGTGATCGGCGGTGACCCGGGCTTTGAGCAAGTTGCGTGAGCGGTAGTATTCCTCCAGGCCGCGCTCGTCGAGGCCGCGCGCTTTCATGCGGTTGGGTCCGACGGCCGCCCACAGACCCGAACGCTTGTCGCCGTGGGAGAAAACCGCGTCGGGCGCAACCATATTCACGCGCACGCCGAGCGGAGCGAATTCGAGGCTGGCGATGCGCGCGAGCTGGTGGCTGGCGGCCTTGGTGGCGCTGTAGGCGCCGAAGCCCGCGCCGGGGGCAAACACATTTTTCGTCGAGACCAGCACCACGTCGCCGCCCGTGCCTTGAAGTGCAAAGTGGCGGCCGGCCTCGGCAAGCGTGAGCAAGGTGCCTTCGACGTTGACGGCTTCGAGCTTGCGAAAGACATCGAGGCCCAGCTCGACGAGCGGTGCCACGTGGGCGATGCCGGCGTTGACGATCACGGTGTCGATGCCGCCCCAGGCGCGGATGACCCGCGCGAAACCCGCCGACACCGAGACTGCGTCGGTCACGTCCACGGCTGCCGCCACGACCCGGGACGGATAGCGCCGTCCGAGATCCTCCACCAATCCGTCGAGCGCGGCGCCGGGCAGATCGGAGGCGGCGACGTGGCAGCCCCTCGCTAGCAAGGCTTCGCAGATCCCCGAACCAATGGCGCCAGCTGCGCCGGTCACCAGCGCCACACTGCCGCGCAGGCTGGCTCCCGCCGCGCCGGGCGCGTTCTTGGCCTGCTGGTAGGCGCGGAATTCCATGTCGCACAGGTGATCGTCGCCGAGGGGCAAGTAGTCCGCGCCGCCTTCCCAGATGGCGGTCTTCACGGCCAATCCTTGCAACGTAATGTCCTGGATCATGCGCGCAAAGGCCGCGTCCCTGCCGACGGCAACCGCGCCGAGGCCAGGAATCAGGATGGAGCGGGGAAAGAAATCGCCCGTTTCGAAGCCGCTCCCGGCCGCGTGGGCGCGCACGTAGGCGCGATACTCGTCCTGGTAGACAGCCAGCGCCTTCACGAGCTGCTCGCGAAACGCCTTGGTGTCGTCGAGCGCAGGCTGGTCGAGCCACAGCGGCAGCCTGCCCGCGCGAACGAGGTAGTCGGGCGAGATGGGCGGGGACAGGGCCAGCCGCTTGCCTTCGAGCGAATCGATGACCCGCACGAGGTCGGCGTCAAGCTCGGCGTCGAGCACGACGCGATCCGCGAGAGCGTCCACATCACGCGGACCCAAGACCGAACGAATGACCGGCGCCAGCGCGAGGTAGCGCCGCTCGCGCTCGGCAGCTGTGGACGAAATTGACGATGGCAGCCTACGTACACGGCTCGCAGCCAGATACGCCTCGGCGCGGTTGACCAGGGCAACGGTCGCGTCGTAGGCCTCGCACGCGGTTTTTCCCCAAGTCACAAGCCCGTGGTGCATGAGCACCAATGCCGTCGCCGCCGGGAAACGAGCCATGGTGTCGCGGATCGCGCGTGCGAGATCTAGCCCAGCGGGAGCATAGGGGACCATCGCGGTCTCTTTTCCAATCGCCGCGGCGACCACACCGGCGGCGCCTTCGCGGTTGGTGAGCGCCAGGATGGCGCTCGGGTGAGTGTGGAGCACGAAGGCGTGGGGCAGGACTGCGTGGGCTAGCGTTTCGACCGAAGCGCGGCGCGACGACGGGCGCAGGGTATGACAGGCGAACTCACCGGCCATGGCCTCGTCGGACATGGCCGCCAAATCCACCAGTCGTCGGAGGTAGTCAAGATCGAGGGCCACGAAATCGCCGGCCTCGACATCGGCGAGCGCCATGCCCGAGGCCTTGATGAAGAGCGCCGATTGCACCTCGCCGAGAGCGTTCGTGAGCGTGGACTTGCACGAGGTGTTCCCGCCACCGTGCATGGCGAGGTCGGGCTCGGCCCCGATGAGGTGCGTGACATAGGCAAGCAGGGCGAGCTGCTGCTCACTCGGCTCCGTGCCGCCAACTTGCGCCGCTTCGGATTCGGACCATCGGTTCTGCATCAACTAGCGCTTCCGGACTTCGCTTTTGGCGGTCTTGTAGAAGTCGAATGCCTGCGCCGGCGTAGCGCCCTCGTGCACGACCTTGCGCACGGCCCGGATCATGGCGACCGGCGCTTCGGCCTGGAAGATATTGCGTCCCATGTCCACGCCGGCCGCGCCCTGCGAGATCGCTGCGTGGGCTATCTGCAGGGCTTCCAACTCGGGCAGCTTCTTGCCACCCGCGATGACCAGTGGCACCGGGCAGGAGGCCGACACGGTCTCAAAATCCTCGGGCACGTAGTAGGTCTTGACGAAGGCCGCGCCCAGCTCGGCGCAGATGCGGCAGGCCAGGCGCATGTACTTCGCGTCGCGCACCAGCTCTTTGCCCACGGCCGTCACCGCCAGAACCGGAATGCCGACGCGATTACCCTCGTCCACCAACCGGGTCATGTTGGCCACCGACTGGGTCTCGAATTCGCCGCCGATGAACACCTGCACGGCCACCGCCGACACATTCATGCGGACCGCATCTTCCATGCTGACGGCGATCTGCTCATTCGACAGCTCCTTGAGGATGCTAGGCCCACCGCTGGCGCGCATGACGATGGCGTTGGGCGAAGCGGGCGGAATCACGCTGCGCAAGATCCCGCGTGTGAGCATCAGTGCATCGGCGAACGGCGCCAGCGGCAAGATCGAAATGTCCACGCGTTCGAGCCCCGTGGTCGGCCCCTGGAAATAGCCGTGGTCGAAGGCCAGCATCACGGCCTTGCCCGACTGCGGATTGAAGATGCGGGCCAGCCGGTTGTTCATGCCCCAATCGTGGGCATTCGAGCCCTTGAGAAAAAAGGCGCGGCTCTCTTGTGGCACGTTGACATGGAATTCTTTTTCCGCTTTCGACGCGGTATCGGCTTCGGGCATGGGTTCTCCTTGGGGTTCTGGTCGGCCGCGCGGGCCGGGCAAAACCGTAACACAAAAGAATCCGCGGGGAGGAGCAGTTCTTCCCCCAGGCAAAGGCACCATTCCGCCCTGCACGGGTTTGGTGTAGATCTTACGGGTATCCCTTCCGGACAAACGCGATGGCCAAGCGGAAAATCAAGAAGGCGCCGCCGCCCGTCCGGAACCTGCCCGCCCGGGTGCCGTTCTACAGAAGATACTTGTCCTTGGCGGTTCTGTTGACCGCTTCTGCGCTCTTCTATGCCGTCGCAGGTGTACTGTCGGGCCAACTCAACCTGGCTGACGACTATGGCTACATCGTCCAATACGGCCACTACGACCGGCCGCTGAACCTCGCCGGCCTGGTGCAGATGTTTAGTGGCATCTCCACGCAAGAGATGCTCCACGACTACTACCGGCCCATCTACACGCTGATACGTTCGATTGACTACCGGCTTTACGGGACTTCCCCGATGGGCTACCACGTGACCAGCCTGCTCTTCTACTTGCTGGCGGTCGGCTCCGCGTATGGGATCCTTCGCAGACTGTTACCTTCAAGTCTGGCTGCTCTGTTTGGCGCCCTTGTCTTCGCCTTTCATCCCATCCACGTGGAAGCGGTGGCTTGGATCATGGCCGGCGGTTACGCCATGGCGGGAGCCTTCGCCTTGCTTTCCTTCGCGCTGTACCTGTCGGGACGAACCTGGGCGAGCACGTTGGTCTTTGCCGCGGCCGCGCTGACCAACCCACCAGCCGTGGTCATGCCGGCGGTGGTGTGGGCGCATCTGTGGCTGTTTCCTGCCAAAGAAGTCGGGGAAAGGCGGCGCCGCGCAATCAACTTTGCAACGATTTCCGCGGAGGCGGTGGGCATTGTGTACCTGAACTTTGTCGCGTTTCCACAGCGCTATTCCGGCACCACTTTCGATTCGGCGGTGGCAGCGCGCACGTGGCTGGGCAATCTCTTTTCCTACCTGCGCCTGATGGTCGTTCCTTTGGGTCTGCACACTCCCTACGAAGAATATATCGAGAGGCTCGGCAATCCGCGATTCTTGGCTGGAGCTGCTTGTCTTCTTCTGATTGGCGCAGGGATCTTGGGATTGAGAAAACGCAGCCGCTTGGCAGCCTTCGGACTTCTTTGGTTCTTCGTGGGTCTGCTGCCCACACTGATCGTCTGGAGAAAGGCGGCCGGCATGGCCGACCGCTATGTCTTCCTCGCGTCTTTCGGGCTCATCCTTGCGGCGATCGCGCTGCTTTCGGCGCGCGGCGAAGGAGTCCTGTTGCCCGACGGACTACCAACCAAGGCACGCAAGGCGCTGACAGCACTGGCTGTCGTGTTCTTGGTCCTCTTTGTTACCGTCTCCTGGCAACGGATCCGGGCCTGGCACGACACGGAGACGCTGTTTACCGACACCCTTCGCACGGATCCCGGCAATATTTTCGCCGTGCGCACGCTCGGACGCTATTACGCCATCACCGTGTCGACACCCGAGAAGGCGGTGCCCTATCTCGAACAATCCATGCAGCTTGCCGAAAAGCGACGTGCCAAAGTCACCAACCCTTCTCTCGTGAATTTCGAAAAGTACAATTTGGCTGAACTCAGCAATGCACTCGGTATTGTCGAACGCGAAGCAGGCCATTACGAAAAGGCCGTGGCTCTTCAGGAAAGCGCCATTGCGGCGATCTCGAACACCGAGTTGGATGGCTATCGAACCGCCGATTACTATTTCCAGCTGGGCCTTACCTACGACAAAATGGCAGATGCGCGCAAGAAGGCGGGCGATCAGCCCGGATTTGTCGCGGCTCTGGAAAGGGCTTTGTCCTGCTACCAGCAAAGCATCGATCGCCTTCCCATCCTATCGAGCGCCTATCAGAACGCGGGCTTCGCGCTGTTTCGTCTGGGCCGCTTGGCGCAAGCCGAACGCATTTTGGAGAAAGCCTTGACCTTGACACCCAATAGTATCGAGGTCATTGGGTTGTTAGCCAAATCCTACATGCAAACCGGTGAGCAAGCGAAAGCGAAAGCGCTGCTCGACGAAGCCATCCAAAAAGCCGGGCGCCGACACGAGAACGAGCCGCTCTTGCGTGAACTGCAACGGCTTGAGGCAACACTGGCCGGAACGCCCACGACGTCCGATGGCCAATCGCTCGACGCGGGGGCATTGTTGGTCGACCTGCTCGGTCAAAAGAAATACCAGGAAGCCCTGCCGGTAGCATTGTCTCTACAGAAGAGTCAGGACTCGCCCGACCCTTTGCTCATGAACAACATCGGTCTGTGCTACTACAAGCTGGCCCGCTATCCCGAGGCCGAACGCGCCTACCTAGAGGCCATCAAGCTCCGGCCAGACTACGACACCGCCATGGGCAACCTGTCGCTGGTCTACGCCAAACAAGACCGTTTGGACTTGGCCATTTCCTACGCCGAGAGATCCTTGAAGCTGAAACCTGGCGATTCCGACGTCAGCCGCCATCTGGAAGACTACTACCGTCGAAGATCCAGCCAGCGAGGTGCCGCACCGTAGGACAAGAGCCGAAGGCTCTCTTCCTGGAGGCTCGCGCCTGGACCTCCCGGTTCGACTCTAGGATCCGGGGGGATACACGATCTGAATGCCGTTGACCGGCGCACGCACGGTCTGATGCAGCGAGGATCCCGGCATTGCCGTCAATGTGAAACTGGTTCCGGTCACGTTCCTAAACACGACGGTGTTGCCCGCGCCGGCTTCGGGGGCCAGCGTGTATCCTGAAAAGCTGGTGACCAGTGGCGGTTCTGTCTGTGTCACGGTGTGTGTCGTCGAGCCGATCTTATATTTGTACGTGCGCGTGTCCGCCCAGGTCATCTCTCCGAAGCAATAGACATAGACGTCATATCCACCGCTCATCGCGCCGGCCAAACCGGTCACGCTAATCGTCGCTGGCGACGCAATCGCCCTGGGATCGAGGTAGCCATTCATCATGCGCACGTCACCCGGGGAATCGGCCAAGGAGAGAGTCCAGGTGGCCCAGGTCTCATTGGTTGCGATGGGCGAGTTCCAGGTAACAGACGCGGAAGTGGTGGTGCCATCTGCCGACTTCAGCGATGCCCGCGTACCAACATTGCCTGCGGCGCTATTCCAGTTCGTGGCCGGCTTGTACCCTGCGGATTCGGTCGCGGCCATCGCGGACGTCCCGGCTCCAGAATCGCCGGGCGGCATCCCGCCCACGAAGTCGATACTAATGATCATGGGCACAATCGCGGCGTCCGCCGCAACGCCGCCCGTTCCACCATTGCCTCCCGTGCCGCCTGTCCCGGCACCGTCAGCCCCCCCGGCCGCCAGATCCGTCGGCAGACTGATATCGGCCGGAACGTCCCTCCCGCCATCCCGAGGCAAAGCCGTGTCAGCCAAGGTTCCGACGTCCGTCGCGACGGTTCCCCCTGTGCCCACCACTGTGGTCCCGCCCATTCCGCCTGTGGCCGCGCCGCCCGTTGCTATACCGCCCATTGCCTGGTCCGCAGGCGGATTGCCATCGGCAGAAAACGGAACATCGACGCCACCATCTCCAGGCGATCCGGCCATGGCCCCTGCGTCCGAGGCGACGCTTCCCGCCATCCCACCCGTCGCTATCCCGCCGACCGTCGTACCAGCCGTCGCGACGCTGCCTCCCGCACCACCTCTCGCAGCGTCCGGTCCAGCTGCGAACGCTCCAGCGCTACCCCCTGCTGCGGCCTCCGAAACCGCACCAGCGCTCGCGTCACCGGCACCGTTGATCCGTTCCCACGGCGGTGTGAGGTTCACGCAGGCTACGAACAGAAGCGTCGCCGCGACGACTGGCAAGACAGGTGTAAATAGGCGAGACAAGTCCATCTTGGTACAAATGTGCCCGAGTACCGGGAACCCTCTATCGATTTTTCGGGCACTTCGCCGGTTGTCTTGAGGATAGACCCCTCATTCCCTCCGTGCGTCACCAAGGCATCCGAATGTCCAGTGGCAGGACTTGGTCTGCTTCGTCCCTCTACACGGCGTTCAGCGTATACTGTACCTCTCGACGAGTGCTGGAGGTTGAAATGCGCAAGATCAGCGTTCGCCTGTCTGTGGCGTTCCTATTCCTCGTGGCTTTGCCGCTCGGTTGCACGTCGTCGCCCGGTTCTTCCACGAGCGGAGGCAGCGGTGGCAGCAGCGCCCGCACCGGAGGAGCCGGCGGCGGCACGAGTTCAACGACCGGCGGCAGCGGTGGCACGAGTTCGACGGGCAGCGGCGGCACGAACGCGACCGGCGGGGGCACATCGGATGCGACCGGCGGCTCCAGCGGAACCGGCGGAGACGCGACCGGCGGCTCGACCGACACCGGCGGGAGCGGCGGCACGTCCGATACGACCGGCGGCTCCACTGGAGCCGGCGGGGACACGACCGAAGGAACCGGAGGAATGTCGGCGGGCGGAGGCGGGGAAACCTCGCCCCCTGATGGTGGGACCGAGACGACTGGCGACAACCAGGGCGATGCGCGGGATACCCCTGGAAGCGACATGGCAGAGGACAGCGGGAACGACACGACGGCCGGGGTCGACGGTGGTGAAGGCGAGGCCGGTGGAGGCTGCGCGGACAATGCGCGGAATGGCGCCGAGACGGACGTGGATTGCGGTGGCGGGACCTGCACAAAGTGCGCATCCGGCCTGATATGCAAGAGCGACGACGACTGCCGCAACGGAAGCTGCGCCTCGGGCAAGTGTGCCGATTCCTTTGCCGCCACGGCGCCCGTGAGCCAAAGCGGGAACATGTGGCGAATGACCCTGGGTACGGTGATCTTCGAGGTGGATCCGGCAGTGGCGGGCAAGGTCGCGACCTTCAGCATCGACGGCGTCGACGTCGTCGCCAAGAACATGGCGGCCACGGGATCCGTTTTCTGGACCAGCCCGCAAAACGAGTGGTACCCAACTCCCACGCAAACCTGGCCGCCGCCGACCGAGATGGACAGCGCGGCGTACACGCCCAGCGCGAGCGGCAATGTGCTGACGATGACCGGACCGGTCGGGACCGACAAGCTCTCCATTTCCAAGCGCTACTGGGGCAACGTCGAACATCAAGCGATCACCCTCGAGTACACCATCCACAACAACAACTCGGCCGCGGTGTCGAAGGCGCCTTGGGAGATCACGCGGGTTTATACGGGCGGGCTCACCTTCTTCCCCAACGGCGAGCCGGCGGTAAAGCTCGGCGACGCAAGTTTCAGCGCGGTGCCCTTCACCAGTGCGCAGGGCGCGCTCTGGTTCAAGTACAGTACGTCCGGTTTCACCACCTCAAGCCTGAAGGGTGGCGCCGACGGGCTCGAGGGCTGGGCCGCGCACATCGCCTGCGGGATCGGCCTGGAGGGCTCCTGGGCCTACCCCACTTGCCCGAAGAGTCCGATCCTGATCAAGGAGTGGACCGACATCCCTGCTGCCGCGGCAGCGCCCGCCGAGAAGGAGGTCGAGATCTACGCCGCCCAAAACAGCTACGCGGAGTTCGAGCAGCAGAGCGCCTACCAGTCGATCCCGGCCGGTGGCACGATGGTCTGGACCATGCACTGGTTGCTGCGCTACCTCCCGAGCACCGTGGCCCCCACCGCCGGCAGCGCCACGCTGCTGACCTGGGTGCGCGGGCAGTTGCTCTAATAGGGGTAAGCCTTGGCTATCGCGCAGCCAGATCCAGGGTCACGGTATTGTCGGGCGGGGGCAGATCGGTCCAGATGCTCTGCAACATCGCGCCCGAGAGCTGCATGACCCCGTTGCTCGACGACATCAAGGTCTGGGACTCGGCCTGGGCATCAACCGGCATGACTTCGTCGCCGGCGTAGTGGGCCACTAGTCCGTCACCGAGCCAAGGCGCAAGCTGGCTGGCGTCGGTCGGGGCGACAGAGTACGGTGGCGCCTCGATCAGCGTGGTAATGAGCGTTTCGAGCCCGAGGCGAAGGCTGTCGTGCGCGTAGGTCTGGAAGTCGGGTGCGCCGCCAAGATCGTAGTCGATGCTGGTGATGTGCTGGGTGGTGATGGCCAGGGTGTCCTCGCTGACGTCGACGATGCGGTACGGGCACGGGTAGGTCACGGCCGAACCGGTTTCGACATCGTAGATCGACTGGGTCGCGGTGCTCGGGGTTCCGCGCGTGATGTCGTTGGCATGAAAGTGGCCCGTGAAAACCACGCCCACGCCACCGTTCGACAGCAGCCCGGCCACAGCATCCCGGTCATTGATCACGAACTCGGGAAAGATGAAGGCCTGATTGGCAAAGTGCTCGACCAGCCCGTGGTGCATCATGGCCATCACGCGAATGCCACGATTCTTCGCCTCGTCGAGCTGGGCCTGGATCCACGCCTTGGTCCCGTCGAGAAATCGGCCGGACGACTGCATGGGTCCGCGGGCATCGCCATAGATGCAAGAATCCAAGGCGAGAAGCCACAGCCCTGGCACCAGTTCGGCGACGTAGCTTAGCGAGTTACCGTCATGGGCGATGGCGTCGCTGAATCCGAGATCCTTGTAGATGTCGGCGAAGTCACCCGCCGAGATGGCCGGCACGGGTGTCACCGTATCCCCGGCATAGCTAGAGGCGCCGCCATTTTGAATGTCGTGATTGCCCGGCACCACGAACACCTTGCGACCACTCACTTTCATTTGGGCCAGGTAGGCGGCCACGGTGTGATGCGAGAGCTGCTCGCCGTCCTTGGTAAGATCGCCCGCGACGAGCACGACCTGCGGGTTCTGGGCTTCGACCTCCGCCACCAGCGCACGCATGACGGCGTCGCTCTCGGCGATCAGCTTGCGGTCGCTCGCCAGATAGGCCTCGAAGGCCGCGCCGGACGTGCCAAGCGAAGGATCGAAGTAGTGCGGATCGGAGAAGACCATCAACTTGACCGCGGGATGGTAGACCGGGAGCGTGCCTTTATCATCGGAACAAGACGACGCGCAGGCCAGCAGGCAAAAGAGCCAGACCCGTCGAGATAGAAGTTGGAGCCGGCGAGAGATCATGCCTTCCCCCACGGCGCGGATTCGGCGGCCACGTCTGCGGCCAGCGTGTTGCCTGCGTGCTGGATGTGGACCGTGGCGCCGACGGGAACAGCGCTGGCGACGATGGCCAGCGCAACGGGGCGTTCATCAGGAAGGCACCCCACGCTGGTGATCTGTCCAGCGGCGGGCTGTTCCGCGGCAGCGATCTTGTCGCCGGGTGCAGGCATGTCGTCGCCAGTCAGCCGCAGTAACACCAGCCGCTTGCGAATGATTCCGCGATCGCGCATGCGCACGATGGTTTCCTGGCCGACGTAGCAGCCTTTGCCGTGATCGATGGCGGCGCCCAGGCCGACCTCGACGGGAAAGCGCTCGGGAAGAATTTCGCTACCGGGTTTGGGTTCTAGAGCGGAAATGCGCAAAGCCTCGGCGACCTGGGGCGAAAGCCGGGGCGTCCCCGCGGCAAGCAGCGCCGCGACCAAGGCATCGCGCGCCGAGCGGTTGGCGACCACGCACAGACCGTCCGCACCGCAAGCTCGCCCGTGCGCGATCCAGAGCAGACCCAAGGCTTCGCTGGTGACCTCGACGTGGTCATAGAGAGGCGATTCGAGCAGCGTCGGCGGCACCGGTACACCCGCTTCGCCCAGCGCAAGCGCGGCCCGCGGGCCCAGAATCGCCAGCGTCGCGACTTCCGTCTCAAGCGCGATCTGGAAATCGTCCATGATGGCGTACTTAGCCAGACCTGCCGCGACGTCAGCCCCCTGGCCGCCAGCGACCAGGATGCGGACGCTCCGCGCGCGCACGAACGCAAGCAAACTGGCCAGCACGCGACCGCGCACATCGAGCAACAAGGTGCGGCTGCCCTGCCCCGGCGCTTTTCCGGCGATCGTGCCCGAGGTGATCCGGTGCAGAAAGGTCACCCGGTCGTTGCCCGTGGCGCGCAGAACCTCGTGGCCCGCGCCGTCGACCAGGACCGCGGATTCGCGCAGGGCCTGCAAGCTTGTCATGTCAACCATGGTTTCTTCTAGGATGCGCTGGACGGCGAGCAAGTTGCGCCCGATCGCGCAGACGCTCGGCCCGCCGCTTGGCGGCCTCGCGGAAGCGCCGGCGCTCGGCTGCGGTTTCAGTGACCAGTGCCGGAACCGGCCGCGGCCGGCCCTGCTCGTCGATGGCGACGAAGGTGAGGAAGGCATGCGTGGTGATTGCGCGCTCGCTGGTCCACGGATTTTCAGTCAGGACTTCCACCTCGACTTCCATCGAGGTGTGGGCCGCGTAACTGACCTCGGCGCGTACGATGACGAATTCCTCCACCCGCGCGGGACGCAGGAAGTGCAGCCGATCCATGGAAGCGGTCACCACGGGACCGCTGGCGTGACGGGCCGCCGCGATGGCCGCGGCCACGTCGATCCACTGCATGACGACGCCCCCGAACAGGGTGCCCATGCCGTTGGTGTGGCCGGGCATGACGGCCTGGGCGGTTTCCACCCGCGTCGCGGCCACGGTACGCCTCTTCGCGCTCTGCCTCTTCATTGATGGATGCGGTATCATGCGCTTCCTCGCGGGTCAAACCAGAAAGCCCCGGCCACGCACATGATGAAAGCAAAGCTGTCTCCAATTCTCATTGTTGTTCTCAGCCTGCCCACCGCAGCCATGGCCAAGCCGTATAAGCTCGACGAGATCCTCGATCTGGCTAGAAAGGGCAATCCTGGCCTGGCAGCTGGCGAACAGGCCACGGCGGGGATCGAAGCCCAGCTGCTGGAGGCGAGGCGAAACTACTATCCCACTGGCGAGCTCAACTCGCTCTTGGCCCAGGCGCCGCGCATCTCCTGCACTGGCCAGCAGGGGTCAACCATCGATCCGGATAACGGCAAGCTTATTTCTGCCCCCCGGGCCGAACAAAACTGCGTGCAAACGCAATCCATTGGGACGAACTCGGATGG
>Ga0182027_10003955_pt1 | contig 23228 bp, 23 predicted proteins | sample 712E1DmetaG_FD_121300 | JGI IMG/M metagenome (GOLD analysis project Ga0182027, IMG submission 121300) | Permafrost microbial communities from Stordalen Mire, Sweden - 712E1D metaG (Illumina Assembly) | ecosystem: Environmental > Terrestrial > Soil > Wetlands > Permafrost | place: Sweden... | reverse complement strand
GGCAACTTCGGAATGCTATCAACAGCATCGAAGATCTAAAGAAAATCATGAAATTATCCGAAAAGGAGATTCTGGCTATTAATAATCTTAAAGGCCGTCTGCCGCTCAGGATTACCCCCTATTTTGCTTCATTGATTTACGACAGTAAACCGTCGCATCCTTTGCGTCGCAATGTAATCCCGGTTGTTGAAGAATTGCTTGAAACAAGTAGCGAACAGTCTGATCCTCTGCATGAAAAATCATTTTCCCCGGTTAAAGGAATTGTTCATAGATACCCCGACAGGGTTTTATTTACAGTTACCCAGGTCTGTTCAAATTATTGCAGATATTGTACACGTTCACATTCTGTCGGAAGACTTGATAAGCTTGGAAGACAGGATTTTGAAAAGGCATTTAATTATATTTCCACGCATAAGGAGGTACGTGATGTACTTATAAGCGGTGGCGATCCACTCACATTAAATGATGAGACTCTCGATTATATCCTTTCAAATATCCGCAGTATTGAGCATGTTGAAATAATACGAATCGGAACCAGAATTCCTGTGGTGCTTCCACAGCGAATTACTGACAATTTGATAACTATTCTTAGAAAATATCACCCGCTTTTCATCAGCCTGCATTTTTCGCATCCAGAAGAGATAACGGATGAATGTGCAAAAGCCTGTAACAAACTGGCTGATGGAGGATTTCCTCTTGGAAGCCAGACAGTTCTTTTAAAAGGTATAAATGATAATGTTCCTGTTATGAAGGAACTTATGCATAGGTTGCTGAAGATAAGGGTAAGACCCTATTATCTTTATCAATGTGATTTAATACCCGGATCAGGGCATTTCAGAACTACTGTCAAAAAAGGTCTTGAAATAATAAAAGGACTCAGAGGCTTCACAAGTGGTTATGCCGTACCTACGTTTGTTGTTGACGCTCCGGGCGGCGGAGGAAAAATTCCTTTGCTTCCTAACTATGTTGTAGAACACAATGACGAACGGATAGTATTGCGTAACTACAAAGGTGTATTATGCGAATATCCTGAAAAATAGGGCTTATAGATGAAAGTTGGTTTAACGTATGATCTACGGTCATGGTATGTTGACCGTGGATATTCCATGGATGAAACTGCCGAATTTGATAAGCAGGAAACAGTCGACGCGCTTGAGAATTCTTTGAAACAGATGGGTTATGAAACAGAACCCATTGGAAATGCCTTTCTGTTGATTGAAGCTCTTGCTGCGGGGAAGAGATGGGATATTGTTTTTAACATTGCCGAAGGATTATATGGCGATGGAAGAGAATCTGTTGTTCCTGCCATTCTTGATCAATACAAAATACCTTATGTATTCAGTGGTCCTGTAATAATGGGATTATCACTTAATAAGCATCTCGCAAAACTGGTGGTTGCAACTGCAGGAGTTCCTGTTAGTCCTGGTTGCCTGATAACTGAATTGAACGATCTGGACAAATGCAATCTCAAATATCCTCTCTTCGTTAAACCAGTATCGGAAGGAACAGGTAAGGGTATTACCGAGAAAAGTCTTGTTCATTCCTCTGAGGAACTTATGAAGATGGTCGAATGGATTCTTACGGAATTCCGTCAACCGGCACTTGTTGAAGAGTATTTGCCCGGAAGGGAATTCACCGTCGGAATAGTCGGATATAGAGAGGAAGCTACTGCAATTGGGGGGATGGAAGTCATGACAACTAACAATCTTCCATATTCCGTTGAAGTAAAAGAGAATTATCAGAATTATTGTAAATATAAACCTCTTGATGCTGATATAATTGACGAATGCAAATCAGTCGCACTTAACGCCTGGAGAGCATTGGATGCAGTCGATGCCGGAAGAGTCGATCTGAAAGCCGACCGCAACGGAAAGATATGTTTCATTGAAGCAAATCCACTTGCCGGATTAAACCCCATTCATTCAGACCTGCCGATTTTATCACGAATGTATGGTATTGAATACCAGAAATTGATGGAGATGATAATGAAAGCAGCCATCAAGAGGATCAAGGGGTAACAAGCTTTAAGTTTATATTAATGTTGAGAACGGAGGAAGTATGAGGAGATGTTGTATTATCTATAATGAACCAGGCGAAGGCGCTTTAGCTGATGAACTTGATGTACTTGATCAGTTAGCTCATATTGAAAAACACCTGGTTGATCTTGGAAAATCCGTTTATAGAAAAGGTATCACAGAACGGTTCATGTCTGAGATTGCAGAATTGGTAAATGAAAAACCTGATTTTGTTTTTAACTTGGTTGAATCAATCAATAACAAAGGGGAACTTATTTATTTTGTGCCGGCACTACTGAATTTATATTCAATTCCATACTCAGGTAATTCACTTGAAGCAATATTTCTGACAAGTAATAAGACTATCTGCAGTAATACGATGAAGAATGCAGGAATAAATAACCCCGGGTCTTACCTTCCTTCACAATTTAAACTTCTTAAACCCGGAATAAAATATATCATCAAACCAATATGGGAGGATGGCTCGCTGGGAATTACCAGTGAATCAGTATTTGAATGTAAACCGGGCTTTGAAGAAAAATTGATTGGGCTTGATGATTCTCACTGGTTTATAGAAGATTTTATTGATGGAAGGGAATTTAATATAAGTATATTGGCAGGAAAAGACGGTCCTGAAGTGTTGCCTCCTGCTGAGATTGTCTTTGTGAACTATGATGCCAGTCGCCCTAAGATCATTGATTTTAAAGCAAAATGGGAAATGGATAGTTTCGAATATATAAATACTGTCAGGGAGTTTCCGGGAAGCAAAATTAACAATAAATTGGCAACAAACTTAAGAGATGCAGCCCTCTCATGCTGGCATTTATTTGGTCTAAAGGGTTATGCAAGAGTGGATGTCAGAACTGACAGTAATGATAATGTATTTGTGATTGAGATAAATGGTAATCCATGTATTTCACCCGACGGAGGGTTTGTGGCTGCTACACGAGAGGCAGGATATCCTTTTACAGAGGTCTTGCAGCGGATTATTAATGATTTAAACTATTGATTATGTGACTTAAAGTTCTGATATTCCAATATTAAATGAAAGGCCTATATACAGTACTGCTTCTGGTGGTGTCAAATGCTTTCATGACAATTGCGTGGTATGGTCATCTTAAGCTTAGGACTATGAGCAGGTTTGCTACCCTTAGTCTGTTTGTGGTAATATTAATAAGCTGGGGGATTGCATTTTTTGAATACTCACTTCAGGTACCTGCCAACAGGATAGGATTCAGAGACAACGGAGGGCCCTTTTCACTGATCCAGCTAAAAGTTATTCAGGAAGTAATATCGATACTGGTATTTACCGGATTTACGCTTATTGTATTTAAAAATGAACAATTCCGTCTCAACCATCTTATCGGATTCGGATTTCTGATTCTTGCGGTCTATTTTATGTTTAAGAAGTAATAGATACTACTTTATAAGGTTAGCATTATAATATTGTGGTATGCCGGTCACTTCCTCTCCCAGCCAGGATGGTTTATCAAAATACTCATCATCAGAAGTAAGTTCAATTTCAGCAACAATGAGACCTTCATTCTTTTCATGAAAAACATCAATCTCAAATGTATGTTTCCCTGATGGTACCAGGTATCGGGTTTTAACTATTCTTCCGGGGAGACAAATACGCATCATTTCTTCAGCATCCATGACAGGGATCTTCACTTCCCATTCGTTTCTGGTTATTGAATTCTTCTGAGGTCTGGATTTAACTGTAAGAAAAGCCTTATCGTCAGCTATCCGGAGTCTTATGGTTTTATCGGAATCTATTGAAAGATACGATTGAATTATTCTTATCTCTTTTACAGCCAGATGTCTGAATTCGCTTTTTACAAGAAATTTACGTTCTGTTTCAGTTGCCATTTTTATTGTAAAGTTAAGGTTAATGGATTTCATTTATCTAGTGTCCTTAATTATTTAATTAAATTAGCAGATCATAAACATATCCTAAATAAAAAGGTATGGACGTCAAAATTGAACCAATGTGGAAGTTGAAACTTCATGAAGAATTTGAAAAAGAATACTTCCTCAGACTTGCTGAATTTGTAAAAGAAGAATATAAGCACAAGACTATCTATCCTCCCGGGAGTCTGATTTTTAATGCATTCAACCTTTGTCCCTTTCAGAATGTTAAGGCCGTAATAATCGGACAGGATCCTTATCATGGTCCGGGACAGGCACATGGATTATGTTTTTCAGTAAGAGAGGGTGTTGATTTTCCTCCAAGTCTGGTTAATATCTTCAAAGAAATTGAATCGGATTTAGGTATTCAAAAACCTATCAACGGAAACCTTGAGAGGTGGGCCGCCCAGGGTGTGTTACTTATGAATGCTACCCTGACTGTACGGGCTCATCAGGCCGGGTCTCATCAGAAAAGGGGTTGGGAACAATTTACAGATAGCGTCATACGTATTCTGAATAATGAAAAACAACATCTTGTATTTTTCCTTTGGGGCGCATATGCTCAGAATAAGGGTGAATCAATCGACAGATCAAAGCACCTGGTGTTAGAATCAGTTCACCCCTCTCCTCTCTCCGCTTCAAGAGGTTTCTTTGGAAATAAGCATTTCAGCAGATGCAATGAATATCTTACAGCGCATGGTATTGAACGCATAAACTGGCAATAGTTAAGAATTAAGGTTGAGTCTGAGGTTGAGGTTAAAATATTACAAAAGTCTCAACCTTAACCTTAACCTATAATCTTTTCCAGGGCCTTTGATATGGTTGTATGTAATTCTTCGTAGTCTTCAAAACCTAAAGATAACCTGATCATTCCGGGTTCAGGATATTTCGCACCCCACACTGCTTCAACTGGCATTAGAATAGTATGCGGGTCACCAAGTGTTGGTATAAGTTTTATCTTTTCTGAAACCAATTTTATAAAAAGGTCTCTCCTGCTTCTCTTTTCATTATTATCTTTCCCTTCAAAATCAAAGGTTATCATAGCACCAAATCCTTTTCTTCCAAACAACTTTTCAGCTATAAGATGCGTTGGGTGATTTTTCAAGCCTGGAAACCAGACCTCTTTAATAATGAGCTTATCATTAAGGTATTTGGCAAGTTTAGATGCGTTACTGCATTGACGGGAGAACCTCAACTCAAATGATTGTATTTGAGTCTGCAATCTGTAGGCGTCATCAGGAGAAAGAGTATGCCCCACTAATTTTCTGTATTCAATAGCGGATTGCATAATTTTATTATCATTTCCGCAAATTACACCGGCAGTGAGGTTGCCATGTCCGGAAAAATATTTTGTAGCGCTGTGAATTACGATATCTGCTCCTTCAGTCAATGGTTTATATAGCCAGGGTGTTGCAAATGTGTTGTCGATGATGACCTTTGTCTCATGCTTCTTTGCAATTGTGGTTATATTCGCGACATCAGCAACAATCAGCATTGGGTTCGAGATCGTTTCAATATAAACAAACTCAGGTTTCAGAACTGATATCTCTTTTTCGAACTTTTCAAGGTCATAATTTCCATCATCAGGTGTGAAATATTGGATATCAATGCCTCTGCGTGATTTCAGGATTGACTCAATAAATGATATAGTTCCGCCATAGATTTCAGTAAAGAACAACCATGGTCTGGTCTCTTTTCCATACTGAAAAACTGAAAGTGCAGTGTCAATGGCAGACATCCCCGACTGGGTTAGCAGAGCCCACTCCGAACCTTCAAGTTTCATTATTTTCTCTTCAGCAGATACAACAGTCGGGTTGCGATAACGGGAATAAATGTATATCTCAGGTTCTCTGGAATGTTCTGTCTCTTTCCTGAAAGCATCTGCTGTCGTTAAGGCATCATAGAGTTCAAAACCAGCATCTCTGTAAACAGGTATTCGGGAACTGTTAACCTCTTTTCTTTTCATTTCTCTCATTATTTAGTTGTTCATCGATCAATGTGTTTATATTAAGCGGATTTCCTCATGATCCGGTTATTTTCTACCTGCACTCTGAATGAACAAGTGCTATAGCAGTTTCTGGGGCAGGCCGTTACGAATTCTTCCATTATTCAGCTGATAATGGCAAATGTATCAATATAACTATTAAAAAGAAAGAGGCAGTCGGAACCGAACTGTCCAAATTACAGACTATTTAAGAACCAGTGGTTCTTCAAGAATGACATTACTTATTGTAAGTTCCCTGTTGTTCATATCAGAAATATATACTTCATAAGTAATCCTGTCTCGTCCGATATATGTCAGGTAAGTATAATTTACGGTCCCGGTCGAAAATTTAACCATCGAGCCACTTACATTAATCATTGCAGAAACTTCTGCTTTGGGATAAGCCTTTGTAAACCGGAAATAATCAGATGTGGAACCATTGGAAATATTTCCAATAGTAACAGTGTCTCCGGCCTTTTCTGATGTACTGACAATTACCTCTTCGAAAGTCATATTAGTTAAATTTTTGATTCTTACATCAGTAGGCCCTTCCGGCGAGAATTCTTTCTTTTTACAGGCAAGAACTGACAAAAGCAGCAGAGAAATTATAATTACCTTTTTCATGATCAGTAATAAAAATTAACCTTAATAATCTGACCTGAAATATAGCAAATTAGTTGCAAAGGGATTAAATAATAATAATACTATTTATAAGGACCCATCCTTTGTTGCCGTCTGAAAGCCTTATTTCAGTCCACTCTCCTACTTCATCTTCGACAGTTACCTTAGTACCTTCGTGCAAAACAAAAAGATCATTTCCGCTTTTGTCGGGTGAACTTTTACCACTCACTACCGGGCTGGTTATTATTGCTTTGTGACTATCATAAACCAATGATTTATTCCGCATTGTAAATGCTAAAGAGGTCAGGGACAGAATTATAAAAAAGATTGCAAACCAGAATCCGATCACTTTATATCGATACCTTGGTGAATAGATATACAACGATAACAATAAAAGGAAGAGAACAAAAGAGGATATACTGATTTTTGCCCAGCTGTTTGTAGATAGAAAAAGTGAAACAAAATTATACCATTTGATGAAAAAGAGTTCGGGAATTTCCTGAAAACGGTCTACAATCAGTGTTCTGGCAATCTGAAGATTATAATTTATGTTTTCATCTGCAGGTTTAAGGAGGTAAGCACGCTCGTAGAACAGAATTGCTGAAGGAATATTGTTAAGTTTAAAATATGCGTTTCCTATGTTATAATCAAGATTTGCCGATCTGTACCCGGTATTATAAATCTCTGTCCAGACCTGCAATGCCTCTTTGTAACTGCCCGCGGTAAAATAAGTAACTCCCTGATAGAATTTATCCTTATTTGTATCCTGCGAAACAGCTTCACAAATAAATAAAGTGATGAACAGAAGAATTAAAATATATTGCTTTTTTGAGTTCATTTTCTATCCTATTAAGTTTTCTACCGACCTAATAAATTGTGATGCCCCTTCGTAAATTGATGCAGCTTCTGTTCCGGATGATGATGGTGCAAATCTTGCAAATTCGCATGTATCAAGTATTTCAGACAGGCTCTTTATCTTATCTTCTTCAATACCCTCTTCCTGAAGTGAGGCGATGGCATTATTCCTTGTAAGATCCGAGACCGGAATATTCAGCTTGTCACTCAGATAGCCCCATATCGCTTTAAGAATCTCATCATAAAACTGATCTATTTCTTCATTTTTCAGACAAACGGATGCACTGTGAAGTCTTTTGATGGCAATCTTTGCTGCTTTCCTGTTCCTTACAAGAGATAGGTCTGAATTGCGCCTGATATGTTCTCTTCTTAAAAACAAGATCAGAAGAAAAGCCAAAAGAGAAAATGCATAAGCGCTATAAAATGATTGCTTTGATAATAATATGTTGCCAGATTTTTTGAGGTTTCCAGGATCTGATTTTACAAACCTTATATCTTTTCCGAGATACTTAACATCTTCCTTTGAAACGCCTCCATAAACAGTAGCACCTGTATTCTGCCCATTCACCTTCTGTGCATTAAAATGGAATTCTTCAGTTGTCAGTTTTTCATACCTGCCGTTGGTTATATTGAAGTATGAATATGAAATTGGAGGGATCGTAAAATCTCCATTATGTCTCGGGATCATCAAATACTCAAAACTTTTTTGTCCGGTTGTACCGTTCGGTCCATTCTTAAGGTCATCCGTAATTTTAGGATCATAAACTTCAATATCCGGAGATAATTTAAGTACAGGAGCAGATGCAATTTTCAGGTTTCCGTTTCCTGAAATGGTTACCTTGAAATTTATTGCATCATTTACATTGACTGATTGTTTGTTCAAAATCGCCTTTAGATCAAGCTTTCCGACTACACCTGAAAAATCAGCAGGCTGTAAACCAGGCAGAGCCTTGACTTTAATTTTGACTGGCAGACTTGCAGCAGCTTTTGGAACTGTCTGATATGATGAGAAGAAGTCGCCAAAAAAAGGATCAGACTCTCCCCTTGCTTTTTGTTGGACAAGGACAGATATCTGAACCGGATCGATATTGATTTCTCCGGTAACTTGTGGATAAAGTAAAAACTGTTGGATTACCCCGGATCCATATATAGTGCCATTGACATTTTCCTGCCGAAGTGAAGTGAGGGGTGGAGTTTCAATATCCGATCGCAGAAAGCTGTTAAAAGATGGGTACTTGATTTCATTTATCCCTGAAATGTTTACGCGTGAATAAATTTTGACAGTTGCGACGATAGGTTCACCAAGAAAAATTTCCTTCCGGTTAACTGACAGATTGATGAAAAGATCTTTACCTGAAGATTCAACTTCTGAATCATTTGCGGAATTACTATTGGCTGATGTTACATTTTGCTTTTGAGAAGTGCTGCCTTCCACTTCAATGTGCATGGAATCGGAGGAATAAGTTTTGTTTTTCAGAGTAAATATTGCCGGTGAGATAACAAATTTTCCTTCTTTAACAGCCTGAAGATAATAAACATAGGAATAAGAAGTCTGATTCGACATTTTCCCGTTTATTATTTGTGTACTCGAGCTGTAGGATGTCTGGGGGCCCATAAGTTTATAAAAACCAGTGAATGATGGCGCTGAAAACTCTCCGCCACCGGCATTAACTGTCCACATTACAGTGAATTGTTGCCCTGCATTCACAACAGCCGGATATTCAGCTTTTACATAAACATCCTGCCCTGATACTGAGTATGAGATTAAGAAGATTAACTGATATAACAATGCCTTTTTCATTTTCATTCTATCCAGATTACCAGTTTTTCATTGTTCTGATTTTTGTTTTTGATGCTTTTGCAAGTTTAACTTTTTCCTGGACATTTTTTTCATCATTTGCCAGCGAATTCAGCAGTCTTTGAGCATCATCTTTGGAAATTTCCTGCTTCTTAGGCTGTTGTTGTTGTTTCTGATCCTGATTTTTGTTCTGGTCCTTTTGCTGATCTTTATTTTTATCATTCTGATCTTTCTTCTGATCTTCCTTCTTTTTATCCTTGTTCGGATCCTGCTTATCCTTATCCTGTTGCTGTTTTTTCTGCTGCTCCTGCTGTTGTTTCAGTAAATCCTGTGCATAAGACAGATTGTATTTTGCTTCACGGTTGTCGGGTCGCAGCTTAAGCGAGTTTTTATACGCATCTATACTTTCCTGCAGCTTATTAGCTTTAAGCAAAGAATTTCCAAGATTATACAATCCCGCTGATTTCTTTACCTTGTCATCATTCTGATTGGTATTCTCAACAAACTGTTTGCCTGCTTCTTCAAACTTATTCTGTTTATAAAGTGCATCTCCGACATTAAATACAGCATCAGGAGATTGTTTATTATTATCAATAGCTTTTCTATAGGAGATCTCGGAATCTGAAAATTTATTCTTCTCATACTCCCTGTTACCTTTTCTAATTAGTTTCTTGTCGGCTTGTGCATTCAGAGTGGCAGAAATAATCATAAATACAAAAAGCAAAAGACTTTTGAGTATTGACATGTTCTTTTTTATTTGAATCACTCTGGACATAACAATAAATACGATAGATTAAACTTTAAATTTAAATAACCTGATGTTCGCCAATCTCCTGTTTTTCCTTTCCATGATAATAAAATCAATCAAAAGCAGAAACAAAGCGATTGCAGCAAATATCTGGAACTGATCGTTATACTCTGTATACATAGTGCTCTCGAGATCCTGCTTCTTCATTTTCTTTATCTGAGCAAAGATTTCATCCAACCCGATATTTGAATTGCTTGCCCTGACATAATTCCCGTTTGTGCTTAAAGCTATTTTTTTAAGGATTTCCTCATCAAGCTTAGTTACGACAGTATTGCCATCAGCATCTTTAAGATAATCCTTTTTACCAATATTTATTATCGGTATCGGAACTCCCTCCGTCGAACCTATACCTATTGTATGTATAACTATACCGGCTTTTGATGCTTCTTCAGCCGCTTTGACTGGGTCATCTTCGTGGTTTTCTCCATCTGTTATAATTATCATAGCCTTACTTTTCCCTTCACCCGGACTGAATGATCGTATTCCCAGACTGATCGCCGCTCCGATTGCTGTTCCCTGTTTTGGTACCATATTCGGATTTATAGATGAAAGAAACATTTTTGCAGAGATATAATCTGTTGTAACCGGAATTTGGATATATGCATCTCCTGCAAAGACAATAAGCCCTATTTTATCATTGTCAAGGTTATCAACCAAACGTGATATTGCCTGTTTTGCCCTTGTGAGTCTATCGGGTTGAATATCTTCTGCAAGCATCGAGTTGCTCACATCCAGCGCGATTATTACCTCCACGCCCTGTTTTTTGACGTCTTCAATTTTAGATCCGAATTGTGGCCTTGAAAGCATGATTATACCTGATGAAACAGCAATTAGCTGCAAAATGAATTTTATTGCCGGACGAATCCTTGACATTTCAGGGACAAGTCTGCTGACAAGGTCCATATCACCTAAACGCTTTAATGCTTTCTTTTTCCTTACTTCATTTATAATATATAATAATATGACTGCCGGAAGCAGAAGCAACAGGTACAAAAAATCTGGATTTGCAAATCTGAACAATTGCATTTTCTGTTCTGCGTTTAAGTAAGGTTTTTGAATATAGTATTTCTGGCAGCTATCTCAAGCACCAGCATGAAAAAAGCAATTAATGCAGGTAATAAATATCTCTCTTCTTTCCTGCTGAATTGCCGCACGTCAATTTTTGACTTCTCAAGCTTGTCAATTTCTTTGTAAACCTGTGTAAGTTTATCGTTATCAGTTGCCCTGAAATATTTTCCACCTGTAGTTTGAGCAATTTCCAGAAGGATTCCTTCATCAATTTCTACAGGCATATCCTGGTATTGTATTCCATAGGGCGTCTGAACAGGATATGGCGCCATTCCCTGTGTACCAACTCCGATTGTATAAACCCTTATTCCAAAAGTTTTCGCTATACCTGCTGCAGTTGCAGGTGCAATCTCGCCCTTATTGTTTACTCCATCTGTCAGAAGGATTATCACTTTGCTTTTTGCCTGAGAATCTTTTATCCTGTTTACAGCAGTTGCAAGCCCCATTCCAATTGCAGTTCCATCTTCTATCATTCCACTCTGAATTTCGCGAAGCAGATTAATCAATACAGCATGATCAGTTGTCAACGGGCATTGTGTAAAAGATTCCCCGCTGAAAACTACAAGACCAATCCTGTCATAAGGTCTTCCTGAAATAAATTCAGTTGCAATATTTTTCGCTGCTTCCAGTCTGTCGGGTTTGAAATCGCGTGCAAGCATACTTCCGGAAATGTCCTGAGTAAGCACAATATCAATACCTTCAGTTGAAACATCCTGAAATTTATCAGTTTTCTGGGGGCGCGCAAGGACAATTATTAAAAGAGCAATTGCAATTGTTCGAAGGGCGAAAAGAATATGCCTCAGGTAGTGCCTGAAAGTAGTTCCTGCTTCAGCAAAAGACTGCAACCCCGGCATTCTCACAGAAGCTGTCACTTTTTGCTGCTTCAGAATATAAAATGCTACCATTGCAGGTACTGTTACCAGCAGATATAGAAAGAGGGGTTCGGCAAATGCTATACCATTCATACATTACCCTCCTGCACACTTATCTTTTCTTCAACTGAATTAGCACTCATTTCATTCTCCTTTGTTGCGAGCACAAAATTCCATGAATTTTGAAAGTGCGATTCATTCTCAGTTGGAACAGGATTATATTTTGCAAATTTCACAAGATCAGCGCCTGTCAGCACTGATTTAAGGTCATTGTAGGATCCGTTTTTCTTAAAGCCTGTTTTAACCAGAGCTTTGAGTGTCTCAGCAGTAGTTAATTCAAGAGAGAACACTCTGAATCGGTTCTCAAGATACTGACGTAATATTTCAGTCAGCATTGTATAGTATTTTTTGGTTTCACCTTTCTGCCAGAGTTCTTCATTTTTAAGTCTTTCCAGTTCCCTGAAGGCGATAATGTGAGCCGGCTCAGGAGGGATGTAAGTTTCTTTCCCTGTTTCAGATTTTTTAAGTTTGCGTAAAAATCTGATCGCGAACCATATAATAACTCCAGCCACGATAATTAAAAGCACCCATGGAAGTACCTCACCTATAGTAACAGGTGCTTTATAAGGTTTAATGATATCAAATATTTTTGCCGTAGTATCTGCTGGGGCGATTTTAACCCTCATAACTTCGAGCATGGAATAATCAGAATAAAATCTTTTTATCCCAGCTTCATTTTTAGCCTCTGCAAATACAGGTCTGATTTGATAACGTCCTGAATCAAATGATGTTATCAGATATTTATGTGTAATTTTAATCCTCCCGTTCTGAATTGATGAGCTATCGACCCGCGGCCCTGAAAGAATCTCAATGTTTTTACAAAGAGTATCTTTGAAAATTGGAAGTGTAAGCCTCAGATCGGATGGTTTATCAAAAGTAATTGTATACTTTATCTGATCGCCTACATAAATCCTGGATGAATCGAATGAAGAGGTTATTTTTACTTCCTGCCCTATAGAAGAAGAAATAATTGAAATAAATAGAAATAGGGAAAGAATAAACTTCTTCATAACGATTATCTTTTCTCGAACAACATTATGAGTGGTTTAACATAATCTAGATCTGTTCTCAATTCAGCAGAATCCACCCCGCACCTTTTAAAGATATTCTTGATGATTTCAATATGGCTTGTCCACCATTTTTCATATGCTCTCCTGGTAGTACTAGAGGAGGTATCTATCCATTTCTCTTCTCCTGTTTCCGAATCTGAAACTTTTATTAATCCGATATCAGGTATGGCCTGTTCCACTTGGTCATAAACTTTCAAGGCGACAATATCATGTTTGTTTGACGCAATTCTCAAGGATTCTTCGAATTCCGGCACGATGAAATCGGAAATTATAAATGCCGTACATCTTTTCTTAATGGCATTTGTAAGGAAGCGCAATGGTTCATCCAGGTTGGTCCTTTTACTTTGTGATGTAAAGTCAAGAAGTTCTCTGATTATCCTCAGAATATGTTTGCTTCCCTTAAGCGGTGGAATGAATTTTTCGACTTTATCGGAAAAGAAAATAACACCGATTTTATCATTATTATATATCGCGGAGAAAGAAAGAACAGCAGCTACTTCAGTCATAATATCTCTTTTATAGCTGACCTTTGTTCCGAAATTACCCGAGCCGCTTACATCAATAAGCAACATTACAGTGAGTTCCCTTTCCTCTTCAAAAACCTTTACATATGGATGGTTGAAGCGGGCAGTCACATTCCAGTCAATACTTCTTATATCATCACCATATTGATACTCCCTTACTTCGCTGAAGGCAATTCCACGTCCTTTAAAGGCACTATGATATTCACCGGCAAATATATGCCGGCTTAACCCTCTGGTCTTTATTTCGATTCTCCGGACTTTTTTTAATAATTCAGTTGCTTCCACTTTACAACAGATTACTTTTCAGATTCAATAGATATAACACACGACCAATTCCCTTCCATCATCTCAATAAGATATTCTTTCCCGACCCGCTTGTCTATCCATTTGTTCTCACCTTTTTTTATGTATTTAGAATCTAATTCTTTTACTTGTTGAGATTTCATGTTCATATCGCAAATTATTCTCACGCTTCTGCAGACAGAATCAGGATTAAGGAAGAACAATACAGTCTGGTTCTCAGAATTATCAGAGTATTTCAGGTAACTAAATTTACTATTCACTACGTTATTAAAATTCATATCGTGGCGGTTCTCCTTCATATACTTCAGAATTTCCTTTTCATTATAACCGATAAGATTCTGACTTTGGGCGAATGTGCAGGTCAATATCAATAATGCAGAGAGTGTGGTGATTTTCATACAGAATCTGCTAGGGTACTTCAACAACATTAAGAATTTCGGAGATAATATGATCCTGGTTTATATTCTCGGCTTCAGCTTCATACGTCAGACCAATCCTGTGACGCATTACATCATGACATACCGTTCTGATGTCTTCAGGAATAACATATCCCCTTCTCTTAATAAACGCAAAAGCTTTTGCTGCAAGTGAAAGATTTATTGAAGCTCTGGGAGATGCTCCGTATGAGATCATATTTTTAAACACAGGAAGACCATACTTTTCAGGATTTCGACTTGCAAAAACTATATTCAGAATATAATTTTCGATTTTTTCATCCATATAAACTTCCCTGACAACATTTCGGGCTCTTATAATATCAGCGGTTTTCAGAACTGTATTTGCTTTCGGAAAATCCTTGGCCAGGTTTTCTCTGATGATAAGTTTCTCTTCATCCATTGCAGGATAATCAATCAGGACTTTCATCATGAACCGGTCGATTTGTGCCTCAGGAAGAGGATATGTTCCTTCCTGTTCAATCGGGTTCTGAGTAGCAAGAACCAGAAATGGTTCATCAAGTTTAAATGTATTCTCACCGATAGTGATCTGCCTCTCCTGCATTGCTTCGAGCAAAGCACTCTGGACTTTTGCAGGAGACCTGTTGATCTCATCAGCAAGAATAAAATTTGCGAAGACAGGTCCTTTTTTAACTATAAACTCCTCCTTCTTCTGACTATAAATCATTGTGCCAATTAGGTCTGCAGGAAGAAGATCAGGAGTAAACTGTATCCTGCTGAATTTTGCATCTATTATTGATGCAAGCGATTTGATCGCAAGTGTTTTTGCAAGACCAGGAACCCCTTCGAGCAGAATGTGGCCATTGGCAAGCAGACCTATCATAAGGCTGTCGGTCAGGTGCTTTTGCCCTATAATAACTTTGTTCATCTCCATTCGGACAATGTCGACGAAGGAACTCTCCTTTTCAATCTTTTCATTTAAAATCCTGATGTCAGCAGTTTGCTCCATAGCTTAAAAATTTAAGTAGCAAATATAGTAATTTGAGTATCATTAACCATACCTGATTTCTTTTGGGAAAACAGTATACAAAAGAAGTCTAAGAATTTTTAACTTCGTGTTAAGGAGTGTTAAAAATTAGTTAAAGGTTATTTTAATGTGAGCGGGTTCCAGTCAAAACCAGATCTGACAGAACTTCTTATTAATAATATTATTGCTAACAGGAAAAAAGCAAGGTTGAATTCCTGAGGCAAAATAAAGTGAAGCGCAATAAATCCTGCCGAAATAAAGAATACAATTCTGAACCATAGTGTTCCGGTTTTATTCAGGATCAACATTACTAAGCATACTATGATAAACGGATTCAGCCAAATGATATTAAGGTTCCATTTCATCTGCTGATGATCGGTTAAAAAGTTAAAGAAGATCATCAACAATGCAAGTATTGAAAAAACAGAATAAATTATAATATCAATTAACCTGATAATCTTCCTGTCTTTTATGAGAGCTGCCAGGAACAGAATCAATATTATTACTAAAGTAAATATAAGAGGTGGTGAGGTAAAGAACTTTTGTTTTATTACAGGTGCGTCAAAATCAAGTAAAACCTCGGGATTCTGAAGAAGAGGAATCCTCTTTTCAGATCTTTGTATAACTGATTTGGACAGTTCATCCTTCATTTCGACAGGCAGGAACATTCTGTCTCTGAAAGACGCTCTTTTATCAGCTGATGATCCCATTATCAGATCAACACCGAATTTCAACCAGGGGTATGGATTCTGATATTTGCCAACCAAATCCCTGAAAGTAGGAAGCTTGCCCGATTCAGGAGGAGGATATTTTAGTTTATCACCGATGGATTTTTCAAGAAGATCTCTAATCCTCGTGGTACAATCATCGTAGAAAAAATCGTACCTGTACCTGATATTCTCAGGTCTTAGATTTTCATTTATGAGTTCTATTAGTTTACGTGTCTCTTTTGCATCAATATTGATTTTCTGAGAATAAACGTACCTCTTTTCAAAAAAATAACCCTGCAAGAAACCCTTAAAGACTTCTGTGTCAAGCATGTAATCTAACCTACCCTTTGCGAATTTCCAGGCAAAATTTGGAGTATTATAATCAAATACACCCCAATTATAAACATTATCTGTTTGTTTTTCTGGGATTACAATCCTTAAGGCGCTGTGACCATATATTGAATAGGTTTCTGTCCCGGGTCCGCATGTTATCAAATAAACCAGAGTATCATTAGATGGCTGAGAAAAAACTGCGCGACAATATCCTAGTAATATAACCGAGCAGAAAGCAATTATCCTCTTCATGATTTTTCTCTTTTTGTAAACGTAAGGGATTTTTATCATAAATAAAAGTTTGTTAGCTTTACGCCCTCTGTATTTAGAGAATTTAACTACTCTGAAAAGTGAATCACCATTAAGCATTTAATATTATAAAAATATGAAAAGAATCACGGTATTAATCATGGGTTTATTATCATTTACATTTTGCAATCGTCAGAATAACAGCCCTTTTCCCATCACAGACCTTCATGTCCACTGCAAAGGAGGTTTTACAATCGAAGATGCAGTTATAAAATCCAAAAATGAAAATATCAGGTATGGAATTGTCACAAATGTTGGTATAGGATTCCCCGTTCACAACGACAGTCAAATTGATTCTGTTATAAATTCTCTTAAGAATTACCCTCAGTTCTTAATAGGTATGCAGGCTGAAGGCAGAGAATGGCTGAATAATTTTTCAAAAGAGTCTATAAGTAAGTTCGATTATGTATTTACAGATGCTATGACCTTCACCGATGCGAAAGGAAGAAGAAACAGGATCTGGATTAAGGAAGAAACATGGATCGATAATGAGGAAGAATTTATGAATTACCTTGTTAACACTATAGTTAAGATATTGAGTACCGAACCAATAAATATGTATGTAAATCCAACCTATTTACCCGAACAGATGGCTGACAGATATGACTCTTTCTGGACTGATGAAAGGATGGACAGGGTTATTAAAGCAGCAAAGGATCATAATATCGCTATAGAAATAAACAACAGATTCAAAATACCTTCTGCTAAATTTATTATCAGGGCAAAAAATGCCGGGGTAAAATTTACAGTTGGAACCAATAATATGGATTCCAATTTCGGTGGTGCAGCTTATGCAATCGAAATGATAAATAAATGTCATCTGACGCAGACAGATTTTTACCAGCCTGTCAATAAAAGGCAGAATGGGAAGCTTTGATTTAGCGAGGGCATTAAAGTTCCTGCCCGGAATAATTCTTGGATTGACTGTGCATGAATATTGTCATGCATTAGTTGCACACATGTGCGGAGATTCGACTTCTAAAGATCAGGGAAGAGTTACCCTTAATCCATTAAAACACATTGATCCTCTTGGGTTTATAATGTTAATCTTTGTCGGATTCGGATGGGCCAAACCTGTTCAGTTTAATGAGCAAAATCTCAGAAATCCTAAAACAGATGTTATTAAGATTGCATTAGCAGGACCCTTGTCGAATGCGGTGATTGCAATTGTGCTCTCTATATTATTTTCTCTACTGTCATCCTCAGCTGCTACATTTAGTCACACAACACCTTTTTGGCAAGTATTATCTGAAGTTTTTATTTATGCTATTTATATAAACTGGGGGCTTTTTATTTTCAATCTCATTCCATTACCACCTCTTGACGGTTCTCATCTTTTATTATCTCAGTTTAAAAGATTTCCGGCACTCTATAATGGATTATATAAATATGGTTCTCTCCTTCTGTTCGGATTAATTTTAGTAAGCTTTCTGACCAAAATAAATGTATTTCCTATCTGGCCGGTCATACAATTCCTTGGGGAAGGATTTCTTTCGCTGGTAGGATACAGGTAGTGGCTCAACAGCTCAAAGGTATAAAGGCATATTACAAAAAAGTTATAAGATCACAACATCAAAATCTAAAATCCATCAATTGATTAACCTGAACTTTTGAAATAAAGTCGGAATTTATTATCTTGCAGGAAATAAGTGCGTTGTGAGGCTTATGACGATAATATTATTTTCAATAATGTGGAAATATTCTTTTCCTCAGACCGATGAATTCGCTGCTTTGAGGAATAATATGGTAAGGTACCAGATCTCGGGCAGAGGAATTAAGAATAATGAAATTTTAAAGGCTATGAGAAAGGTGCCGCTATATTTAATAATCAAATGATTATGGAATACTATGCTGCACAAAAACAGAAAGATTCATGGGGTAAAAAACCATGCAATCATCCCCGGTTAGAAAAGGAATACTATGCCGGAGCCTTTCTTATAAATTATGTCTGCACCCAATGCGGTAAAGAATTTACTATAGCTCAAAAGCTTGAACTGGACAAAGCAAGAAAGGTTATTGTCCGGGATCTTCCATCCGAGTGACTCGAACGCACAACCCTAATCAAACGTATTTTTTAGTGATTCCGGCGCGACTCGAACGCGCGACCCACAGCTTAGAAGGCTGTTGCTCTATCCAACTGAGCTACGGAACCTTTTTCAGGCTGCAAAAATACATTTTTTTTCAATTTTTACAACCTGAATTTTGAAATGGTGTCAACTTATCTATAGATCAGCAATTTTAATCAAATCGTTTTCATGTAGTTAACGAGTCCTTTCATGCAGATTATTTGCTTCAGCTTATCCGGAAGAGGTTCAAAATAGAAAGTTGATGACCCAACTACTATATTTCCTTCTCTAAAATTAATATTCACTTGATCACCAGGCTTATAAGCTTCTACTGCTTCCCTGTGAACTATAAGTAATAATCCCTGGTTAATGGAAGAACGATAAAATATCCTGTTCACCGATTTTACGATAATAGCTTTAATTCCGAGGTATGAAAGCCCTACAGAAGGATGTTCCCGTGAACTCCCGCAACCAAAATTATCCCCGGCTATGATAATATCATCTTTTTTCACATTTTTACTGAACCCGGGATCGAAATCTTTAAAGAGAAGTGGTGTAATAGCTGCAGGATCTGTACTTAATATATTATAGGTATGTTTTCCGGCAAACATTTGGTCTGTGTTCAGGTTATCAACATCAGCATAATTCCAGATTGAGCCGAGTCTCCTGTTTTCACCTGGTTTTATTTCAAATGTCTTGCTCTGCGAAATTTTATAAGGGAACTTTTCTTTACCCGGCATTTCTCTTGGATCAGTTATCACACCTGTTAAAGATGAATGCGCAACAGTTGCGGGTGAAGCCAGATATATCTTTGCTTCTTTATTCCCCATTCTGCCCGGGAAATTGCGGTTTGCCGTAGAAATTACTGTGTGTCCATTTGCCGGAATTCCCTGTCCTGTACCCAGGCATGGCCCGCACGAAGGAGTAAGCACATTTGCTCCGGATTCAATAAAAGTAGTAATGAGCCCCTCTTCAATTGCCTGAAGATATATCTTGGCCGAAGCCGGAATGATATGAAGCTGAAAACAATTTTTGACCATTTTTCCCTTCAAAATCCTGGCAGCTATTCTCATATCTTCTATTCTTCCGTTTGTGCAGGTTCCGATTAGTCCTTCATGTACTACAGTGCCAGCCACAACTGCCACAGATTTGACATTATCGACATTATGAGGTGCTGCCACAACCGGGAAAACATCGTCAAGGTTAATATTAATTTCACTGAAGTACCTGGCTCCATCATCAGCCCAAATCCCTCGTGTCACTTCACCATAAAATTTATCCAGGATTTTATCTGCCGGGAAAACAGCATTTTTGGCGCCCATCTCTGAGGCCAGGTTTGTAATTGTCATGCGATCAGAAATATCAAGGGTTTTAACCCCGTCTCCATGGTACTCAATCGACATATAGTTTGCACCGTCAGACCCGATCATTCCTATGATCCATAACGCAAGATCCTTTGCCGAGACATTTTCCTTTAACCTGCCGAAGAGAGAAATTTTAATTGATTCCGGTACACGGAACCATGTCTCTCCTCTTTTCCATATACCTGCTGATTCGGTCCGGTCGATGCCAGCAGCCAGGGAATTGAAAGCCCCTGCTGTTGAAGTATGGCTGTCACTCCCGACAATTAACATACCGGGCCGCGCATGGTACGACATTATCTGATGACAGATACCTTTTCCTGCATCATAGAACTTTTTAATACCCTGTTTCGATACTATATCCCTGATTTCCTGATACTGGGTTGCCATTTTTGCGTCAGCAGGAGGAGCATTATGGTCAAGTACAACAAGCATCTGGTCGGGGTCAGCTACATTATCCCCTCCCATTTTTTGAAATGTCTTATAAATACTTAAGGTATTGTCATGAGTAAGAATAATATCAGGTCTGGCAAAAACTATTGAGCCTGCCGTAGATTTAAATATCTTTTCTGCAAATGTCTGAGGATTCATTACTATATGATTAAATAAATATTTCTGTTTTACAATTTTTACCTAACAACATAACGTCATAACAGTTAAAGACAAAAGACAAAAGTAAAAAGATAAAAGTGAAAACAAGGTAAAAGGAGAAAGTTCAAAACTATGACAGAACCATAAACGAGAAACGCTGAACGAGGAACGCCAAACACCATAATGACATAATGTATTTAAATATCAGCGTATTACTTACCCAGTAACCCGCCTTTCCGGTATACTTCAAGCTGAACATCGGAAAATGGTTCTGCATTGAAGATTTTTTTTGTTCTCTTGTTCTCAATCCGGCCGGTCTTTAAATTGACCTTTATGGAGTCACCATTTTTCAAGTCCATTTCGGCGAGCTCTTTACATATTAGTATGGGAAATGCTGCATTTATGGCGTTCCTTTCATAGATCGCACCAAAAGATTCAGCAATTATAGCCTGTATCCCAAGAGCAGCGAAACAGTCTACTGCCTGTTGTCTGGAGCTCCCGCAGCCAAAGTTTTTCCCTGAAATGATAATATCACCTGGTTTCGCTTTTTTTGAAAAGTCTTCAAACCCTTTAAGGTTGTCAAAAGTATATTGGCCCATTTCGTTTATGTCGGTAGTTGCCAGATATCTGTTATGAAAAATCATATCAGTATCAATGTTATCCCTGGGTATGAGCCAGATTCTTCCTTCAATTATGGTGATTTTTTCACCCGTTTTTTTAAGCTGATGATCCTTCATCTGAGTTTTTATAGTTTTTTCGGGTTGCACAAATAAGCAAGGTTTTTCAGGTATATTATCAGAGGTAGCTATACATCCTGCCACAGCTGATGCGGCTACTACTTCAGGAGATGCAAGGTATACGCTTCCCTTCCCCTGCTTACCTGAAAAATTCCTGTTGCCTGTGCTTATGGTCACCTCACCCGGTCCATTCTGGCCTACCTGTCCTGTCGCGCAACCGGCACATCCGGCATTTGAAACCAGAGCTCCGGCCTTCTTGAAGATATCGATCAATCCTTCGTTAAGACATTGTTTCCATATTTCATCAGTAGCCGGAACTATTTTCAGAACAACCCCCGGCGCTACCTTCCTGTTTTTAAGGATGGCTGCAACCTTATTCATATCATTCATCCTGCCGTTTGTACAACTTCCTATGAATGCAGAATCTATTTTTCTTCCAAGAACTTCTGAAACATTTACAGTATCGTGTGGTTCTCCGGGACGTGAAACCATTGGTTTAAAAACCGTTACATCAATTGTGAATATTTTTTCATAATATGCATTATTGTCAGCAAAAAACGGTTCAAATTTTGTTTTTGACCGCACTGAACAATAATCTATAATTGCTTTTGTTGGCGGAAAAAGAATAATTATTGCTCCCATTTCAGTTGCCATAGAGGATATAGTGATCCTGTCATCAAGGTCCAGATTGTCAACAGACGGACCATATATCTCGATTGAATGGCCAAGTAGTGAGTTTGCTCCGAATATTTTAAGAAGATTTAGAATTATGTCTTTTGAACTCACATTATCCGGAATTTTTCCCTCGAAATTAATTTTTACCGATGATGGTATTTTAAACCAGACTTTGCCATTATGCCAGGCTGCAGCAATATCCATATCACCCATACCTTGTCCGAAAGCTCCGATTGCACCCAGAATATTCGCATGTGAATCAGTTGATACAACAGTGGAACCCGGGTAAACATATCCCTCTTCTATGAGGATATGTGTCCCGATCCCTGCATCTATATCATACACTTTAATTCCATTCTCACGTGCAAACAGTCGGCATATGTGTTGATTGACTGCATATTTCTGATCAGATCCTGTGGGATTACAATCAAATGTGAAAAAGGTTTTTTCAGGATCTTTAATTGTTAATCCAAAATCATTAAGGTTCTTGACCACATTGGCACCTCCGAAATCGCGTGCAACCCTCAAGTCAATTTCAATATCCACAATTTCATTGGGATGAACAACTTCAAATTTTGAATGTGCAGTAAGTATCTTCTCAAGCAATGTCATTGCCATATTATTAAATATTAAGGTTAATAGAATTGATTAGTAACAATTTACACGACACTATTTGAATTGTGCCCTGAAATCTCTTGGGGAAAGACCTTCAGTCTTACGGAATTGCTTGTTGAAATTTGAGATACTGGCAAAACCGCATTCCATTGCTATATCATGAACAGGGTATTCCGTTTCCCTCAGTAGATAACATGCTTTATTTGTCCTGACACGGTTAAGGTACTCAATAAAGCCTGCACCACAGTTTTTCTTGAAATATCTGCTGAATGAAAAGGGACTCATTTTTGCAATTTTTGCAATCTTTTCAAGAGGAATAGGTTTAAAATAATTTTCTCTTATATATGTATAAACATCAGACATTCTTTTGTTTCCCCTTTCGTCAAACGCCAGTTTGTAGTTTTCTGAGCACAGGTAGGCTCTTTTTTCAGAGGCACACAGAATTTTAATGATATTGAAAAAATCAATCATTTTATCAATCCCCTTATTATTAATCATCTGTACCAGAAATTTTTCAGCCTTC
>Ga0182027_10003954_pt1 | contig 23228 bp, 20 predicted proteins | sample 712E1DmetaG_FD_121300 | JGI IMG/M metagenome (GOLD analysis project Ga0182027, IMG submission 121300) | Permafrost microbial communities from Stordalen Mire, Sweden - 712E1D metaG (Illumina Assembly) | ecosystem: Environmental > Terrestrial > Soil > Wetlands > Permafrost | place: Sweden... | reverse complement strand
GTAACATCGGCAATCTGGAGTGTCAAGAAAAACGGCCGGGGATAACACCGATTAGAACCGGCGCTGTATCCCGTTCCGCCAGTAAGTACCGTGGTTAATTACATTACCTGGATTCCTTTTGCTCTCAATTGAGGGACTAATTTATTTAACGATTCATCATTCAACGGATTATCATGGACAATCCAGAGGGTTTTCAGATTATTCAATGACATCAAAGGCGAGATGTCTTTGATCTGATTTCCCCACAATTGCAGATCTTTCAGTTTTGGCATAGAATCCAGCGGCGAAATATCAATTATCTGAAGGTTTTGCCTGAGACCGAGTTGAACAATATTGACACAAGAGGCTAAAGGCGATAGGTCCGAGACCTGATTATTATTAAGTTCGAGGGAAACAAGATTAACGTGATTAGCCAACGGGGAAAGATCGCTAATTTTATTAATAGACAGGATGGCCGACGTCAGGTCTTTCATCCCGGCGAGCGCCGTAATATCGGTGACCTGATTCCCGCCGAGGTCAGTATTCAACATGTATGTCATTCCAGATAATGCGGATATGTCCGCCACTTTATTGGCCGCCAACGACAGGCTCGTGACATTTACAAGACGGGCCAGCGGTGAAATATCGATGATCTGATTGCCACCCAGTTGAAGGTCGGCTAAACCGGTCAGCTCTGCCAACGGTGAAATATCCTCAATCCGGTTGTTAAAAATGCTCAAAGTCGTCAGGTTTTTTAATGCTGCCAGCGGCCGGATATCTTTGATAATATTACTTCCCAAGTCAAGCGATACCAGGTTAACGCAATTCTCCAACCCTGTCAAATCGACGATATTCTTTTCTCTGGCAGTTAATGATGTAAGTAACTGCAGATCGGAAGCCCGGATATCGCCCGAAAGTTTATTAATGGCTTCTCTGACCACGGTTTCCAGATTTTTATCCGGAAAACTCACTACCATATTTTGTTTGCTTGGTGTTCCCATTGCAGGTGAACCGCAAGCAGCCAGATTACTTAAAATTAGTATCATAATAGCCAACAACGCTAAATATTTATTTTTCATCGATTTCCTCCAGTAATTATTCTTAGTTCCGCATAGAAATGAGACCCTTGTTTTACATGCCGATAATCACGCCGGTTTCCAGGTTGACCAGGAATCCCTTTTCCCCTTGCTCAGACCACAATTGCACGAACACCAGCCTTTCCTTAATGTTTGTTATTTTTCCCATATCGATATTGTTAGTAACCACGTTGCAGTACAACACCTCAACCCTGCTGATGTTCGCGCCGCCGTCCAATAAAGCCTGTACACGGGCATCTGCTTTAGCTAAACTCAAAGCCTGCTCGTTTTCTTCCGCCGTCAGACCGCTATCACCCTGCTGCGGAAAGAGAGGTGTAATATGAGTGATTTTTTTGATCTGCAGCACGCCCTTTGCGTCCACTTCTGCATTAATATAGACGCTGTGTCTCTGAATAAAGATAGCTATCTTATGGTTACCGATATCGGTAGCGGTAACGGTGGTGGCGCCGTCGGCGGGAAGCATTGCTTTAATCTGCGGGTTACTCAGCGCCAGATTGGCGGCCATCGCGGCGTTTATTCCTTTGTTTGATACCGGCGCGAAAAACACAAATGCAATTATTACGGCGATTGCGATCCAGGCTGCGGAACTGATGAACAGGATTTTCCACACCGGTTGATGCGCGATCAAGCTGCCGGTCAGGTGCCGCATTTTGCTGCGCAGCAGTTCAGTAATATTAACGGGTTGTTGCGGCAGCCGGTTTGTCTCCGCAAGATATTGCTTGAGCTGTTGCCTGTGCGACGCGAATTCCATACGCGGCACATTGATATGTTCCAGTCTGGTAACCAGTTCTTCCGTATTCATTTTTCTCCCTGCCTTTCATCCTGAGTGAGAATATTTCTCAGCTTTTCAATCCCGCGGTGCAATAACGACTTTACCGTTCCTTCCGGCTTGCTCAGTATCCCGGCGATCTCTTTTATTTCTTTGTCCTCGAAGTACTTGAGCGCGATGACCTCCTGGTATTTCGGCGGCAACCGGGAAATTGCTTCCTGAAGCGTGCGGTATTCCTCATTTTTACGCAGTTCCAATTCGGCGTTTAAGTATTCTTGCGAAAATGGCGATGTGCGTACTTCTTGCAAATACTTATTATCACCGGCGGTGTGCCGGTAGCTGTTGGCGATTTCATGCGCCGCGATACAGTACAGCCACGAGGAAAACGGGATGCCGCGCCAGTTAAATCGACCCACCCCTTTCAGCGCTTTAAAAAAGACCTCCGAGGTTATATCCTGGGACAACTGCAGGTTGGCTGTTCTGCGCAGCACATAACCAAAAATCCGGCTGTAGTATTCCTCATACAATTCCGCGAATGCCTGCGGTTCTGCTTTCGCCCGCGCTACAAGTATTTGTTCCTGCCCGATTTCCATATGGTTGATATTATAACGTTTCAGCGTTACCGAAAGTTGCATTTGAGATTAAAATATTTTATTTTGTTTGAAATTTGGTAGTTGTTATCTGGATTTTTACTTTTGTGTGTCAGCTTGATTTCACTCTCACTTTAGTGTTAATCTGATGCTAATAGTTGTACCTTCGAAAAGAGGAGCCGATGATGGAAGAAAAAATCGTTTATTTTGACAAGCAAGGTGTTGAGAATACCGAAGAAGTCTTGCTCATTGCCAAAAAACGCGCCGCGGAACTGGGGATCAAAACCATCGTAGTCGCTACTACTCTTGGCAATACCGCTACCCGCGCGACTGAAGTATTCAAGGGCATGAGAGTGGTGGTAGTAACCCATTCCGCCGGTCTTAAAGGCCCAAACACCCAGGAATTGACCGAAGAAAACCGCCAGAAAATCACCGCTAACGGCGGTATTATTCTGACCACGACCCATCTTTTCCGCGGTGTCAGCGGCGGTATGCTCGACAAATTCAATTCCCATCAAATCGGGTTAATCATCGCGAATACCTTACGCATGCTCGGGCAGGGCATGAAAGTCGTGATCGAAATCGCCGTGATGGCGGCGGACGCCGGCTTGGTGCGCGTCGATGAAGATGTGATCGTAATTGCCGGCAGCGGCAGGGGCGCAGACTACGCCGTTGTACTCAAACCGGTCTATTCCAATAATTTCTTCGACCTGAAAGTAAAAGAGATACTCTGCAAACCGAGGTTTTAAGACGAGCGCTCAGCTGACAGTAAATTTTGACCTAAGGTCACTTGATTATTGAGATTTGGGATTTAACATTTAGGATTTGAAACGATGGGATATCACGAACATAAAACACACGAAAACAAAACCGTCGGCTGCGCGGTGCTCGTTACCTCTGACAACCGCACCGAAGAAACCGATGAATCCGGCAAATTGATTAAACAGCGTTTGCTGGATAAGGGACACAAGGTTGTTTATTACACGATCCTGAAGAACGATGCCGCGGTGCTGAAAAACAAGATCATTGAATTAATAAAGCAAGAAGAAGTCCAGGTCATCATCACCAGCGGCGGTACCGGTTTGAGCCACAAAGATGTGACTGTCGACACCGTGCAATCGATGCTGGAGAAACAACTGGACGGTTTTGGCGAACTCTTCCGCCAGTTGACCTATCAGGAATTGGGCACGGCCAGCATTATGAGCCGGGCGACTGCCGGTATAATTAACGGCAAGGTCATCATCTGCTTCCCGGGCTCGCTGGGCGCAGTAACATTGGCAATGGATAAAATCATTCTGCCCGAAATCGGGCACCTGGTCAGGGAGGCAACAAGATGAGACCCTTCGGCGCGCTTATTTCGTATCAGGAAGCCAAAGAAGTTATCGACAGGCATACTTCCCCCATTATGCGCATTGAAGCCGTGCTCATCGATGATGCGGTAAATAGAATATTGGCCGAAGACTTAGTCGCCAAAATTAATGTGCCTCCTTTCACCCGCTCCGCAATGGACGGCTACGCTGTTAAGGCCAAAGACACCTTTGACGCCGGGCAGTTCAAGCCACAGGTGTTTAAAATAATCGGCGAATTGCATGCCGGCGAAAACCCCACAAAAAAAATAAAATCCGGTGAATGCATTCAAATTTCTACCGGCGCGGTGATGCCGGAAGGCGCCGATTCCGTAATCATGGTAGAAGACACCGAACGGGAAGAGAACGAGGTCAAGGTCTTCAAATCGATCACACCCGGTACCAATATCGGCAAAATGGGTGGAGATATCAAGGCAGGGGTAGTTATTTTAAAGGCCGGTATCGTGCTGGACGCCGGGAAAGTGGGCGTGATTGCCTCACAGGGGTTGTCTAAAATCAAGGTCTACGAGAAACCCAGAATCGCTGTTATTCCGACCGGTGAAGAAGTAGTACAGAGCGGTAAAAAACTGCAGCCCGGGCAGCTTTATGATATTAACTCACATACAATTTCCGCGCTGGTCAGCGCCAGCGGCGGCATACCGGTCAGGATTGACATCGCCGGGGATAAAGCCGAGGAATTACGCGCCGCCGTCAAAGAAGCCCTCAAGAGTGACATTGTGGTGCTTTCCGGAGGGTCATCCGTGGGCGAGCGCGACCTGCTAGTGGATGTTATTGATATGTGGGGCGAAATCCTCTTCCATGGTGTACAGGTAAAACCCGGAAAACCGACCATCTTTGCGATGATCGAAGGTAAACCGCTGATGGGCATGCCCGGTTATCCAACTTCCTGCCTGATCAATTCTTATCTTTTTTTGGTACCCGCGATCAGAAAACTGGCGCATTTGCCGTCGCGTTCCGGCGACACCGTCAAAGCCAAACTCTCCCGCCGGATTCCCGGCAGCACCGGCCGCAGGCAATTCCTTACGGTAAAACTGGTTGGAGATGAAGCGGTATCCGTGTTCAAAGAATCCGGCGCCATTACCAGTATCGCTGAAGCCGACGGCTACATCGAAATCCCGGAAAACATCGATATGCTGGAAAAAGGCCAGATCGTGACGGTAACACTGTTTTAAATTTCTAAATACGAATATCGAAATCCGAAATAATATTTAAGCAATAAATTAGAAAAAGAACAAAGAAATTAACAAAACAAGCTCGAAATGCACTTTGGCAAGAAGCCGCTAAAGATCGATATTTATAAAAAACATTATAGAAATTACGTGGTAGATAATTGTAATATCAATAGTAAAAGCTCTATACATTCTTTGTCATTCTTGACCTGAGCGTACACTTCTACGAAAGCAACATTACGAGCATATTTCTCAGTGTAACTGGATATTCTTGTACAGGTTGTACTGGAATATTTCAAAACCAAGCTTATGCCAGAATGAATTAGCCATCCCATTTCTCGAGGCAGTCTGAATTTCGACACGGTCGATATTTCTTGATTCAAACCACTTCATAATTTCAGCGAACATTTTTTCGCCGATGCCTTTCTTCCGATAATCCGCGGTTATTGCCATTTGATCGATGGAACCATATTCCTCCCGTTTAAAACCAGGCGAAGGTCCCATTATTTCCGATAAAGAATATCCGATTACTTTTTCCCCATCCAGTGCCACCAGCACAAGCCCATTTTCAGATCTCATGAACCGCCGCAGGTAGTTTTCCTGAAAACCCGGAATTGCTCCTTCTCTCGGCGTAAAAATGGCATCGGCCTGCTGGTGAATTTCCATAAATTCCCACCACAATTTGCCGATGGCAGTGACGTGCTCCTCCTCAGCTTTCACGATCGCTATCATTTTAAGCCTGCTTGCGTTTATAAGTACCGCTTTTACCGCCGGTCTTCATCTCCAGATAGATATCCGTGATGGTCATCCCTTTTTCGACAGCTTTGCACATATCATAAATGGTCAGGGCCGCTACACTGACTGCCGTTAATGCTTCCATTTCCACCCCGGTCTTACCGGTGCTTTTCACTGTCGCTTTTATGCAGATGCAATTATTTCCGGTCAGGTCAAAATCAATTGTCACGCTATCGAGCGGGATGGTATGGCACAGAGGAATGAAATCGGGGACCTTTTTTGCGGCCATGATACCGGCGACGCGGGCAACTGCCAGCACGTCGCCTTTTTTCATACCGGCGTTTTTGACCTGCTCCAAAGTGGCTGGCAGCATCCTGACGGTACCTTTCGCGACGGCTTCGCGTACTGTGATCCCTTTCAGGCTGATATCTACCATCGTAGCTTCGCCGCTGGAATTAACATGACTCAGTTGTTTTACCATTTTCTTTATCCCCCGCAACGTAATCGTAGCAGTATTAATTGCCACTGACAAGTGCGCTGAAGTAGATAAAGCAGAGGGAGCGTTTTCGCACTCCCTCTCTTATGGATTTCCTACTTAGACCCGACGGAATGGACGCCTATTTTGTCAGCTGAAGACTCCGGACAACGTTATTATAATCACTGGAAAACTGGTCGAAATCCGTGTCTTGTGCCGAGCAAGTGACGGACCAGATTGTTCTGCCGTCCAGGCAAATCAGGGCAATATTGTGCATTAGCGGCGTCGTCGCGGAAAAGTGCGCCTTATATTCTAAAATGGTCGCGTCTTTCCCATTAACCGTAATTTTTGTCCGGGATATTTCCTGGAGGTTCGGGTCTACCTGCTTGATACCGTTGACTTCGGCTTGCACTGCAAGACCATTATTTAAAACGAGCGTAGGTGCAGGTTCTACCACCACTGCCAGACCGGGATAATACCCTGTGGTAGTTTTTAACCCCGACATGAACAATATACTTGTTTTATCGATCGGTAAACCGGATTTGATCGCGCTGACGGCATCTTTCATTTGGGTATTAAGGCCGACCAGATCCGTTGCCGGTTCCCACTGATTCGGGTACGAAATACTGAACAGGCTGTTTTCATCTTTATATGTCGTGAAATTGGCAGGAACCTGAAATGCCTGTGTCGTTGTAGTGGTTGCAGTAGATGCCTGAGCGTTGGAGCAGCCAGCGGTCAAAGACAATAGAACAACAACAGCGGCAACTAAAGAGAATAATCTGGCGAATTTCATCTCTGCCTCCCGACTAATAAAAAGAACACACAAATCATATAATACAAATTCATGGGAGGCCCGTCAATGAGTCTTTCGTATAATATCAACAGCCGTTCGTCACCCCTGAAGGCTTTCTAAATCCCAGAGAACAGGCAGGGACGCCTGTTCCACCAGTATAATATCTTGGATTAAATTAAAAAAGAGCGGGCTTTGTCTACCGACTTTACCCGCTCTCTAAATTTTTGATTATTACCGAATCTTGTTTTTTGTTAGTTTAGTCCGTCGTTTCGGCTAAGCCATCGTCGTCTTTAGGCAACCCCACTTTTTTCGGGCGGATCTTCCGGTAGACATCTTTCGGGGCTTTCTTCTCACCGTCCACTGTAAGCAGTCGATCAATAGTGATGGCAAACAGTTTTTCATTCTCCTCAAGATAAGGCTCGATCAATTTCCAGTCGGCTTCGGTCATTTTCGCGAACTGGCCGCCGTTAAGCTGTTCTTCCACCAGTTTCCGGTTCGGGTCGCGCACATAAATCGCGCCGCCTGACGCCAGGGAAAAGATATTGGACCCGGGATAAGGCGATTCATTCTCCCTGATGGCCCCGTCATTATCATCGAAACCGATGCCGTTCAGAATGACAAACCCGCCGCCGTTCAGCGCATCACCGGCCATGAATGATTCAGCAAGGTAATCCAGCGCCGTACCGTTGATAACCACGCGCGGCTTACCGACGGCATTGATCAAAGGCCGTCCGGCGGCATTGCCCATGATAAATGCGGAGCCGCCTTTGGCGCCGTACATAAAGGTCTGTCCGACATCACCATAGACAACCAGTTTACCGTCTTTCATGATCTGACAAAGCTGATCCTGGGCGTTGCCGTGTACATATATATCCATTCCATCAATACCTGAAGCCAGGTAGTCGCCGGATGAACCGTAGACGTCAATCCGCACACCTTTGGTCGCCGGACCTAAGCCGCAGCCAGTGAACCGCTGGCCACGGTATTTGAAGACAATAAAATGCCGCCAACCGAGTTTGAAAGCTTTTGTTATCAGCACTGCATCGCAGTTATCGCCTTCCGGTTCAAATTGTCCGGCATCAATCACCAGAGTTTTATTGTTCTGGTGCGGTTTCTGCAAAGACCCGCGGGTGGCAAAATTAATCTGCGCAAACTGAGAAGTTGGTTTTTCCGTAATCATCGGCGTCGCGGCCAATAATTCATCAATATCGATTTTCAGGATATGCTGTACCGAGCTGCGTTTAATTTTTCCGGTGTTGTAACGCAAATCATTCAATAGGGTTAAAGCCGTGATCGCTGTTTGCTTGAAGGCATCATTTTTCAGGCCGAAAGACTTGATCGCTTCAATCGTAAACCTGAATTCTTCAGCATCAAATCCAGTCATGGCGTCCCGGACATAAGTGTAAATCTTGTTCGCCGGGGAACTGTCCATTTCTGCAAACAAACCGTTGAGTTTTTCTTCGATGGCTTTACCTTCGGCGGCTTTTACCTTTGCTTTGTGCGTGACGTCACACCCAACTTTATTCTTAGGGGTTTCGATTACTTTCCCGAATTTATCGGCACAGATAAGCTGCTTTTTCCCCGAACCGTCTTTGGCGTCTTTCAGGCTGAAGATAAAAGCACCACCATCAGTATAACTGCCACCGCGAGCATTCCAGTATTTATCTGCAATCGGTCCGAAGCGAGCATCTTCACGCTGCAAGGACATTAGCGTCGCATCAATGGCCTGTTTTTCCGAACAGATCAGACCGATCTGTACCTCACCCTCCTGCAGGGCAAACACCTGCGGTCTGAGCATGGCTGTATCCGTAATGCCGATCAGTTGGAACTGCTCGTTCTGTACATCATTGCGGGCAATAATGAAGAACCACGGCCCGTCGGGGGAGGAAAACACGTGATGTTTCTGAATGGCCCTGTAAACTGCTTGTTTTTGTTCGGGCAGCATGTCAAAATCCATCTCGGAAGTAGGCGCCAGCGCCTCTATCAAGTATTCGAGCGGGTATTTATATACCCTGCTCCACAGGTCAAGTAATAGCGCGGCTTCTTCCGTATCTGTCAGAAACAGAGGGAAATAATTACGTTGTTTTAAATATTCCAGCACAGACTGGTAATTGGCAAAGTCGCCATTGTGCACCAGCGCCTCATTGAGCGCGCTGAAGGGATGACAACCGCCCGGATGCCAGACACGTCCGCGAGTGGGATAGCGCTGATGCGCCAGCCAGACATGGGCTTTGAAATCATCCAGTTTATAATAGCGAACGACATTCTCCGCGTATCCGACGATCTTCAAAATCATCATATTGCGGCCGTGGGACATCACAAACGCCTTTTTTTCGCCGAGTGAAGCATAATACTGCTTGTTGATCTTAAAGCTGTTCTGATAAACAAACTCATCCTCGGCATCACGCCGGTTCGTGGAAGTTAAATGCTCATCTGCAATAAATTTATCCAGGACATCGTTCTTGACCCGCACGAAATAACGCATGATATCAGGAGGTTTAACCTCCAGACCGATACTTTTATAATCATCGAGCGTAGGGAGCTTCTCAAATTTGTCGATTTTAAAATACGGATGGATATAGGTATGTTCAATTTCCTGCGCGACGGCTGGATCGAGCAATGCAATGTGGATCATATAATCTTCATCCAGGACTTTTCTGGAAACCCCCAGGGCTTCGGGGACGAATCCAACAGCGCCAATACCTCCGCCTTTGCCGTTGCCGCGGTTATGCATTTGTACCGAAGGTTCGAAGATGTTTTTGCCGGTTACCGGGATGGAACAGATAAATCCGGTGACACCGCATCCGCCTTCTTCTTCTGTGTTGGCAGCGAGTTCCGGCATTTGACTGCACAATTCTGTGCGCGAAGCTAATATTTTTTCGGCATTATCCATTATGGTCTAACTCCGTTTTCATGACTATAATCTATATGCTTCAGCAGGTCCGTCCGTCCGACGAGTTCCCTGACACTTTTCATGCCAAACTTTTGGAGAATATCAACCAACTGGACATTCCAGGCATTATACATATTGGTCAACCGCTGTGTTGCCCATGCCTCGTTAAACAGGTCTGCCAGCTCCGAGTCGGTAGAGGCGATACCTCTTGCGCAACCACGTCCTGATTCACAGTTGCCGCAGCGGACACACTCCAGGGAAACTAATTCCGCCGTGCCGATGACTGCGCCGTCGGCGCCCAGGCAAATCGCTTTGGCCAGGTCATGCGCTGAACGAATGCCACCGGAGGCAATCAGTGTGATGCCATCGCGCACGCCCTCATCTTTCAAGAATTTATGGACCTTGGTGATGGCGTACTCTATCGGCATGGCAATGTTCTTCTTGGCAATATCAGGCGCCGCACCCGTGCCGCCATAGCCACCATCGATATGGATAATATGCGCGCCGGCATAATATGAACCCACCGCCACCATGTCCACATCGTTTGGCGTGGAAACCTTGACGGATACCAGCGCGTTGGAATTCATTTCCTTGATCCAGTCGATGTGTTTTTTGTGGTCTTCAATGGAATACACCGAGTGGAACGGGAACGGAGAAAATAGCGATGTGCCTTTAACAGCCTCGCGCATTTTCGCCACGCTTTCCGTATTCTTTTCTCCCAGCAGGTGCCCGCCGAGACCCGGTTTGGCGCCCTGTGCATATTTAAACTCAACGATCTTTACCCGCTGGATCGTCTCTTCACGCACACCGAACAGCCCGGTGGCGATCTGGGTTATTACATGATCCTGGTATGGTATCAGGTTGTCCGGGAAACCACCTTCGCCGGTGCAGGTATAAGTATTCCATATCGCCGCATTGTGTGCCTTGGAAACCATCGTCGGCAAACTGACCGAACCGAAGGACATTCCGCCGCCATACACCGGGGTTGAAATGACGACGTTCGCCCGCCCGTCATTTCTGCGGTTGAGCGGAATTTCTGTCGATATCTCCGATTTGTTCACCTTTTTAGGGTGTTCGGGGAACTTGAACCGTAATTTGTCGAAGCCACCTCCGGAATTACCCACATTGTATTCGAGGTCCTTACGCTCCGGGGGAAGACCGGTTTCCGCCATTATCCAGGTTCCCGTGATCATATCCGCGGTCCAGCGGAAGTCTCCCAACGTCGCATACATGGGATTCAAAGACAGGCTCAAGGCTTTACGCGGGCATTTGGCCACGCAGTAGAAATCCTTGCTCTGGCATTCGAAGCCGATGCATTTGTAGTCAATGGGACGTTTCATCTTGTTGTGTCCCTCGACCCTTTCATGCACGCCGTACGGGCACGTCTTGGCGCAAGTTCCGCAATTGATACAATCATCAGACCGGGTGATCTTGTATTTCGGCACCTGGTGCTTGAACCTTGAAGGGGCTAACTTGATGTTTACAGTCGATGGTTTCATATGCTCACAGCTTCTTTTATTTTAAAATAGTTCCCGATTATGTTTTTAAAATAGCTTACCGAAAGTATCTTTATCTATTTCTTCAAAGAATATCGCCCGGCCTGATTCTCCGCGCAAACGGCGGGCTTCACGGATTCCCATTGCTCCCATCATTTCCAGTATCTGGGAATGCCAGGCGCTCATGAGATTAATCATGCGCTGGGTAACTACCGGGGTTGGAATAGTAGCGATGCCTTCCGGGAAAACCAGATACTTTTCGCGCTCTTCATAAATCCTGGCGCCCAAACCGATCATCAGCGGTAGATCTATAGTTGTCAGGTCAGCCCCACATAGCATTGATTTAGTGACGTGCTCCGCTAAACCTACGCCGCCGGAGGCGATAATCGTAACCTCATCACGGATGTGATCTTCAACCAGCCTCTGATGAACAGATCTGATGATGTCCTTAAGGTGTCTGCTGCCGGAACCTGCCGGACTGTTCAGCTCTTGACCACGGTAATCGGCAACAATATGGATGATTTCCGCGCCGTCGTGGGCCAGTTTGGTTACGGTATATTCCACATCTTTCACCGCCGGGACGCGAATAATAGTGAGAGCATGGCCGATCTTTTTAATTTTGTCCCGGATACCGGCAAAGTTTTTCGACAACGCTTCATCATATTCGATAGATACGATGCGCGCTTTTTTAATCATTTCCTTATGGGTATCGATTTCCGCAGCTGAAAGGCGGGGAATGATGTTATCGCTGTGCTTCTCATACTCCGTAGTGATATCTGCCACCGGCATGATGACGAAGGTATTGAGTTCCGCGGCTGCTTTTATCATCGCCAGCATGACATTCGCATTCAATTTTTCCGCCGGGATGTCGAACAGAATAGGGAGAGATATATCGACGGTATCAGGCGACTTTGATATCAACTGTTTTTCCGCGCCAAATACCAGGTGATTGAGCTTACGGCCCAGGTCGATAGAGGTATTGATATATTCACGCCCGTGAATCCCGTCGCGCGTAGGACGCACAATTTCAGACATGTCGGTCCACATGCTGTCAAAACCGGTGCCGGTAAACGGTCCCCGGTAACCCGCGCCGGAAACAGGAACATTGCCGTCCTCCGCCTGCTTATAAAGAGTGATCAGCATATCAGGCTTCCAGTATCCGCCGCCTGTGCTCAAATACCCTTTATCCAGCGATTTTTCGAGCGCGCCCCGCGGGCATTCCTGGATACAGCGGAAACAGTTTCTGCAAACCACGTTGTTCGGGTCTGCCATTTTCCGCGGGTCAGTATCACTCCGTTTGTGCGCCTGGTAAATACAGACTTTGGAGCATTTGCCGCAATTAATACAATTTTCTCCCCGCACTATCTTGAATTTGAATACATATTCCAGATCCAGGGGCATTGTCTTGGGGTGAATGTGATATTTCTTGGGCATAATCTTTATCCGTTTTTAGATTTTATTATATATCATGCGGTTTAATTGTTCCGCTCGACCATATCCCAATACTCCTTGGTGGCATCGACCTTTTTCAGGAATTCCTCGATCTGCGGCTGCGGCCATTCGAATTGTTCTTTCAGCCTCTTTTCCAAGGCATCCCACAAATTCATTAATTCAAGGTTCGTCTGACAGATCTCTTCGCAACCTTTGCAGTGCATGCACATGAAAGCCATAGTTGCCTCTTCCTGTGTAACCTTCTGACCGGCCAGCAGTTTTTTAGCCAGGGCAATTTTCCCTTTGGCCGTTACTGCTTCATTTTTCGTGACAAGATAAGCCGGACATTCCGCCATGCAGTTTCCGCATTTAGCGCAGGCATGAAGATTCAGTTCGTAATCCAGGTTGTCAATCTTTTTATCCTTGCCCAGAACGAGCGTGCAGGCTCTTCCAACCACCGGACTCATGCCGCCCAGCAGTTGCATCGCAGGTCTGAAAAAGCCGGGCTTAAATACCAGCGCGGTCGGGCCTTTTGACCCGGTGCCAAAGAATTTGCCCCGGTTCAGAATATTGTTGGGATCTGTTTTAGACTTATAAGCCTTTAATTCACTAAACCTGGCTTTATTAAAAAGGTCATGGATAAAACCGGCATTCCACAATCCGAGTCCGTAAGGTTCCGCACCATGCGCTACCGCGGACCTGGTCAATATCGCCACTAATGGAATGTTGATGAAATATTTCTTTCTACGGGAATCGGTCAGGAAGGTAGCCATCACCAGCGCTTTTTCAGCATCGATGATATAGCAGTCGATGCAGATTTCCGCGCCGAAATTTAAACCGATCTTCTTCGCTTTTCCGATAAAAGCAGCGGCCGATTTGATCGGGATAACGACCTCGCTGGCCAGAATAGTCGGCCCCAGGCGTTTGGTTTTCATACCGAACAAGCGCTCATTCCACAGGTAACTGGATACATAAGCCGGCGCTTCTTCGATTTCTTTGTGTCCGGTCATAAATTGAACAAAAAGCTTGTCATTTTCGGCATTGCTTAATTCCACCAGGACAGCTGCGTTCTTTTTAAATATTCCGGACCGCATAATGCGGTTAATATCGTCCATTTCGTTTTCATCAAGAAAACGGATGGTATCGGGATTGATTTTGGTTATCCCAGCATCTTTTACAAACATTTCGAGGAATTTGAATGCTTCACTGTCGCTTGGGAAATACAGGAGGTGGGGAAATGCTCCCGCCGGCACATCGCGCAATTTGAGCGTTGCTTCCACCACGATACCAAATTCCCCTTCGGTAGAAATGAAGTATTTAAAATCCGGATCGGTGGGGGATAGCTTCTTGACCTCGGCGTTGCCCGTCACAACCGTGATCGATACGATCTGTTTTGATAAGTGGCCGTACCGGAAGCTGTTTATGCCGATTCCGCCAGTCGAGATCCATCCGCCCACGGTGGAAAATTTACTGGATGGATATGTCATTAGACAAAGGCCCTTCTTTTTAGCCAGGATGTCAATGTCGCTCCAGCGCGCGCCCGCTTCTACGGTCACAGTCTTATTTTCGGTATCAAGTTCGATGATATTGCGGAAAGGAGACAAATCAACAACGATTCCGCCCCTTGTCGGGATAACGCCGCCGAATCCCCAGGAAGCGGCTCCCCGCGGCACTACGGGTATTTTATGTTCATTGGCAAAACTTAAAACCTTTTTAATCTCATCGATATTTTTAGGCTGGACGACGAAATCCGGCAGCACGTTAAAAAGCGTCTTGGTCATGATCGCCGGAAGATCGCCAATATCATGACTGTATTGCTCTCTTTCGGCTACCTTATCGATGATTTTTATATCGCCGGCGGTTTTTCTGAACTCATCTACGTTCATTGTTTACTAATCCCTTAACTCATTATCCGATCTAAAATGAAAACTGTGAAACCAGCCATTTGACGAACAGACTAAATTTAGAGAAAATTTTCCGGTACTATATGGACCCTCTTTTAACTGTTTGAATATCGAATTAACCGGAATTATGGCTCTAAAAATAAATTTTATACGGCAACCGCTTGCCGTATACTGTACAATATTATAATTACAGAATTCCCTTCTTTTGTCAATAACATTGCAATTATAACAGGTTACAATTCCGTAAACAAAATGAGCTCAATGACACCGACAACGGGAAGGAATAAAAAACCTGCGGGGAAATCAGTGAATGCCAGGGTTTTTATGAAAATGTACGGCAAACAGTTTCCGGTAGTTATTTACATAGTTATAGTAATATGCTGCCGCTTAAGTGATATTTTTTCCCGCTCTCTTATTGATCCGGTACATTAAAAACGTTATCCATGGAGACGGCTTTGTTTTTTGGGCAAAATCCCAGCCATTCCAGGCTTGCCAGATCGACTCCGCTGAAAAAAGGCCGTTTTTGTCGGCTTTGGCATTGATGATTTGCAGCATTTCCAGGAATCGGGGATCTTTTAAGGCAAAATCATACCGGGATAATACATCGGCAACATGCAGAATATCATACCAGATGAATGGAGCCTTCAATTTGCGGAAATCCGTCCCCATATAAAACATGTACGGATGGCGTTCTTTGCTCGTCTCCCAACAATTGAGCAGGCATTCCACCCCGGTTAGGGCGGCTGAACTGTTTTTGTATTCCGGGAAAAGCGCGAACAGCTTTAACATGATCAGGTTTACATACGGGCACGGGTCATCTTTACGTCCCGGCCCGCGGAATTTACCATGTTCCTTAGAGACCGCGCAGGGCCAGCCGTTTTCTTTTTGCAGACTGAATAGAAAATCTACGCCTTTTCGGCTTTCCGCATCTGCAGTACTCATTTTAACTGCGCAGTACATCAGAACCGGCGCGTCACATAATGCCCACGACCAAGTGTCTTTGCCAGTCCCGCCAAAGTGCACCGAGCTATTCATCGGTAACTGGAAAAGCCCTTCCGCTGACCGGCGTTCTCCCATCTTTTTCAGCACTGTTGAGACGTTAGTGTCTGTGGAAGTCAAACCGATATCCGCCAGAAACTCGAGTTTATGATAAAGCTGCCCGGCGCTTTTATGACTGGCTATAACCATACCCGGCCACCCATCTAAATCTCTGGATACGGATTGCATAAGCGGGTGCTTAAGCAATTGTTCTTTAACTTTTAATACTTTCGGATCGTTTTCTTTCAATTCCCGTAAATCTAACAATGAGCGGTAGACAACCCAGGGCTCCGCAGCATTCAGTAGATGATCAGTATTTTGCTTAAGCATTACGTACCCTCCTGCCAATAACCGCTATTTTGTTTTATAAGAGCGTTTTGCTTCGGCCACACCGGTTGCATGGGACAGCGCATATACCACGTATTGATTCAGGCTGACTCCTTCTTTGACGGCCAGCTTATGCAATTTGCGATGCAGACTGGCGGGCACCCGCACATTAAATTTACCGCTGTACTCAACTTCATTCGACGGCAAGGGAATTTCGTTACCATCTTAGTACATCGATTCCATCCACAATTGGCGGGCTTCCTCAATCATCTCCATACCTTCTTCAACGGTTTCACCCTGAGAATAACACCCGGGCAGGTCTTCAATTTGAACGAAATAACCACCTTCCGGGCAAGCTTGAAGCAAGCGAACCATAAATTCGGACTTCACAACTGGAAACTGAACACGATAGCTGATTTCTCAGAGATCTATTAAAATTTCATCCTGACTTTGATCCCGCGGCTATGCAGGTAGTCCTTCAACTGTCGGCAGGTATATTCACCGTAATGCACAATCGAGGCTACTAGCGCTGCGTCAGCATGACCGATAGCAAAAGCCTCATACAAGTGCTCCGGCTTCCCGGCGCCGCCGGAGGCGATCACCGGAATCCCCACGGAATCGGCAATCATCCGGGTGAGCGTGAGTTCGTAGCCATCTTTAGTACCGTCGGCATCGATGGAATTAACCACCAGCTCACCGGCGCCCAGTTTCTCACCGATTTTCGCCCAGTCGATAGCGTCCATTCCAGTCATATGTGTGCCGTCGTTGATCACAATCTCGTAACCGGAAGGAATCTCCCGGGTCTTTGTCGTTTTTTTCACGTCCATCGAAAGCACCGTGCTCTGCGCGCCAATCGCCCCTGAGATTTCCGATATAAGCTCTTTGCGCTTTACGGCAGCGGAATTAACATTCACTTTTTCCGCGCCCGCCAATCTTAATTTGGTGGCATCCTCGATGGAACGGATACCGCCGCCGACCGAGAAGGGGATAAAGATCTGCGCCGCCACTGCTTCTACAAATTTGAGCGTGATATCACGGTTGGCCCGCGAAGCATTGATATCGTAGAATACCAGTTCGTCCGCGCCGTCCATATAATACTGACGTGCTTTCAACACGGGATCGCCGATATCTTTCGTATCGACAAACTTGATGCTCTTGGCCAGTTTACCTTCACGCACGTCGAGGCAAACTATTAGTCTCTTGCTCAGCATATCTTATTTGCCTTTTGCCCCGGATTTGGCAGGCACGCTGCCATCCCATCTGGCAAAACGTTGCAGCATTTCCAAGCCGAAACGCCCGCTTTTTTCCGGGTGAAACTGCACGGCAAAATAGTTTTTGTTGCCTACCGCACAGCAAAACTCACCGCCGTAATCGGAAACGGCAAACATATTCTCCGGCTTCGCCGGTTGCGGGTAATAGGAATGGACAAAATAAAATTCATCCTCTTTGTCAATGTCTGCCAGCAGCGGATGCTGCTGTAGCACTTTAACCGAATTCCAGCCGATGTGCGGAATTTTCAGCGATTTATCTTGCAATTTGAAGCGCACAGTCGTCCCGGCGATCAAACCCAGGCAAGGGGTATCGCCCTCTTCCGAACGGTCCAGCACGACCTGTGCGCCAAGGCAAATACCCAATATCGGCGTTCCTGCGGCGAAGGCCTGTTTAATCGCCTCGCCCAGCCCGGTCCGCTTTAGATTCTCCATTGCCGTCGGCGCTGCGCCGACTCCCGGGAAGATAATCCTTTGGGCTTTTTTTAAATCCGCGGGATCGGGAGTGATAACAGATTGTATCCCTGTCTCCACGCAGGCTCTTTGCACACTGCCGATGTTACCGGCGCCGTAATCTATAATTGCTAACATCTACGTAAAAACCTTATTTCAGGCTAAATTTATTCCAGATAATCCTTTAATTTCCGGCTGCGGCTGGGATGGCGTAATTTTCGTAATGCTTTGGCTTCAATCTGCCGAATGCGTTCGCGGGTAACGTTAAACTCCTGCCCCACTTCTTCCAGCGTCCGGCTGCGACCGTCTTCCAGTCCGAAACGCAATACCAGCACCCGCTGCTCACGGTGGGTCAAGCTGGAGAGTACTTCGTCGATTTGTTCCTTTAATAGTTGTTTGGAAGCGGCATCCACCGGCGGCAGCGCATTGCGGTCTTCAATAAAATCGCCGAGGTGGCTGTCTTCTTCTTCACCCATCGGCAATTCCAGCGAAATAGGTAACTGCGCCACTTTGATAATTTCGCGTACTTTATCCGGGGACATCCCCATTTTATCGCCGATTTCTTTGGATGTGGGATCGCGCCCGTACTCCTGCGATAATCTGCGGCTTAATCTTAAAAGCTTATTGATTGTTTCGATCATATGCACCGGCACGCGGATCGTACGGGCCTGGTCGGCAATGGCGCGGGTAATTGCCTGCCTTATCCACCATGTTGCATAGGTGCTGAATTTAAAACCTTTATGCGGATCGAATTTCTCAACTGCGCGGATCAAACCAATGTTGCCTTCCTGGATCAGGTCCAGTAAAGACATGCCATGCCCTATGTGTTTCTTGGCGACGCTGACAACCAGTCTCAGGTTGGCTTCGGTTAAATGATCTTTGGCTGAATCGGCTTCGCGTTCAACGGTGTCCAGGTATTCCCGCAATTCCGCTTCAAAACTCCCCAAACGCTCGATAAAATCCGAATTATCCGCCAATTTCGTGATATCCGCTGCCGCCGCCTTTTTCCCGATGACATCAAGCATTTTCGATGGTAATAATGCGCTGTTCACCGACAGACTCATTAACTGCTGCTCGATCTGCGGGGCTTCCATGTCGGTTTTTTTAATAATATCGGCCACTAATTCCTGGTCGATCACACCGTCAATACCGGCACGTAATTTTTCATTGGACACAATGTCACGAAATTTCGCCTTGGGCGGGAGCTCCAGGTATTCCTGCACCTGGGTAATAATAGCGGTGGCCTGCCCGACCTGCCGTAACATGGTTAATAAAATCTCGGTGGCAGTAGTATGTTTACCCTGCTTTTCCAGTTCGCGCCGGATTTCCGCGATGCGCTTCCCTTCTTCGATTTTTCTGGCCAGCGTTTTTTCATCTTTCGCGGTTAGCAGCGGCACCCGTCCGATTTCATGGAGGTACAAACGCACCGGGTCGTCCCCGACTTCCTGATCCTGGTCTTCCAGCACCTCGGCTTGGGCTTCCATTTCCAGGTCTTCCGCGCTGGGTTCCTCGAGGATTGTGTCTTCAGTCGGTTCTTCTATTATTTCCTCTTCTTTGGCCTCGGGGTCAAAATCAGGGGAGTTAGTTATTTCTTCGTCCATTTGCTCTCCTTATTACCCGTGGTTTACGGGCAAAGACATCTTTCAGTTGAATACTCGTCTCGATGCCTTCTTCTTTCAGTCTAGCGAGGGCCGCTCCGGCGCCGCCGGTTTCCGTTTCCATGGCGAATACTTCCGCCCTCATCGCTTCCTGATTCATCAGGAAGGCCTTTCGCAGGGCCAGTACACACTCCGTATATTTTACACCCACCCTGTCCGCCGGAGTATGTTTGGTTGTAATTACCTCCAGTTTCTCCCGGACGACCGGTTCGAGTTTTTCCTTTAGCGCAGCCGTATCATCCGTTTCCAGACAAGCACAGTATATCTCACGATTAACGACGTTCTGGAAATAATCCGGCTGCAAGCCTTCTTCCTGTTTTTTCAACTCCGGGTGTTGCAGTAAAATTGCGAGACAATACTCCTCACGCGCATTATAACCAATTGTATCAACAGGAACAATTGCAGACCGATTTAATGGCTTTCGCGCAGTGGTATCAATAAGCGACTTTTTTAGCAGCCCTTCAATAACATTATATTCTATTTTGGTCAGCTTAGACAGCGTCCTTAACCAACGATCGCGGCGTAAATCGTTTTTCACTTTTGCGATCAACGGAATAAGTTGTCCAATCAGCTTTGACTTCTCCGTGGTTTTGGTCAAATCAAATTTAGACGCGGTAAAATTCACCATGTATTCTGCCAGCGGGCTCGCATTGGCAATTGCCGTTTCCCAGATCTTCGGGTCTCTTTTTATCACCTCATCCGGGTCTTCGTCAGCCGGCAATGTAACCACCATTATTTCAACTTCGGCAGTATTTTCATAATCGACACTGTGGGTCATAGCTTCTTCACCGGCTTTGTCCGGATCCAGCGCCAGCGCAATATTTTTCGTTAATCTTTTTAAAATAGCGATATGTTTTTCAGTAATAGCAGTGCCCATCGAGGCCACCACGTTAGTGAACCCGTACTGATGCGCCATGATCACATCCATATAGCCTTCGACGATGACCACCCTGTCCTTTGTGCGGATGGACGCGGCGGCCATGTCGATGCCGTATATTGTGCCGCTCTTGTCGAAAATGATTGTCTGCGGCGAGTTTATATATTTGGGCTGTGAACCGTCCTGCTCCCGTCCGGAGAAACCCGTCGTGCGGCCCCTGGCGTCGCGGATGGGAAACATCAAACGGTTGTGGAAACGGTCGCGGGCTCTCCCGTCTTCATTTTTCATGATGAGGCCGGCATCCAGCATTTCGTTTTCGCTGAATCCCTTTTCCTTAAGGTAGTTCAGCAGGTTTTCCCAGGCGTCCGGACTGACCCCGAGTTGGAAATCGTTGATCGACTTCATGGTCAGACCACGTCCCAGCAGGTAGTTTTTCGCTTTTTCCCCCACGGAAGAATTGACCAGTAGATTGTGGTAATACTGGACCGCCGACTCGTTTACCTGGAATAATTTATCCTTTTCATCTTTTTTTGGACCTGCTTCGATGTGGGTAGGCAAACTCACGCCGACCTTGTCCGCCAGCAGCCGCAGCGTTTCGCCGAAATCCAGCCCTTCCTTTTTCATCACGAAGGTAAAGACGTCGCCGCCAGTACTGCACGCGCCGAAACAATGCCAGGACTGTCTTTCCGGAAACACGTAAAACGACGGCGTTTTTTCATTGTGGAAAGGACAAACAGCCTTGAAGTTACGTCCGGCCTTCGTCAATTTGGTGTATTGCCCGATAACTTCAACGATATCTAATTTCTGTTTTACTTCGTCGACTGTGCTCATAGAGACAAATATCTTAACACATATTTTTTCAAAGGGAAAGCACCATTTATAACCATATCATAAATCAAAAGTAACTAAGCTACCGTCCTGAACGAAGTGAAGTATCTCCTTCCCTACCGTATTCTAATTATCGCCATCGCCCCGTTTTCTGTACCCGTAAAGAGACCCTCTTTTTATCACCGGCTTTTCAGTAATCTCTTTTTCATTTAACTGATCCATCAATTCTAAACTTAAGTCCTTCCATTCGGGATTCATTGACCCAATCAGAACTATTTTTTTAGCCCTGGTCCAACCTTTGAGCTGTTTCTCCCGATTGATGGATGCTTCTAATATTGCACAAACTTCGTAGTAAACCAACCGGTCTATGGAATAACGTTTCGTAAAACCTTCAACAACTTTTTCCTTGTGTTCTAAAACACGCTTCATCAAATCACGTGTTGAACCAATATATAGAGTGCTTGACCGGCTGCTCATTATATAAACATAGTATTGTTTCTCCACTTTTTCTCCCGCGTCCCGAATCTGCTCGAGGCGTAAATAATCCTCAAATCAGTCTAACACCTGCTACCACATGGAGATTCTTCAGGTACTTCGTAACTTCAGAACGATATGCAACCGGAGTTTACTTTTTAGATAATTCTTCCGCTATCTTCAGCGCATACTGGTCGGTCATGCCGGCGATGGTATCGATCACACCGCGCCATTTTAAATCGCTGTGCAGAAGGTACTCCGGCGGCAATTGCTCAGTGTGTTTTAGAAAATACTTGTAAAGAAAACGGATCGCCTCACGCGCTTTCTCCGTTTCCGGTAAAGCTGACTGCACATTATAGACGCGCTCGAACAGAAAATCACGCAGGAAACCGGTGGCTTTCAATACCCGCGAGCTCATTCGTATGCCGGGTTTTTTATTAGTTTTGCCGGTATCCAGACCACTGACCTGCCAGGAATTATTAATGATGTCGCAAACCATCGTATCGATTCTTTCCGAAGGAGAATTACCCAGTATTTTAGTCGCCGCTTCCGGTAAGCTTATTTCCTTGATAATTCCGGCACGGATCGCGTCATCGGAATCGTGATTGACATATGCCACCAGATCTGCCAGCTTCACAATCTCGCCTTCGAGGGTGCTCACCTTACCCCACTCGCTGCCCAGTACTTTTGCCCGCGATTTAGAGTGATTAACGATTCCATCGCGCACTTCCCAGGTCAGGTTCAAACCCCTGCCATTTTTCTCCAGCAAATCGACTACGCGTAACGACTGTTCATTGTGTTTGAATCCATAGGGCGAGAGTTCATTTAAAACATTTTCGCCCTCATGCCCGAAAGGCGTATGTCCCAAGTCATGTCCCAGGCTGATCGCTTCAGTCAAATCTTCGTTCAGATTCAAAGCGCGGGCGATCGTGCGGGCGATTTGCGATACTTCCAATGTATGCGTCAACCTCGTACGGTAGTGGTCGCCTGCCGGCGCGATGAACACCTGCGTCTTATGTTTCAAGCGGCGGAACGACTTGGAGTGTAGTATCCGGTCGCGGTCGCGTTGAAAAGCGGTACGCACCGCATCCGGTTGTTCTTCCCGCTGGCGGCCTTTGGACAAACGGCTTTTTTGCGCGTAAGGAGACAGATTTTCTTCCCGCGCCTCCAGTAATTCCCGGACTTTGAGATAATTGTTCACATTCTCCCCGAAATTGTTCTTATTGTTTTTCAGGTGGTTTATTATACCACTAATTTTATGCTATTATGCCGGTACAGTGCAGCGTTGCTCATTTTATAAAAGACAAAAGATAGCTCACGAGGGAACTTGCAATGGCTGATTCCCCGGAAGAATTATTTAATTTTTACCTCGAAAAGGGTTGGACTGACGGGCTGCCGATAATCCCGCCAGCGGAAGAAAACGTAAAAAGAATGCTGACCGGCGCAAACAGGGCTCCTTCCGAAATAATTGGCTTCATCCCTCCGGCCAGGGCAGAGGCAACTGTTGAAAAGATTGCTGGCTATGCGGTGATGGCCGGTTGCTTGCCGGAATACATGCCGGTGCTCATTGCCGCAATTTCCGCGGTGTGTGAGAAGGAGTTCAACCT
>Ga0182027_10003953_pt1 | contig 23228 bp, 18 predicted proteins | sample 712E1DmetaG_FD_121300 | JGI IMG/M metagenome (GOLD analysis project Ga0182027, IMG submission 121300) | Permafrost microbial communities from Stordalen Mire, Sweden - 712E1D metaG (Illumina Assembly) | ecosystem: Environmental > Terrestrial > Soil > Wetlands > Permafrost | place: Sweden... | reverse complement strand
GCTCATCCTTAGTGGCAGGCCATGGAGCATCCTCAAGTTTTGATGCTAATTCAAGTGTCCAATACATATTTTCCTGATTAAGTAAAGCTTAAAACAAAGTTTGCAAATATATATATTATTTTACTTAAAAAACAATACCTTATTTTAAGTTTTTTCACATTTCAGACTAGCCACTTAATCTCTTCAATATCAAGGTCTAAGGCAATTTTTCTGGACAATACAAATAAAAAATCTGAAAGACGGTTAAGAAATTTGTTCACGATTTCAGGCGATTCTTCAGTCTTGTTTAACCTTGAAATTGCCCTCTCGGCCCTGCGACATACACATCGGGCTATATGACAATATGATACGAGCATATTCCCTCCCGGAAGAATGAAGTTATTCAATGGAGGAAGGGTCTCCTCCATCATGTCAATTTCTTTTTCAATCACCGATATGCAGTCAGGATCAGGTAATATCTTTTTACCATAGGCGTTTTTGGTGTCACAGGCTAATGCAGCAGCGCACTTCATAAGCTGGCTCTGTAGATAAATAAGAAGCTCTTTCCGTTTTTGATTTTCTTTGTGATCCCTTAACAGTCCGATCCACGCAATAAGCTCATCGACAGAACCATACGCTTCCACACGTAATGAATGTTTTGGAACCCTTCTGCCTCCCGACAATGAAGTTGTACCATCGTCACCTGTAAGGGTATAGATCTTCATGATTTAATAAAAGGAAAAACAAGAAGTAAAATAATCTCGAACAATTACTTTATGCTTTTATATACTTTTCATTCTTATAGTCCTGTGCAATTTCCCCGTCGAATAACCTGATAATACGGGCAGCATGTTTAGCTATATCCTCCTCATGTGTAACAACAATCACTGTATTCCCTTTTCTATGAATATCATCGAGCAACCCCATGATATCTATTGATGTCTTGCTGTCGAGGTTACCTGTCGGTTCATCTGCCAGTATAATTGATGGTTTGTTCACAAGAGCCCTGGCAATAGCAACACGCTGACGTTGTCCTCCGGACAATTCATTAGGTTTATGAGTCATCCTGTCTGCCAGGCCTACCTGTTCCAGGGTCTCAACTGCCACTTTTTCCCTGTCAGCTTTAGGTACTCCGGCATATATCAAGGGTAAGGTAACATTCTCAAGTGCAGAATACCTGGGAAGAAGGTTAAATGTCTGAAATACAAATCCAATCTCTTTATTTCTGATTTCTGCCAAATAATCATCTTCCATTTTACTTACATCGGTACCATTAAGAATATAAGTGCCGCTCGATGGAGTATCGAGGCATCCAAGAAGGTTCATTAAAGTAGATTTCCCTGAGCCTGATGGTCCCATAATTGCAACATATTCATTCTTATCAATATTAATAGTCACTGACCGTAAAGCCCTTACAATCACCGATCCAACCTGATAATTCTTAACAATATCATGAATTTCAATAACTTTCTCCATAATGGTTAAAATTTGAATTTCCGAAATTAGATTAAATATGTTAAATAATAAATTTTATAACCTTAATTTTTGTCAATATCTGATTATATAGTTATTATGATTAATTCCCTCCCTGAAAAACAAAATTCCCATTCTGAAAATATCAATACTTACAGATACCTTCTTATGAAGCTTAATTTCGTCCCATGCTTCTGCCATTTCTTTTGAATAGTTGATATCATCAATTATAATAACTGTCTTGCTGTCAGATAGCTCTGCCATCAGGTTAAAATATTTTATTACCGGGATTTTCCGATGGTTCCCGTCAATAAAAACCAGTCCCGGCTTAACACCGGTAGTTACTAAACCTGGCAGAACCTCGTCAAACGGGCCTTCCAGTATCTTAATATTATTAAGCCCTGCTTCAATAAAATTTTGCCTCGCTATTGCAGCTGTTGCCGGGCAACCCTCTATTGTACACACTGCTGCATCTGCAGAGGAAGCAGCCATGTACATCGTACTTATTCCTAAGGAGGTACCTAACTCAATTATCAGTGGTTTACCAAATTCAGCAGCCAAATTTGATAATAGCTCGCCATATTTCTCCGGAACCGGTGAATATCTGGCTATATCTGAAACTCTTCTTGAGTTTGTTTTCAATGATCCTGACCGGGAACCAAGATCCTGAACCAATATGCTTCGCTTTTCAGAGATCATTTTCTTTCTGACCTGTTCAACAGTAAATATAGTAGCAGGATCAATTTTGTTCCGGAAGACCCTTGAAACAAGATCAAAAACGAATGGACTGTGAATTCCATGTCCCCTCCTATGACGCGATAGTAGAATGTAATTCAGATATTTGATTGCCCGGAAAGAAATCATTTCGGTACTGATATTATAATTAGGACAGGTTTTCAAAAATACGTATTTTCGGATATATTTTGAACTACTTTTTACCATAATGATTATTCAGGAGTTTTTAGATACTAACATTACCTATTTATCGGGAGTTGGCCCAAAAAGGGCGGAACTTCTTAATAAGGAGTTGAGTATTTTTACGTTCCGCGATCTGCTATACTATTTCCCATATAAATATATCGACAGAACCAGGTTTTATAAGATTGCTGAACTTGATCCTGACCTTCCATTTGTTCAGATAAGAGGTATCATAAAAGGATACACTACGGAGGGCCATGGCGCTGGTAAAAGGTTAGTCGCTGATTTCCAGGATGAAACAGGAACCTTAAAACTTGTATGGTTTAAGGGTGGAAAGTGGATCACTGGAAGCTTTAGTCCCGGAGTCGAATTCATTGTGTTTGGGAAACCAGGCGTTTTTAACGGAATTATTAACATTATCCATCCTGAAATTGAAGCTGCCGATAAGATGGCAGAAAGGCTAAATTCGGCTCTACAGGCACAGTATAGCACTACTGAAAAGCTCAAAAATCAGTTTGTTTCATCAAAAACGATCAGTAAGCTGTTAGGCAATATGTTGAAACAGATTAAAATAAGATTGCCTGAAACATTACCCGGCTACATTGTTTCACGTTATAAACTGATGGAACTTCATGAAGCGCTCCATAAAATCCATTTCCCGGCTAATCCTGATGAACTTGAAAAGGCGAGACACCGACTGAAATTTGAAGAGTTGTTTTATATTCAGCTTAACCTCCTGAGATTTAAAACAAACCGTAACATGAAATTCAGGGGATTTGTTTTTTCAAGTGTAGGTGAAAATTTTAATAACTTCTATTATAACAATTTACCCTTTACACTTACTGATGCTCAGAAAAGAGTAATGAAAGAGATAAGGAAAGATCTTGGTTCAGGAAAACAGATGAACCGTTTGCTTCAGGGAGATGTAGGCAGCGGGAAAACTCTGGTAGCTCTGATGAGTATGCTTATTGCGATAGATAATGGGTACCAGGCATGCATCATGGCTCCCACCGAAATTCTTGCAAACCAGCATTATCAGACTATCTGTAAACTACTTGAGGGAATTGGCATTAAAATACGTTTACTTACGGGATCATCAAAAAAGTCCTCCCGTAAATCAATTGCTGAATCACTGCTTGACAGATCGCTGAATATACTGATTGGTACTCATGCTCTCCTTGAAGAAAATGTTCAGTTTGCCAATCTGGGATTGGTGATTATCGATGAACAGCACCGGTTCGGAGTTGCCCAGAGGGCAAGGCTCTGGCAGAAAAACCTCAATCCGCCGCATATTCTTGTAATGACTGCCACTCCTATTCCAAGAACTCTTGCGATGACACTTTATGGAGACCTGGATGTTTCGGTAATCGATGAACTACCTCCGGGCAGGGTTCCGATAAAGACAATGCATTTCACTGATTCAGAAAGAAATAAGGTCTTTGGGTTTATCAGGAACCAGATAGCCGAACGACGTCAGATTTATATTGTATATCCTCTTATCAAAGAATCTGAAAAGATGGATTATAAAGATCTTGAGGATGGATGGGATACTATTTCAAGAGTTTTTCCTGCTCCAAAATATTGCATAAGCATTGTTCATGGAAAGATGACTCCGGCGAATAAGGAAATGTCTATGAAGCTTTTTAAGGATGGAGTGGCTCATATCCTGATTGCAACTACAGTTATTGAGGTTGGTGTTGATATACCAAATGCATCAGTAATGGTTATTGAAAGTGCAGAACGATTCGGCCTCTCGCAGTTACACCAGTTGAGAGGACGTGTCGGCAGAGGCGCTGACCAGTCATATTGTATACTTATGAGTTCCGACAAACTTTCAAGAGAAGCTGCAAAACGAATTGAAGTAATGATCAGGACTAATGATGGTTTTGAAATTGCGGAGACTGATCTTCAGCTCAGGGGTCCGGGCGATATTGAAGGAACACTTCAGAGTGGCATTCCATTTGATCTGAAGATAGCCGACCTTGGTAAAGACGGACAATTAATTGAATATGTAAGACATATTGCTGAAGAGATACTTAACTTCGATCCATTACTTGAAAATAATCAGAATCTGATCTTCAGATCCGAACTGAAACGACTTTTCAATCAGAAGCAATCGTGGAGTAACATAAGTTGAAAACATGACACTTACAGATTATTACGAAATTCTTGGTCTGCCGGCAAACTCTACAATCGAAGAGATAAAAAAGGCTTACAGGAAAAAAGCACGTCTTTACCACCCCGATATTAATCCTGCACCTGATGCCAAGGATCATTTTATAAGCGTAACCGAAGCCTACGAGTTTTTAATTGCAAATCACGAAAAGATAAAAACTGATGATCAGGCGTACCAACAGGCTATGGAAGACTGGAGAAAATACAGGCAGTACCGATCACGAAGAAGAGCTACAGTATATGCCCGGACATCCTATGGAACATTTAAAAACACTAAGTTTTACAAAACCACAAGGATCTTTGATGGTACATCAATAATTTTCAGTTTCGTAGTATCTATAATGGTTCTGATTTATACTATTTACGGATATACCTTCAGATTGAAGCACCCGATCCCCGGTCTGGAAAAACCATCAGTTTTTGCTTTCATAATGCTCCTTTTCCTGGGCATGATCTTTTTTGTTGTATCATTTATTTATCTCAGGGCATATCAGGAAACTTCAAAAAAAAGAAAAAAGAAATCTTAGTAACATGGCATGGTTTTTGAATATTTTCACCTTATAACCCGGACTTAACATAATTGGATTGAATTTGATTAGATTCAATTTTATTAGTCCCTCAAATGTGAGGATTATGAGAAAAAATATTTCAAAAGCCGCAATTGCATTATTAGTCATAATTACTTTGACTTTTTCATCCTGCAAAAAAGAACCTGTTGTAACTTTCCCAACTGATCCTGTTCCTATAGCCCTTACCACGGATCAGGTTTCACTCATATCATCAGAAAATTCTTTTGCACTGGATATCTTCAAAAAAGTTATTGAAAATTCAGCCGAGTCGGAAAATGTTCTCATCTCTCCTCTTAGCATTTCATCTGCCCTCTCAATGACACTTAATGGTGCTAATGGAGCCACCCGAGAAGCAATGCTGGATGCTTTAAGAATGAATGGATTAACTCCTGAAATAATCAATAACTCATACAAAGATCTCACCGAAGCGCTCCTAAAAGTTGATAGTCGGGTTCTGATCTCAATCGCCAACTCGGTATGGATAGAAAATAATTTTGTCGTGAAGAAGCCCTTTATTGATATCCTTACTCAGTATTATAATGCTGAATCAAAGTCATTTGACATAACAGATCCGCTGGTACCAACACAGATTAACAGCTGGATTGATAGTAAAACAAACGGATTGATAAAGAATATGGTTGACAAACTTGATGACAATACTGTGATGCTTCTGATTAATGCAATCTATTTTAAAGGAAAGTGGAAATCTCAGTTCGACAAGGATAATACTGTCCAGGGGACATTTTATAAACCAGACGGAGTAACAGCACAGGTTCCAATGATGAAACAGACCTCTGAGTTTAAGATTTATAACGGACAAGGATTTACTCTGGCTGAATTCCCTTATGGTCAGGGCAATTTTGTAATGGATGTGATCCTCCCGGACGATGACAACAGCATAAACAATATACTTCCATTAATAAATGACAATAGTTTCAAAGGTTGGCTCGATCAGATGAATGAAAGAAAGACCGACCTTACATTTCCACGATTCAAATATGTGTACAAGAAGGAACTTAAGGATATTTTAACGGATATGGGAATGGGAATCGCCTTTACCGATAATGCTGATTTTTCAAATATATCGGATATCAGTCTCCTGATAAGTTTTGTTAAACACCAGGCATTTATTGAAACAAATGAAGAAGGTACTGAAGCCGCCGCCGCTACAATAGTTGGAATCTCAAATACCGCAATAATTGAACCTTTCAATCTTAATATTGATCATTCATTTCTCTACATTATCAGAGAGACAACAACAAATTCAATACTTTTTATGGGTAGAGTTGTTGATCCGTTGGCTGAGTGACCCTTTTCTCCCCTATATTTAGACCAATAATTATTGACCTTGATGGACCGGATGATCGACAATTACGTAGAATTCCAGCTGCAATTAAATCTATGCCAAAACTAGCGAAAGAACTAACTCTGTACGGGCTGATAATGGTCGCCATAGGCTCCTGTATCGGATCAGGAATCTTTGTTACACCTTCACAAATTGCCGGTTTGATACCATTACCTTTATTAATTCTGGCAGTATGGGCAATCGGTGGAGTAATCACCCTGACAGGCGCTCTCACTTTCGGAGAGCTTGGCTCAATTTTTCCTCAGGCCGGGGGAATCTATGTTTTTCTCAAAGAGGCCTATGGCGGGTGGCTTGGTTTTCTTTATGGATGGGCATACCTTCTTATAATTACATCCGGTTCAATTGCAGTTTTATCACTGGCATTCTCCTACTATCTTAGTTTTTTCATTCCAATGAATGATTCCTGGAAAATATTAACAAGTATCATTGCAATTAGTATCCTTACTACACTTAATGTATTAAGAGCAAAATTCGGAGAAATGTTCTCAAATATCTTTACCGGATTGAAAATTCTTGGCATTCTTATAATTATTTGTGTCGGAATAATCTATGGCAAGAGCGATATCTCATTCAAAGTTTTAAGTTTATCCTCTTCGGGAAATAGCAGCTTATCGGGCTTTGGAGTGGCACTTGTCGGTGTGTTGTTCTCGTACGGAGGCTGGCAGCATGCCTCGTTTCTTGCCGGAGAGACAAAGAATCCTTCCAGGAATGTACCTATTGCCATGATTACCGGTGCAATTGTGGTAACTATTATTTATCTGCTCGTTAATATAAGCTACATGCTTCTGCTTCCCGTAAGTGCAATTATTACATCAGAAAAAGTTGCTGCTGAAGCTGTGAGTACGATTCTTCCGTTCGGAGGCAGGCTTGTAGCCGCAATTATTGCTGTAAGTACACTCGGAACAATTGGTATTTACACCCTCTCTGCCCCGAGAATATATTATGCTATGGCAGAGGATGGCCTGTTTTTTAAAAACATAGCAAAAGTTCATCCTGTTTTTAAAACGCCTGTAAATGCCATTATTGTTCAGTCCATATGGGCAATCGTTCTCCTGTTGTTCTGGAGGACTTTCGAAAATCTTATTACCTATACAGTATCCGTTGAATGGATTTTCTTCACCCTGGCTGCAGCAGGAATTTTTATTTTCAGAAAGAAGCTGAAACACATCGAGAGACCATATAAGACATTCGGTTACCCGGTAACACCTATCATTTTCATCTGTATATGCACATGGTTTGTTCTTAATATAACGATAAGCAAACCTTTGCATATGGGAATAGGAATCGGATTCCTGCTTCTTGGCTTACCCGTATATTTCTTCTTCAGGAAGAAGAATTCACTAAAATCCAACTCGGGGTAATAAAATATAATAATTTACTATTATGAAAGATATCTCATATATAATTAATCATCTCGGGGAAGAACGTGAAAAATACTCTAATGCCATCACTCCTCCATTGTTTCAGACGAGTAATTTTGCTTTCAGGGATGTTGAGGAACTGAAAAAGGCAATAGCTGATGAAAAAAACAGCCTTGTCTACTCACGTGGAAATAATCCTACTGTTGAAATTCTGTGCAAAAAGATCGCAGCCCTGGAAGAGACTGAAGAAGCTCTTGCTTTTGCAAGTGGTATGGCTGCCATCTCGGCAGCAATAATATCATTCGTAAATAACGGTGACCATATCGTATGTGTACGAAACAACTACAGCTGGACAAATATGCTGATGACCAGGTTCCTGACACGGTTCGGTGTCGAAACAACCTTTGTCGATGGGCGTGATACCGAAAACTTTAAAAAGGCAATAAGGAAGAACACGCGGATTATTTATCTTGAAAGTCCTAATTCATTAACATTTGAACTTCAGGATATAGAGGCAGTTGCAGCAATAGCAAAGGATGCAGGCATTACCACTTTAATAGACAATAGTTATTCCTCTCCCCTCACACAGTCTCCGGCTGCCATGGGAATAGATATAATACTGCATTCAGCAAGCAAGTACCTGGGTGGACACAGTGATATTGTTGCAGGGATGATATGTGGGTCATCTGAGAATATATTAAGAATTTTTAAAAATGAATATATGGGGCTTGGAGGAATTATTTCTCCATTTAATGCCTGGCTTATGCTCAGAGGATTACGAACTCTTCAGGCGAGAATTGACAGGATTGCGATAACAACGACTAAGGTCGTGGAATATCTTGAAAATCATCCGATGGTAACTGATGTTTTACATCCTCTCTCAAAGAGACATCCGCAATACAGCCTGGCAGTCAAACAGATGCTGAAGCCAACCGGCCTGTTTTCCATAAGGCTAGCAGTAACTGATAAAAGAAAGATAGAGCTTTTTGTAAACAGCCTCAGGCAATTCATTATCGGGGTTTCATGGGGTGGCCATGAATCGCTGGTCTTTCCGGCATTGTCGTTTGATGATCAGCGTACAAAAGATGGGTATTCAAATAATCTTATAAGATTCTATGTTGGTCTGGATGAACCGGATTCATTAATAAGGGATCTTGATCAAGCCTTTAGCAGGATCACTTAAGTTTGATAAAATTGAACCGTACGTCAAGCACTGAAGCAAAGTACTCGCCACGCTCCAGGATGTCATCATCACCATCTTCGTAATACCAGTTGAATATGAATTTCTTATGCTTTAAAGTGACATAGGTAATCTTTTGTAAAATATGTATAAACACTTTTGCACTGGCACTGTTAAAATATTCAAGATTCAAATCCACACTTGTAATGTCTGCCGGAACTGTTATATATTCGCTGATCCAGTCTTCTATAGGTTCAAAAAAATCAGTTACATTCTCATGTATTGACCGGCCCTTGATACGAATTATCCCCTCAGGATTTAAAATTATCTCAGGTGTATTCTTTGTTGGCGAAATCCTCAACTCCTCCATCTCATATAATTTATCACGAAATTACAAAAAAAAATTAAGAAAATAATCAATACCTGGCCAGTGGAGTTACATCATGACCTGAAAATTCACCTCTCAGATATTTATAGTATCCCGTAATACCGATCATTGCAGCATTATCTGTCGTATACCTGAATTCAGGAATAAACAAGTTCCAATTTCTTTTTTCAGCCTCTCTTTTCATCTCATTCCTTAAGCCGGAATTTGCTGAAACTCCCCCGGCGATCCCAATCTCCCTTATTCCTGTTTGCAAAGAGGCATTTACTACTTTACCGATAAGAATACTGACAATAGTATGCTGAAGAGAAGCACACAGATCAGCTTTATTGTGTTCTATAAAATCGGGGTCTTCTTTTAACCTGTCGCGAAGGAAATAGAGAAAGCTTGTCTTTAATCCACTAAAACTGAAATCCAGACCTTTAACATGAGGTTTTGAAAACCTGAAAGCATTTATATTTCCTTCACTGGCCAGTTTATCGATCAGTGGCCCTGCAGGATAAGTAAAACCCATTACTTTTCCACATTTATCAAAAGCTTCGCCTGCAGCATCATCAATGGTGTTTCCAATAACCTTCAGTTCGAGCTGGCTCTTCATTATAATTATCCGAGTATGGCCTCCTGACACAAGCAGACATAAGAAAGGGAAAGAGGGTAACCGGTTATTCTTATCTTTCTCAAGAATAAAGTGCGCCAGAACATGTGCCTGAAGATGGTTTACTTCTATTAAAGGAATATTTTGAGCAAGAGCAAATCCTTTTGCAAAAGATGTTCCTACCAATAGCGAACCGAGGAGTCCGGGTCCACGCGTAAAAGCAACTGCATCAATTTCTTCAGCATTTACTCCGGCTTTTACCAGCGCCTGATGTGTAACAGGTACAATGTTAGCCTGATGAGCCCTTGATGCGAGTTCCGGAACAACACCTCCATACGACATATGAATATCCTGGTTAGCAATGAGATTAGAAAGGACGTAACCATCCCTGATGATTGCAACTGAGGTATCATCGCATGACGATTCTATTGCTAAGATTGTGACTGCCATCAATAAATCTTTTTCAAGGTGCAAATTTCAAAAAAAATTGCTGCTAAAACCAGATTAATAATAAAATATAATGTGTAGGAATCGGTCGCGACCGATCCCTACCCCGCCAATTACTAATTCATTCAGAATAAATTCTTTGAAACAATATCCATTTCTTGCTTTCACTTTTATTAATCTCAGTAATTTCAATCTCTTTCTTTTCATATCCTTTTATGTGACAGTATTGATAAATACGCTCATAAGCCAGGGATTTTTGAACTGATGGAATAGATAAAATATGAAGAATTTCTGTTTTATAAAATACGGTAAAAGAAACCCATCCGAACCAGGTTTTTACTTTTGTCTCATAAAAAGAAGTATCATTTTTATTGTAACTTAATATTCTGAATCTTTGTTTTTTCATAGCCTGTTCAGTAATATATTTATACTGAGAAATCCTGGTTATTAAAGTGGCTTATTCTGATTGTATTATAAGGTCTTGCTTCTCTATCAAAATATTGTAAAGGAATGTAATGCTGCTCATACCAAATATCGAAAGTTTATTAAAGATATGCAAAAATAAGAATTGAACTTGTAACTTTGGTTATACGGACAAACTAAAAAGATAACTATTGATCTTTATATCCAACAAATTGACTTAAAAAATGCAGAGCCAATTATAAGTGAATTTATTTGGAACAAAAACAAAACGATTTGACAGAATTAATAAATCCCTACAATTAATCTGAGTTTCACTATCTTTAAGGCTTTAAGTGTAACGAATCGGGAAATTGATATTTTAAGACTTTTTGCATTTGTATGCTCAAAACAATTAAAAGATCACTTAAGTATTTTATTATAGTTTTCGGGGTCATAATAATGTTCCCTACAGTCCTTTACTTATTATTGAAGACTTCCGAAGTACAGACTTTCCTGGTAAAAAGAATAACAAATCACCTTTCAAACGAAATCAAATCAACAATATCTGTTGGCTCCATTGAGTACAAATTCTTTAATAAACTGTTTATCAATGACATAATAATTAAAGACAAGAATAATGATACTTTGTTATATTCTAAGGAGATTCAGGTTGGTATCAGGAGAATGGATTTTAAAAATAAATCATTCAGACTGGGTAAAGTAAGTTTGATTAAACCTGTTATTGCGTTTATAACCGACTCCACCGGTTTGATGAATCTCACCTGGTATCTGAACCTCATTAAAAATTCTGCTGACACCATAAAAAAAGGTGGGAGCAGAATCTCAATTGATCAGATTGATATAAGTAATGGCAGATTTTCTCTTATTAACCGGACTGCTCTCAAAGGAAAAACCAGAATAGACTTTAATAACCTGAATCTGTCAGGGATTAATGGGATTATTGAAGACCTGAAAACACTAAATGATACAACTACTTTTAACATCTACAAACTGGGATTTAAAGAATCAAGTGGTTTCACGGTGAAGAAGATGAGCAGCTCTGTCATCCTGGCCAGGCAGAACATTCTTCTTAATTCGGCTTTTATCAGTTGTGACAGCAGTATATTTAATATCACACGATTGGGTCTGACAGCTGATTCAGCAAGCTCATTTAAAAATTTTACAGAAAAGGTAAAACTTGATATCCAGCTCGATAAATCGCTGATCAATACTTCTGATCTGCAATATTTTATGCCTTTTGCCGATAGTTTAAATGAATCTGTCTGGTTATCAGGGAAGATTAGTGGTACCATATCGGAACTAAGAGGTCGCAATATCAAACTTGCATACAGGAACTTTACTTCGCTTGACTGTGACTTTGATTTTTCGGGACTCCCAAAAATAGAAAATGCATACTTATATATCGGAGTTAACAGCCTTAAGACAAATGCAAAGGATCTCGAGCAGATCAATATGCCCGGGAAAGGGTTTTTAATAATCCCTGAGGCAATCAAAAAGCTTGGAACCATCTCATTTAATGGAAGCTTTACCGGATTTACAACAGATTTTGTAACCTATGGGGAAATCAGAACCAGCCAGGGAAACATTCGGACTGATATATCACTCAGACCAGGAGAATCCAAAAAATATATGGTAAAAGGACTGCTTAAAGGAAGTGATATAAATATCGGAGAACTGACCGGTAAATCTGAATTTTTAGGTAACCTCAGTATGCAGGCTAATGTTGATGGATATGCTTATTCTCTGAAAAAATTCGCTGCTAATCTTACAGGCAAAATTGACAGTATTGAAATAAACAAATACATATATCGTGACATAACTTTGAATGGATCTTTTACAGAAAAGACATGGGACGGAAGTGTAAATATTGCCGACAAGAATATTAAATTGGACCTTCTGGGATTACTTAATTTTAATAATAAGCTGCCAGAATTTGATTTTACGCTCAACATCGCTGACGCAAATCTATATAAGTTGAATTTTGATAAACTTGACACTTCTTCTACCGTTACAATGCTACTGACATCTAATTTTAAAGGAAATAGTATTGATAACCTTGATGGTGAAATAAAACTTCTTAATTCAAAGTTCAGAAAATATAACAACAACCTGGAACTTTCTGACTTTTCCATAAAGACCTACAAAGAGGGCGATAAATCTGTTTTAAGTTTGAGAACAGATTTTGTGGATGCAGATATAAATGGTTACTATAATTTTGCCGGACTTGAGGGTCTCGTAAAATCTACTCTGGTATCCCTGATGCCTTCTCAGTTTCTTGTCAGCGGCAAACAGAACGACTTCAAAAAAAATATGTTCACTTTTGAAATTAATTTCAAGAATACCGATAAGATCAATAATTTTTTCAGAACAGGAATATTAATAGCCGATAAAAGTTATATAAAGGGGGCTATTTTTGCCGACAGTATTATAAACATCGTGGGAAAGGCAGATTTACTGACAATCAAAAATAATGTTTTTAAAGATTTTTCGTTTAATACCACTGTTTCAGGATCTGAATTGACAATGGGTATCAATAGTGCATCTTTCAGTCTGCTGGGACAATCTGAACTTAAAGATTTCTCAGTCGGACTTAAGACAAAACCTGATAATTTCACTTTTAAGATTAATTGGGACAATAAAGATACAGTCCTCAACCAGGGCAATTTTATTGCACGGGGTACTATACTAAAAAATACGATTGGAAAACGCAATGCGATTCTGAAGGTTGAGATTGATTCCACCAATATTTATTTAGATAATAATCTTTGGAAATTAAGCAATTCATCGGTTCTGATCGATTCAAATGCAATAAATATAGATAAGCTCTATATCATAAGTAAAGATAGGTACTACCTCGTTGATGGTTCTGTTTCAGAAAATCCTGCAGATACTTTACATCTCGATTTTAAAGGAATCGATATTGCTCCTCTGAACTATTGGATTAACAGGAGAAGAAATAATGATCCTGGTATGACTCCTTTCAATTTTAAGGGTCACCTTAATGGGAAAATCCTTTTAACAAATGTTTACAAAAGTTTACTGATGGTTGGTAATATAGTTGTTGATAAATTCTCTGTGCTTGGCAGCGAGTTTGGAAATATTTCAATTAACTCGGATTTGGACAACGTTAAAAAGGTGGTAAATATCAAAGCCAGCAATAATCTCAATTCTGTAAAAATGTTTGATGTTTCAGGAATCTATGATCCTGCATCTAAAAAAATAGATCTGAATACCAGAGCTATGAAATTACCTATAGGGTTTCTTAATCCTTTACTTAAAGTGTTCGCTTCGGAAATAAGCGGTTTTGCCTCGGGTAGGTTAAATTTATCAGGAAAAACAGACAATCTTTTTCTCACGGGGGCAGCGAAGGTTGAGAATGCGTCAGTGAAGATTAATTATCTTCAGACGAGATACTCAATGAATGATACCATCAGATTCGATAAGGAAGGGATTAAATTCAATAATGTCAGGATTACCGACATTGAAGGTAACACTGCTACTCTTTCCGGATCAGTTAATCATACGGATTTCCGCGATTACGCTGCCTATCTTACAATCAATATTACTTCAAACGGTTTCATGGTATTAAATACACAACCTAAGGACAATCAAATGTTCTATGGCACTGCATATGTTTCAAAAAACGATGTTGCAAGAATAAAAAGCGATCAGAATTCCCTCTCATTTGATATATCTGCCAAAACAAGTAAATCGACCAAAACAGGAAAAACCTCGGAACTTTTTGTTCCTATAAGTAAAGGTCTTTCAGTGTCAGAATATTCATTCATCTCTTTTATTGACTCGAGTAAGGTTAAAAACAGTGAAGGTAACCTGATTGCTACTGCTTCTGCAAAACAAATCGGAATGGATCTTAACATGAATCTTGAAGTGACACCGGATGCTGAGATCCAGATTATTTTTGATTCAAAGGCAGGTGATGTAATGAGGGGTAAAGGATCTAGCGAAAATCTGAATGTAACTCTTAATAAAAAAGGCGATTTCGGAATATCGGGTGACTATCTGATTGAAAGTGGGACCTATAATTTTACTCTTGGCCCTATTATAAACAAACCCTTTAATGTGGAAAACGGCGGTAAGATAATGTTCAACGGAAATCTTAAGAATGCAGAAATTGATTTGAAGGCTTCCTATTTACATCTGAAAGCCTCACTCTCATCTATACTTGACGATCCGGCCTATACTGAACGAATAAGTGTTGAACCTCAGCTGAATTTATCAGGTAAACTTTTTAATCCTATAGTCGTATTCGATATTTATCTTCCGGATGCTGATGAAGAGACCAGAACACGACTTCAGAATGCAATTTCAACACAAGAAGAATTGACCCGGCAGGTAACCGCTCTTCTCTTAATAAACAACTTTATAGCAAGTGGAAATTCTACTGTCTCAACAACCGCCACATCGGCAGTGGCAGCCACATCATTTGAAATGATATCAAACCAGGTCAGCAACATGTTATCACAGTTATCCAAAAATGTTGACATCGGATTAAATATAAGGCCCGGATCCTATGCAATGACCCCGCAGGAGGCAGAGCTTGCCTTATCAACCCAAATACTGAACAATAAAGTTGTACTTAATAGCAATTTTGATGTAAGGGGAACTGGCAGTACAGCCATGAATAATACTACTCAATTAACGGGAAATACTAATCAATTAACCGGGGATTTTAATGCAGAAATAAAGCTTACAGAAAAACTGCGGTTCAAAGTTTTCAACCGTTATAATGATACGTACATAGGATCAGGACTAAGTCCATATACTCAGGGTGTTGGTATCTTCTACAATCGGGATTTTAACAAATTTTCTGATTTGTTCAGGAAAAAAGCAAAAGCTGATATAAAGAAAGAGGATGAGACAAAAATAAAAAATAAATAGAACTGGATATCATTTCGTTTATTCATAACTTCGCACGGTTAAGAGCTAATGAAAACTGGGAACAAATTATTATAAACATATAATTGCAACCTAATTTAAATAAAGATTTGAGGAGTTCTGCATCAGGGAGAAAGAAAGGGGTAATTGGTACAACCTTAGTACATTTAATGCTATTTGGTTTCCTAATCCTGGCAGGTTTTTCAACTCCTCCGCCTCCTGAAACGGAAGAGGGTATTCTTGTCAATTTCGGGACAGGTGAGACCGGTATTGGCATGATTGAACCTTCCCCGCCGGCCGGTAAGCAAGAGAGTGCCCCTCCGGTAATCAAAGAAGTGACTTCCCCCCCGCCTTCTTCTAAAGCCAATGTGAAAACTAAAGAAGAACCTCTTCTGACTCAAAATTCTGAGGAAGCACCTGCAGTTAAGAAAGCGGACCCCGAAGCTGCAAAGAAAAAACTTGAGAAGATTGAATCTGACAAAAAGATAAATGAACAGAGGCAAGCTGAAAGAACCCGGATCAGACAGGAAGAAGCTGAAAAGAAGAGAATCGCAGCAGAACAACAACGGGAATCAAATATTATGAACCGTACAAAAAATGCCCTGGCTAATTCGAAGAATACAGGAACAAACTCCACAGGCGAGGGCATTGCCGGGGGACCTGGTAACCAGGGTGACCCTAACGGATCGGTTAATTCCAAAGTCCGCGGTGTGGGTAGCGGTCTTGGTGATAAGGGTTTCGGTACAGGCGATAAGGGTATATCGTATAATCTTCAGGGTCGTGGTTTTCAGGCACTGCCTCCTCCCAAATACGATTACCAGGGTGAAGGGAGAGTTGTAGTTGAGGTAAGTGTCGACAGGTCAGGGAAAGTTGTTCAGGCAACCCCTGGTACAAAAGGCTCAACCACACTTGATGAATATTTACTTAAGGTTGCGAAAGAAGCTGCGCTCGGCGCCAGGTTCGAAGTCAAACAAGATGCACCAGTAATTCAGAAGGGTACAATCACATATAATTTTATCCTGAAATAGAACAATGCAGGGATGTGTCGTGACACATCCCTGCAATATCATGAATGATCTCTCGCGAATAACTCTCCGATTGCAACGTTAAGGTTATCAATGAGATTATTATCTTTAATAATATAATCATCAATTCCTTTCCTGGCAAGTTCAAGAACAATCTCTCCTTTATCCTGACCTGATAACATTATTACAGGAGTTTCAGGTTTTAACTCTTTTATCTTGTCGAAGACTTCCATTCCATTCATTACTTTATGGTCATTATTGACAAAATAGTAGTCGAGTATTATCAGATCGGGGTTTTTGTTTAGTGCGCTGAGGCAATCTTCACCATATAAAAAGGCTTCAAGACGGAAACCTTCAGCTGTAAATCGTTTAACAACCAACATGTTAATAAAAGGATCATCGTCAACAATAAAAATAAGTTTCTGGTTATTCATCGATGAGAAATTGAAAATAGGTAGATACAAAGTTAAAATAAAAATCTATATGAGTCAGGTTTTAATTAATCAGTTCTTTTTAGTTATTATCACATTGAAAAGAGAGGAAAAGATTTCATCATCTTTATCACTTTTTCTCCCACTCTTGCGATAACAGCTTCATTTTCAATATTCGAAATAACTTCATCAATAAGGTCAACAATTATCCCCATGTGTTCTTCTTTAAGGCCCCGGGTAGTAACAGCCGGAGTACCGACTCTCAAACCAGAGGTCAGAAACGGAGACCGGCTGTCAAAGGGTACCATATTTTTATTTACTGTAATATGGGATAGTACAAGAGTGTTTTCAACTTTTTTACCGGATATTTCAGGAAACCTGGTCCTGAGATCAATTAACATCAGATGATTGTCAGTGCCATCAGAGATAACTTTATAGCCCTTCTCCATAAAAGCTTTAGCCATCACAAATGCATTTTTTTTAACCCTCACCTGGTATTCATTGAACCCTGGAGAGAGTGCCTCACCGAAAGAGACGGCTTTTGAGGCAATAACATGCTCGAGAGGACCTCCCTGGATGCCAGGAAATAGTGCTGAGTTTAAAAGAGAAGACATCATTCTTACTTCACCCTTTGGAGTAGTTATACCCCATGGATTTACAAAATCCTTACCCATCAGGATAATTCCTCCTCTTGGTCCCCGAAGCGTTTTATGAGTTGTTGAAGTAACAATATGCGCGCATTTCAACGGATTCCTTAGAAGTCCGGCTGCTATTAACCCTGCCGGATGCGCCATATCAACCATTAAAATAGCACCGATCATATCAGCAATTTTTCTCATTCTTTCATAATCCCATTCACGGGAATAAGCCGACGCCCCTCCAATTATCATCTTTGGCTTTTCTTTTAAGGCGATCTTCTCCATCATATCATAATCGACCAACCCGTCATCCTCTCTAACATTGTAGGCAACCGGCTTATAAAAAAGACCTGATGAATTGACAGGAGACCCATGTGAAAGATGTCCTCCATGTGCAAGATTTAATCCCATAAAAGTATCTCCTGGCTTAAGCACCGCCATAAACACAGCCATATTCGCCTGGGCGCCGGAATGAGGCTGAACATTGGCATATTCAGCATTAAAAAGTTTTTTTAGCCTGTCGATAGCTATTTGTTCAGTCTGATCAACGATCTCACAACCACCATAATAACGGTGTCCCGGATACCCTTCAGCATACTTATTCGTCATCACCGATCCCATTGCTTCAAGCACTTGCGGACTGACAAAGTTTTCTGAGGCAATCAGCTCAATTCCGTTAATCTGCCGCTGACGCTCCTTTTCAATAAGGTCAAAAATCAAATTATCTCTCTGCATAATATAAAATTTTAAAACATTTATTCTTCTGAAAATTCAACAAGCAATTCGCGATATGTTGAATAAATCCTTGATTTGGAGATAAATCCAACATAATATCCGTTATCAAGTACAGGAAGGTTCCAGGCACCTGTTTTTCTGAATGCATCCATTACTGTTTCAATATTCTCCTTTTTATCAATGTATGAAGGAGGAATTGTCATAAGGTCCCTCATAAAGGTAGTATCGTACAATTCCTGCTGAAACATTATCTCTCTTACGTCATCCAGCGATACTACTCCTTCTAAAATATTGTATTCATCAACCACAGGAAAAAGGTTCCTTTTCGATCTGGCAATTATTTTTACTAATTCACCAAGACTATCTGAAGGTTTAACCTTTAGCAAATCAGTTTCAATCTCCTTCTTCCAGTTCATCCGGGTCAATACTGCCTTATTTTTATCATGGGTAATCAGATCTCCTCTTTTTGCCAGTTGAACATGATAAATTGAATGTTTTTCAAAACTTCTGGTTGTAATATATGCGGCTGTAGAAGTGATTATCAATGGTATAAGAAGATTATAGCCTCCCGTGATCTCTGCTATAAGGAAAATTGCAGTAAGCGGTGCATGCATAACACCGGCCATCATTCCCGCCATACCGACAAGAACAAACCTGTTATCCGGTAAGTCCACACTTATAACCTTTTTTAAAATGCTTGCAACAAGGTATCCATTGATGCCTCCGATGAATAAAATGGGTGCAAATATACCTCCTACTCCTCCTGCTCCATTTGTTGAGCTGCTTGCTACTACTTTAAGTAATACAAGGCCCGACATGAATAGAATAATTACCAAAAAGTTACCAGAAAACTGACTGAAAATACTATTATTAAAAACTACATCAGAATTTCCCTGGAGAAGCGACATTATTGTGTCATAACCTTCACCATAGAATGGAGGAAAGAGATAAATCAAACCTCCGAGAACAATCCCTCCGAGAATAAGTTTTAAATAAGAATTCGTGATTTTATTATAGCATCCTTCCAGAAACAATGTCATTTTTGAAAAATAGAGAGAGATCAATCCGGAAATAATACCCAAAAGCAAATACCAGGGAATATTTGAAATATTAAAAGCACCAACTACATTGAAGCTAAACAGAACTTTATCTCCCATCAGAAAATATGCAACTGTTGCAGCCGTTACAGAAGAGATCAGAAGAGGAACAATAGATGATATTGTTAGATCAAGCAACAGTATTTCAAGAGTAAAAACAATACCGGCAATAGGCGCCTTAAAAATCCCGGAAATTGCTCCTGCTGCACCGCATCCGATTAGCAGAGTAATATTTTTATAATTCAATTTAAAAAACCTTCCGAGTGCAGATCCAATTGAAGATCCTGTTAATACTATCGGGGCTTCAGCTCCAACCGAACCTCCAAAACCAATTGTAAGTGTGCTGGCAATTATTGAAGTCCATGTATTATGTGCCTTCAGGTGACTTTTCTTCCTGGAAATTGAAAAAAGTATTCGACTGATACCGTGCCCGATGTTATCCTTGACAATATATCTTACAAACAAAAAGGTCAGCAACATACCAATGAGAGGATAAGCAAGATACAGATAGCTGCCCGACTCCGATGTAATCCTTTCGGTAAGTATTTTATGCGTATAATGAATCGAATACTTAAGTAAAGCGGCTGCCAGCGCACTCAGTAATCCTACGACCAGACTAAGGAAGTACACTAATTTAACCTGATCAATTTCAAAAAGGTTTTGATGAAGTATTCTTCTGAAAAAACGATTTCTGAACATAATTATGCAAATATAAAAACAATACTAAACCTTCACTGTTTTTTAATTAAGTTTGTCACCAGGTATTATTCCGGTATGAGCTCATCCATTTCTGATAATTGAAGTTACGAGGTATGATAAACTACAAAAGATTTTCACTTGAAAATGGATTAAGGGTTCTGGTACACGAAGATAAATCTACTCCCCTTATCGCTATGAACATCCTTTACGATGTTGGATCGAGGGATGAGAATCCGGCGATGACAGGGCTGGCACATCTTTTTGAACATCTTATGTTTGGTGGTTCTCTGAATATTCCTGATTACGACACACCACTGCAACTTGTTGGCGGTGAGAATAATGCATTCACTAATAATGATATTACCAATTATTATCTTACAATTCCGTCAGAAAATATAGAAACAGGATTTTGGCTTGAATCCGACAGAATGCTTGAGCTGGATTTTTCACAGAAGAATCTTGATACACAAAGAAATGTTGTCATTGAGGAATTCAACCAACGTTATCTTAATCAACCTTATGGAGATGCTATATTAAAACTGCGACCATTAGCATATAAAGTACATCCCTACAGGTGGCCGACAATAGGAATGGATATGGCTCACATTAAAAATACTGACCTTGAACAGGTTAAGAGTTTTTTCTTTTCACATTATGCCCCAAACAATGCAATACTTGCCCTGACTGGAAATATTGGATATGATCTGGCATTTCAACTTTCCCGGAAATGGTTTGGCCCTATTGAAAAAAGAACAATACAATCGAGAAACCTGCATGCCGAACCGGAACAAACAGAGGAAAGAATCCTGACAATTGAAAGAGATGTGCCATCAACGGCATTATATAAAGTCTGGCATATCGGCCCAAGGAATGGTAAAGATTTTTATACACTCGACCTTATTACAGATCTTCTGGCCGGAGGAGAATCAGGCAGACTGTACACTAAGCTCGTCAGGGGGAAAAAATTGTTCAGTGAAATAAACGCTTACCTGACTGCAGATATTGACCCTGGACTTATAATTGTCCAGGGTAAACTAATGAAAGGCGTTGATATTCAGCAAGCTGATGAATCAGTTAATGAGGTAATCAATGGTTTGCAAAGTGAGAATGAAATCAAGGATGAAATGGAAAAAGTGAAGAACAAATTTGAATCTTCAACGGTCTTTTCCAATACCAGTATACTCAATAAAGCCGCAAATCTTTCATTCTTTGAACTACTCGGGGAACCTGGATTAATAAATAATGAGGTTGATGCATATAGAAATGTCAGTCACGGGATGGTAATCGAAGCTTTAGAAAGATATTTTAATCCGACTAATTGCAGTACAATTAATTATATATCAACCCGAAAGAAGAAATGATGAATAACCTGCAAAGAATACGACCACCGGTATTCCCTGTTGAAAAGGTAGTCATTCCTGAAGCAAAGTCATTCAGACTGAATAACGGTGTGCCGGTTTATTTGATCGAAGCCGGAACAGAGGATATTATGCGCCTTGAATTTATTTTCAAAGCAGGCCAGGTTAAGGAGTATTTGCCACTTCTTGCTTCGACATGCAATATGATGCTCTCGGAGGGATCACAGAATTACAGTTCTGAAGAACTAAACCGGTCGCTCGATTATTATGGCGTTTTCTTAAACCAGACAGCTGAAAAGGATAGTGCCGGCATTGTTCTCTTTTTCCTGAACAAACACATTGAAAAAGTTCTGGAACTCAGCCGTGAGATATTGTTCCGTCCTGTTTTTCCTGAAGCAGAACTAAATTCACTAATGAAAAAACGGCTTCACTGGCATATGGTAAACAGGGAAAAAGTTCAGAACCTTGCAATCGATCAGTTTTTTGAATCTCTCTTTGGTAAAAATCACCCATACGGTTATCAGATTCGTGAACAGGATTTTGAAAATATAACACCTTCACTTTTGTCTGATTTCCACACTAAATATTATACTCCCGAAAACATGGCAGTCATAATATCGGGCAAAATACACAACAAAACTGCCGAACTTCTTAATTCATATATTGGTAATATCGGTTCAAATGAAAATAATAATGAAGCTTCTGTTAATTTCATTAATGGAGAAAAATTAAAAAAAGTTCATATTAATAAATCCGGAACAGTCCAGAATGCAATAAGAATAGGATCAGCAACAATTAATAAAAAGCATCCCGATTATCCGGGTCTGAAGATTCTTGATTCTATACTTGGGGGATATTTCGGCTCACGTTTAATGAAAAATATTCGTGAAGAAAAAGGGTACACATACAGTATAAGTTCATCAATCTCTTCGCTTGATATTGCAGGCTATAAAGTAATCTCGACAGAGGTCGGTCAGAAAAACTATCAAAAAGCCATCGATGAGATTTACAGTGAGATAATGCTTCTGCAGAATGTCCCGGTTAAGAAAGAAGAGATGGCAGTTGTACGTAATTATATGTCGGGCGAGATGGTAAGAATGTTCGACGGACCATTTGCACTTGCCGAAAGTTTCAGGTCAGTGTGGGAATTCGGTCTGGACAACAGTTATTATTACAGGTTAGCTGAAAAAATAAAAACAATTGATCCTGATGAAATAATTGAACTGGCAAGGACGTATTACAATATTGATGACCTTTATGAAATAACAGTCGGCTCTGAATGAAAAACCGGCATTTTTATATTATCATTATTATATTCAGTTTTTGGTCAGGCGGCGCTTCCTCCCAAACTAATTGCATTACGGATCCTCCGTTACCGCCTGTACTTACATCCGTCTCCGTTCAGTCAGAAACAGGGAATACCAGATTTACATGGACTTTGAGCCCATCACCTGATATTGCCGCTTATATTCTGTATT
>Ga0182027_10003952_pt1 | contig 23230 bp, 19 predicted proteins | sample 712E1DmetaG_FD_121300 | JGI IMG/M metagenome (GOLD analysis project Ga0182027, IMG submission 121300) | Permafrost microbial communities from Stordalen Mire, Sweden - 712E1D metaG (Illumina Assembly) | ecosystem: Environmental > Terrestrial > Soil > Wetlands > Permafrost | place: Sweden... | reverse complement strand
TCTTTATTGTTAAAAGAAACAATCAATGAACCTGTTTCTAAGACAGCCCCGATTATATTTGCCGAGAGATTAACTGATTTTTTTTCTCTGACTTTTCTTTCACTGGTTGGGTCGTTATATTATCATTACGCCGCAATCTGGATTTATGTTCTCCTTTTTTTCTTTGTAATAGTAATATTTATTTTAAGTAACCGCCGTGTTGCTGAATTAATAATTCTCAAATTAATTCATGTTCCCAAGTTGAAGAATCAGGTATCAAGAATAGTAACGCTTTATGATAGTGTCTATATATTACTTCAGCCGAAACCTCTTTTATTGATGCTGGCTGTGAGTATTTTTTCCTGGTTCTTCGAATGTTTTGGTTTTTATATTATAGTTAGTAACTTTACCCGGAATACACCTCTATTATGGTCAACTTTTGTTTATGCGGTTTCAACAATTGCAGGCGCCGTTTCGATGCTACCCGGAGGTTTGGGAATTACGGAAGGCTCATTAAGTTTGTTCTTAATACATGGCGGAATGCCAAAGGTAACTGCAGTTGCTTCAACATTCATAATCAGAGTTATGACGTTATGGTTTGCGGTTATTGTAGGGTTGGCTGTACTTTTTTTCTCAAGAAAAGAGTTTAACTATTCAGTGAATAAAAAACCGGAGTAAAAATGGCTAAGTATAAAAAAATTGCGATTCCTTTTAAAGGTGAAAAGATTATGATTATAGATAATAAGCTTTCTGTTCCGGACAATCCGGTAATTCCGTTTATTGAAGGAGATGGAACCGGTCCGGATATATGGAATGCCTCAAAAATGGTATTCGATGCTGCTGTTAAAAAAGCTTATGAAGGGAAAAAGAGTATTGCCTGGATGGAAATATTTGCCGGAGAGAAAGCAGTTAAAATTTATGGGAAAAATGAATGGCTTCCAAAAGAAACGCTTGAAGCAATTAAGGAATATATTGTTGCTATTAAAGGTCCTTTAACAACTCCGGTCGGTGGCGGTATAAGAAGTCTGAATGTAACATTGCGCCAGGAATTGGATTTGTTTGCATGTGTTCGTCCTGTAAAATATTACGCAGGTACACCTAGTCCGGTCAAAAGACCGCAGGATTTGGATGTTGTAATCTATAGAGAGAATACGGAAGATGTTTATGCAGGGATTGAATTTAAAGCTGAGTCACCCGAAGCAAAAAATCTGATTAAATATATCAATAAAATATCCGGAAAAAATATAAGACTTGATTCAGGAATTGGAATTAAACCGATGAGCAAATTCGGCACTGAACGGCTAGTAAAAAAAGCAATTGAATATGCGATTGTTAATAAACGAACAAGTGTGACTCTTGTTCATAAAGGCAACATTATGAAGTTTACCGAAGGTTCATTTAAAGAATGGGGTTATGAAACTGCAAAAAAATATTTTGGTGATTTGACAATTACTGAAGATGAACTTTGGAAATCTTTTAATGGTAAAGTGCCTGCCGGCAAAATACTTATCAAAGACAGAATCGCAGACAGCATGTTCCAACAAGCGTTATTACGTCCGTCAGAATATGAAGTCCTTGCAACTCCTAATCTGAATGGTGATTATTTATCCGATGCTTGTGCTGCCCAGGTTGGCGGGTTGGGAATTGCACCCGGCGCTAATATGAGTTATCACTATGCAGTATTTGAAGCTACACATGGTACAGCTCCGAAATATGCCGGGCTCGATAAAGTTAATCCCGGTTCCGTTATTCTTTCCGGTGTTATGATGTTTGAATATCTTGGATGGGATAAAGCAGCTAAGTTAATAGAAAGGGCTTTAGGGAAAACGATCAAAGCAAAGACTGTTACATATGATTTTGCCCGACTTATGAAAGGCGCCAAAGAATTAAGCTGTTCTAATTTTGCAAAAGCTATAATTAAAAATATGTGAGTGAGATGGGAATGTTGAATTGTTCAATTGTTGAAGGGATGAAGTGTGGAAAAGGTTGAATTAGTACTCTAAAAAATCAATTCAACAGTTCAACACTTCCACAATTCAACATTCCTGCACTTCAATAATTCCGCAATTCAATATACTCTTTCCTTGATTTTAGAATGCACTGTTATTATTTTGGCATCACTTTAAACACAACCGATGGAGGATTACAATGGCAAGCGATGAAAATGGAATGGGTAAAGGATTATTAGTTGGATTTTTAACTGGAGCCGCAGTAGGTTCGCTTATAGCTCTTCTCTTTGCGCCAAAATCGGGCAAGGAATTAAGAGAAGATATTAAATCAAAATCGCAGGAATTTATGGACGACGCCGATAAGTATATTGCCAATGCAAAAGATAAAGCTTCGGAACTCATTAATGAGGGTAAAAAAAAATCCGAAAAGTTGGTTTCAGAAACTAAGGAAAAAGTCGAAACACTTTTAGGTGAAGCCGAAAAGATACTGACCGACGCAAAAGAAAAAGCAGGAAGCGTAGTGCATGTCGGTAAAGAAAAACTTGAGAAGGAAAGTGAGAGATTAAAAACTGCTATTAAAGCCGGTATGGATGCTTATAAAACCGAGAAGGATGTGTAACAATTTATGAATATACTCAACATCTTTCTTGTTATATTTATTCTTGCAGCTTCAGCTTTTTGCATTTCTGCAATCTTGTATTTGAAAAAACTTACTGAGCAGGTAGAAGCCGTAAGAAAAGATATCCACCAGGTAATTCAACGAGCTGTTCCTGTTCTTGATAATATGGAACAAGTTACAAATAAAGCAAACAGGGTTGCAACTGAAGTGGAAAGTTATTGGAACGAATTGGATCTGGCCATTAGAAATTTGAGATATAAGGCTTCAAACTTCACACCTCTCAAAAAGTATCGCGAAGCCGAATCAACGGTTTCCGAACTTATCAAAAACATAAGAGCAGTTTCAAAAGGTATAATTGCTTTTTGGAGCGAGTTAAAACATAGGTAATTTTTCGAGTTCAAACGAAGGAGAATTCATTTTGAAAGAGTATAATGCAGAAGCTATAAGAAATATAGCGTTCATCGGTCATGGCGGCAGCGGCAAAACAACTATTTCTGAACTTCTTTTATTTACCGGTGGTGAAATTAACAGGATAGGAAAAATTGAAGAAGGTAATACTACATCAGATTTTAATGCTAATGAAATTGAAAAAAAGATTTCAATTGCGGCATCGGTTCTTAATTTGGAATGGAGCGGAACTAAAATAAATATTCTTGACACTCCCGGTTTCCCGGATTTCATCGGTCAGGTTATTTCATCCCTTCATGTTGCTGATCTTGCGGTATCTATTATTAAAAGCGCTGAGGGGATAGAGGTAGGTACAGAACAAACATGGGGATATGTTAAAAAATATAAACTTCCGTCTGCAATAATAATTAATAAAGTTGATAACGAACATTCTAAATTTTTTGAAACTCTTCAAGCTGCAAAAAATAGACTTAGTTCGGATATTACAGTGGTTTCTTTTCCTGCTAAGGAAGGCATGAATTTTAACTCTGTTATTGATTTGGTAAAGATGAAAATGGTTGTTTACGGAGAAGCGGGATCCAGAAAGGTTTCTGAGGAAGATATTCCTGCCGACTTAAAATCCCAGGCGGATAAATTACACGAACAATTAGTTGAGAAAGTTGCCGAATCAAGCGAAGAATTGATGAACAAATTCTTCGAAGAAGGCTCGCTATCCGACGATGAATTGCAGAAAGGATTAAAAGATGCAATTAAAAAATGCGAATTAATACCGGCTTTTGCATTTGCCGGTACGAAAGGCGTTGGCGCAAATACAATCCTTGATTTTACTGCAAAATATTTTCCCGCTCCGAATGACAGAGAACCAATAGAAGCTAAGATGAAAGAAGGCGGCAAAACGGTTAAAATCAATTGTGATGTAAAAGGTGAACCTGCTTTATTAATTTTCAAATCATTATCCGAGCAGCATGTAGGCGAACTTTCTATTTTCAAAGTTTACTCCGGTTCATTAACTCCGGGTTTGGATTTACAGAATACAACAAGAGATAAAATAGAAAGAATGGGACAGATATTCGTTCTTAACGGAAGAAATAGAAAGGATATTTCAAAATTAAACGCAGGTGATATAGGAGCAGTTGTAAAATTAAAAGATAGCCATACCGGTGACACTCTAAGTTCAAAGAATTTCACAATTATTCTTCCGGGTATTGAATATCCTGAACCGGTAATCCGTTTTGCGGTTAAACCGAAAGCAAAAGGCGATGAAGATAAGATATCGGCAGCGCTTCATACCGCTCACGAAGAAGAACCAACGTTAAGATCAAAATTTGACGGCGAAATTTCTCAGACCGTTGTCTCTGGACAGGGCGAATTGCAATTGAATCTTGCGATTAAACTTCTGAAAGATCGTTATGGTGTTGAAGTTGAATTGGTCGAACCAAGAATACCATACCGTGAAACGATTAAAGGACGCAGTGACGATGCAGAATTTAAACATAAGAAACAATCCGGGGGCAGAGGTCAATATGGACACGTCCATTTAAAATTGGAGCCTGTTCCAAGGGGCGCCGGATATGAATTCGTCGATGCAATTGTCGGAGGTGTTGTTCCTGGTCGTTTTATTCCTGCAGTTGAAAAAGGATTAAAAGAAATAATGACAAGAGGAATATTAACCGGAAGCAAGGTAATTGATGTTAGGGTTACATTATTTGACGGAACTTATCATGCGGTTGATTCCGATGAAGTTTCATTCAAACTAGCAGCATCACAAGCATTCAAAAAAGGATTTATGGAAGCCAGACCTGTTATTCTTGAACCTATATATGAAATTAGCATTAAGATACCGGAAGAATATATGGGTGATGTCATGGGCGATATTTCAGGTAGAAGAGGTAAAATTCAAGGTATGGATTCAGAAAGTCCTTACCAGATAATAAAAGCAAAAGTTCCTCTTTCCGAACTCCACAAGTACTCGACCCAACTTCGCAGTTTAACTTCAGGCAGGGGTTTGTTTTCCATGACGTTCTCTCATTATGAAGAAGTGCCAAAGGAAGTTGAAGGGAAGATTATAGAAGAATATCAAAAACATAAAGAAGAAGAAGCAGAATAAATTAATTCTGATTAAATTGCAGGCGGAAGTATCTATTACTTCCGCTTTTTTTGTACTTATATGTTATAGAATGTATTTTTTATCGAATCCTATAATTAAGAAATACAGATATAGTTTGTCATTTTTATAACTCAATAATAAATTTTCACTTATGGATAAACTTTGGTCTCCCTGGCGTTCCAATTATATCGAATCATTTAAAACAAAAAGTGACTCCGATTTGTGTATATTTTGTGAAGCTCGAAAACTGGATATAGACACAGACGATTCACTAATTGTCTATAAAAATGAATTATGTTATATCGTGCTTAATTTATATCCCTATAATAGCGGGCATTTGTTGGTTATTCCGTACCGGCATACATCTGATATGAACGGATTAACAAAAGAAGAATTAGCTGAAATTATGGAATCTGTTAAACTTGCAATGAAAGCTTTGGAGATAACAATGAAACCTCAGGGATTTAATTTTGGGGCTAATCTCGGAAAAGCAGCAGGTGCGGGAATAGACACCCATCTTCATTTTCATGTGGTCCCAAGATGGAACGGAGATATTAATTTCATGCCTGCAATCGGAGAAGTGAAAATCATTTCCCAGGACTTACTGGCAACAAAGAAAAATTTAATTGCGACTATTAATAATATTTTATCTAATAAGTAAACCAAATGACAAACAATAAGATGAAAGTGCTAGTTGCACCAAACAGTTTCAAGGAGTGTGCTGATTCAACCGAGATTAGTATTTTACTTAGAACCTCCTTCATGAAATATATTCCGGAATCTCTCAAATCGAAGATTGAATTTATATACAAACCTATTGCTGACGGAGGCGATGGATTCTTTGAAGTATGCAAAAATTTTTTCGGTTTGGAAACTCTTCACTTCGAAGTATCGCGTCCTTATGACAATGAAAAAATTTTAGTACCTACCGGATATTCTCCTGATACAAAAACTCTTTATGTTGAATCCGCAGAAATCTTGGGATTAAAGATCATTCCTAAAGAATTCCGTAAACCGTTGACTCTGTCTTCAAAAGGTTTAGGGGAACTGTTGCTTCAGATATATGAAGGTGTAAACGATGGGTTCCTTGAAGTAGAAAAAGTGATTATCGGAATTGGAGGAACAGGAACAAATGATCTGGGTATAGGGATGATGGAAGCTTTCGGACTTGAATTGTATGATAAAGACGATAATAAACTGGATGTCCTTCCTGTTAATTTCTCTAGTGTTCAAAAAATTATTACACCTGAAATTCAGCTCCCATTTGAACTGGAAATGATTTGCGACGTTGAGAACCCATTACTTGGTGAAACCGGAGCAAGTGAAGTTTTCGCTCCTCAGAAAGGTGCTACAATCGACGAAGTTGAGGAATTGGAAAAAGGATTTAAGCATATTCTGAAAGAGCTGGAAATTGAGGATGGCGTAATATCAAAACTGAATGGTTCCGGAGGAGGTATTGCAGCGGGAATTAAATTATTTTTTAATGCCAAAGAAAGATATGCAACCGAATTTATTAAGAATGAACTGAAAATTAACGCTGAAAATTCAATTTATGATCTTGTGATAACCGGCGAAGGTAAATATGATGAGCAAAGCCAATTAAAAAAAGGCGCTATGATAATTGCTATGGATTTTGCCGAGCATGAAATCCCAGTTCAATTTATTTGCGGCGAAACCGAAGGCGACCTGCCTGATAATGATAAAATACATGTGATAGAACTCTCGGAATTTTTTAATACTGTTGAAGAATCATTGGAAAAGATTGTTGAAGGAATTGATATCGCCGCAAGAAGAATAAGTAAATATACTATTCAACTTCTAGGAAAGAAAAACTTTGAGTAGAATGTTTCCTCTAAAAATTAGGGAATTATATTGGAAAAAGAGATAGAACAAATTGAAAAAATAAAAGCAGACGCATTGGACGAAATTCTCGGAATGAAAATCCGGGTACTTGATGACGGATTTGTACGGGTAATTGATTATATGGGTTCTGATGAATCAATAGTTCAAGCTGCAAGAGTTTCTTATGGTAAAGGGACTAAGAAAATTTCTGAAGATAGGGGATTAATACGCTATCTCTTAAGAAACAGACATACTACACCCTTTGAAATGTGCGAGCTAAAACTTCATGTACGTGTTCCGATGGATACCTGGCGTCAATGGATCAGGCATCGGACTGCCAGTGTTAATGAATATTCAACACGTTATTCTCTTGCTATTGATTCATCACAAAAAACAGATCCTAAAGAATGGAGATTTCAATCCACAGATAATAAGCAGGGTAGTAAAGGATTTATTGACGAAACAAGCGGAAGCAAAATATCTGAACGGGAAGCTGAACTCCAACAGTTTGCTCGGGAAATTTATCATGAACGTCTACAGCTTGGCGTGGCCAGGGAACAAGCAAGAAAAGATTTGCCTCTGTCTACATATACGGAAGCATATTGGAAAGTTGATCTTCATAATCTTCTAAATTTCCTTGCTCTCCGGATGGATCCGCATGCGCAGTTTGAAATCCGGAGTTATGCTAATATAATAGGAAATGAAATAGTCAGTAAATGGTGCCCTATAACCTGGCAAGCATTTAAAGATTATAGGATAAATGGTCTTGAAATATCCGGACTTGAAATCAGATTAATAAAAGAAATTATTGCCGGTAATAAAGAAGAAGCAAACAAAATAGCAGAAGATTTTGGCTGGCTTAATAAGATTGAAGGTAAACTTGTCCGCAATCGTGAACGTTTGGAAATGGAAGATAAACTTGCTTTTTTAGGTCTATCAAAACCCTGGATATAGAATTAAATTAACATTCGGGAAAGTTTTAATATAAATTAGATAATTCATTATAATATAATCAGTTATCCGCTTTTTATTATATTTTAATGAATAATTATTAACATAATAAAGCCAAAGTTGGCATATATTTAGTTATCAACAAATTATCAACATTCAATTCAAGTCGCAATCCTACATTATTCTTTTGGAATATTTTTAGTTAAATAATAGTTTTCAATTCAAATAAAAGTGATTCCGAAGAACAGATAATTTCCTGTAGAACGCTTTAAACCACCGAAGGCGGTTTTAAGCCTGCCTGTCCGGTAGGCAGGTTCAATTCCTCGCCCGCTTGCGGGGTATAAATTAAAATTACTCCCACCTTGCCTTCTCGCCTCGCTAAAGCCGAGAGGCGAAGCGAGGCGTCAACGCGAGGCAGGTTTCAGATACCTCGTTGCTCTGCAGCGAGGTGATTCATTAATTATTTATCTTGAAAAATATCCTGTAAAAGTACTTGACTTGATGCATAAATCATGGGCCACTCTATAATTTTATCTTAGTTTGAACAATTCCTTAAATATTTTGTTTAATAATAGAAACGAATTATTTCCACGTCTGTATCCGGCAGGGATGTACTCTCATTTATTATAAATGATTTAATGTTAGTTGCTCAAACGAATTTGAGATTATCAAACAATTTGGTTTTATTCGGTATAGTTATTTACTATTTATAAGAATGAATATTTTATTATTTCATGGGATTGCTAAAACCACAGGAGATTATTTGTGAAAAAAATGTCTGTATTCCAATTAATGACAATTATATTTATGACAGTTTTGACTATAGCTTCATTTGCTCAAACAAACAAAAATCAGGCGGATATTTATAAACAATTTGACTCACATCTTAGTACAGAGAATATTAAAGAATGGATGAAACGATTAAGCGCACATCCTCATCATGTAGGTTCACAATATGATAAAGATAATGCAGATTATATTGCTTCACAATTTAAATCATGGGGATTCGATACGCACATAGAAGAGTTTTTTGTTTTATTTCCAACTCCAAAAGTTCGTTTGTTGGAAATGTTGAAGCCGCAGAAGTTTTCAGCTTTGTTAAAAGAACCTGCTATTAATGAAGATTCAACATCTAATCAAGATACCGAACAACTCCCGACTTATAATGCTTATTCAGCAGACGGAGATATCACTTCCGAATTAGTATATGTCAATTATGGTTTACCAAGCGATTATGATATTCTTGCTGAAAAAGGAATCGAAGTAAAAGGTAAAATTGTCATTGCCCGTTACGGCGGTTCATGGCGAGGGATAAAACCTAAAGTTGCTGCGGAGCATGGAGCTATAGGTTGTATAATTTATTCTGATCCAAAAGAAGATGGTTACTATGAAGGGGATGTTTATCCCAAAGGAGCATTCAGAAGTGAAGAAGGTGTCCAAAGAGGATCAGTCGCTGATATGCCAATTTATCCCGGTGATCCACTTACACCTTTTATCGGTGCTACAAAAGATGCAAAACGTCTTTCAATTAAAGAAGCTGAAACTATTATGAAAATTCCCGTATTACCGATTTCATATTCGGATGCTCTGCCATTACTTCATGCACTCGAAGGTCCCGTGGCACCGGAGACCTGGAGAGGGGCTTTACCTATCACTTATCACATTGGTCCCGGAAAATCAATAGTTCATCTCAAACTTGAATTCAATTGGGATATCAAACCAATTTTCGATGTGATTTCAAAAATTAAAGGATCGGAATTTCCGGATGAATGGATTATTCGCGGTAATCATCACGATGCGTGGGTTAACGGAGCTTCTGACCCGATAAGCGGACAAGTGGCAATGATGGCTGAGGCAAAATCAATCGGTGAATTAATTAAAACAGGATGGAAACCAAAACGTACAATGATTTATTGTGCTTGGGATGGAGAGGAGCCGGGTTTGCTAGGCTCTACTGAATGGGTTGAAACTCATGCCGATGAATTAAATCAGAAAGCTGCCGTATATATTAATTCAGACGGTAATGGCAGAGGTTTTTTCTTTGCCGGAGGTCCTCATTCACTTCAGAATTTTATAAATGATATTTCCAGGAATGTAAATGATCCTGAAAAAAATATTTCCATATACGAAAGATGGAGAGCAAATGTAATTATGAACGGAACATCAGAAATAAAGAAAGATGCTCTTGATAAAAAGGATATCCAAATTGGAGCCCTTGGTTCCGGTTCTGATTATACACCGTTTCTTCAGCATATTGGCATTGCATCACTCAATATTGGATTCGGCGGTGAAAATGAAGGCGGATCATATCATTCAATTTATGATTCATTTAATCACTATGTAAAATTTGATGATCCGGAATTTCAATATAGTGTTGCTCTTGCTGAAATTGCCGGTCATGCCATGATTCAATTGACAAATACTGATATTCTTCCTTTTCGTTTCGAAGATTTTGTTGAAGAAATAAATAAATATATCAAGGAGCTTATTAAAATTACAGATGATATGCGTGTAAATACCGTGAATAAAAATAAGATGATTGGTGAGAATATCTATGTTGAATATTCTGATCCGAAAAAGACTTATTTCCCGCCTAAACCTGAAGACCCTGTTCCTTATCTGAATTTTACTCCTTTACAAAATGCAATGACAAAGGTTCAATCAAGTGCAGATAATTATTCATCAAAACTGAATCGATATAACGGAAATGGTGAGACATTATCTGTAGAAAATAGTAAACTCTTAAATGATATATTAATGACTTCGGAACGTTCTTTGACTTCGAAAGAAGGACTTCCCAAGAGACCTTGGTTCGTACATCAAATATATGCACCAGGTTTATATTCCGGATATGGTGTAAAAACATTGCCGGGAGTGCGTGAGGCAATTGAACAAAAAAATTGGAAAGAAGCCTCTATCCAGATTGAAAAAGTCGCAAAAGTAATACTTAATTATGCATCTGAAATTGATAAGGCAAGCGCAATATTGAAATAACAGTGAGATCGTTTAATCCGCCTGCCTTGTCGGCAGACAGGCCGAAGGCGGTTTTAAGCCTGGCTGCTCGCCTCGCTAAAGCTGTGAGGCGAAGCGGGCCGGTAGGCAGGGTTAATTCCTCGCTGCTTGCGGCGAGGTGATTCATTTTCATAAAATAAATAAGTCGATTTTTTCCCTATCTTTGAAGTGTAAAAGAATTATAAAGTAATAAATATTGAAAAAAATTTTAATTGCAGCTATATCACAGAATAATGTAATCGGACTTGGGGATAAAGTTTTATGGCATTCTCCCGAAGAATTAAAACATTTTAAGAAGACAACAATTGGTTTCCCTGTAATAATGGGAAGAAAAACATGGGAAGTACTTGGTAAACCGCTTCCCGGCAGACTAAATATTGTAATTACACGAAACATGAAATATTCAATTCCATTCAGGGATGTTGTAGTCTTTAATTCTTTAAAGCAAGCATTCGATTTTTGCAGAAGTAGTATTTATGAAAAAATCTTTATTATTGGGGGCGGAGAAATATATTCTCAGTCAATTAATGAATCGGATGAAATTATTCTATCGGAAATGAACATGAATGCCGAAGGAGATGTTTATTTCCCTGAAATTGACGGTTCATTATGGGTATTGGATACAAGCGAATTATATGAAGATTTCACCATCCATCGTTATATTAGAAAGAAATATTGAATAGAAAAGGAAATTAATTGAATCAAAGGATAAAAATATTACCGGAAAATCTTGCGAATAAAATTGCAGCAGGTGAAGTTGTAAATCGTCCCGAATCTGTAGTAAAAGAATTAATTGAAAATTCAATCGATGCCGGCGGAACAAATATTGAAGTTGTAATAAAAGGTGCAGGCAAAACACTCATTCAGGTTGTTGATGACGGCGAAGGAATGAGCGAAGCAGATGCCGAATTAAGCATTCAAAGACATGCCACAAGCAAGATATCGGCAATTGAAGATCTTAATACAATCAATACTTTCGGCTTTCGCGGTGAAGCACTTGCCTCAATTGCTTCTGTTTCGATTTTCGAATTAAAGACTGAACGCAAAGATGAAGAGATTGGAACATTAATTAGAGTTACAGACGAATCATCAATTACAAAAGAAAAAGGATCATTTGCTAAAGGGACATCAATTTCAGTAAAGAACTTATTTTATAATGTCCCGGCCAGACGGAATTTCCTGAAGTCAAATCAGACTGAACTAAAGCACATTATTGAGACATTTAAAAAAATTGCTCTCAGCCATTCCGAAGTATCATTAAAATTCTTCAATGATGAAGATCTCATTTTTGATTTTCAGCAAAGCACAATTTATGAAAGAATGAAAGCAGTATTTACAGATGATATTCTTGACGCAACAATAGAAGCAAAAGAAACTACGGATTATTTATCACTTACCGGTTTTATATCAAAACCGGCTTATTTACGAAAAAGTAAAGGAGAGCAATACTTTTTTCTAAATAACAGGTATGTACAAAACAGACTTATCAATCATGCTGTATTTACATCATTTGAAAATATTCTTGATAAAGGGGATTACCCGTTTTTTGTTTTATTCATGACTATCGATCCCAAAAAGGTTGATGTTAACGTTCACCCCTCCAAATTAGAAGTGAAATTTGATGATGAAAAAGAGATTTATTCATTTGTTCAGGCAGTAGTAAAAAAGACAATCGGGAGTTATGATTTAGTTCCAAACCTGAGTTTTAATGCAAATAATTTTGATAGGGAATCTCTCCATTTTCAAAATAACTCACGGATTTCAAGAAACGATTTTAGTGATAGACCTTACCCCTCGACCGGTTTCGGTACTCAAAAACCTGCATCAATGAATGAGGAAGATTTGGATCGCATATTTGATAGTATTAATAAAGAGGTAAAATCTGCTGCTTCGTTATCGCAGGTTCCCGGACCATTTGATGACAACAAACAGACGGAAATTTATCATGAAAAAGAATTATCTCTTGATAAGGAAACCCCATTTATAATTTTACTTCATAATAAATATATTCTTTCTCAAATTAAAAGCGGTTTAATGATCATTGACGCGCATGTTGCTCATGAACGCATTTTATTTGAAAAGGCAATGACATCATTCGACGCTAATATTCCGTTTTCCCAACATTTATTATTCCCTCAAACAGTAAAACTTGATCCGGCTGATTTTCAGTTGGTAAAGGAATTGGAGCCATATCTCTCAAATCTTGGTTTTGAATTGAAATTCCAGGCAAAAAACAATGTTGTTATTGTTGGAATTCCGTCGGACTTGAAATCCGAACATGAAGTTGAAATTTTATTGGGTATTCTTGAGGAATACAGAAAGAATGAACAATTGAAGCAACTCGATGTTAGGGAAAATTTAGCCAAATCTTTCTCATGCAGAGCGGCAATTAAAGCAGGGGATAGGTTGAACGAAAATGAGATGAGGATTCTTGTTGATAAACTATTTGCGACTTCCATGCCCTATGTTTGTCCGCACGGACGTCCCATCGTAATTAAAATCCCCATCGAAGAACTTGACAGAAGATTCGGACGTTTATAATATGCCCGCCGGAGGAGTTTTTAAACAAATATTTTTATGATAGTAATAAATATCAAATCATATTTAACAGTTACCGGCTTTTATATGCCGGGAGATTAATTTCATCCAAGCAGTTTAAAAGAAATTGGAAAATCAGATATAGACGGTTGTAATTTAATCCCTGAGTTTTTATAAGCCGGGCGGAATTATTCAAAGTCCGGCAAAATGGTTGAAGGACTTAAAACAGCATTTTGGTATATATGAAGAAAGCATCGTTTTCTAAAGCAATTAATTATTTCAAACTAATACGTATAACAAGCTGGCCTAAAAACTTTTTTGTATTTGTACCTGCCATATTTTCAAAACATATTTTTGAGACTGCGGCTCTAAAGAATGTTATTTTAGCATTCTTTATTTTTTCTTTGGCTTCAAGTATCGTTTATATTTTTAATGATATTATGGATGCGTCAAAAGATGCTATTCATCCGCTTAAGAAAGACCGTCCGATTGCAAAAGGTGAAATTGCAAAAGGCAAAGCAAGTTTATTGCTTTTAGTTCTTTTCGTGATTTTTCTGACAATTACTTTCAGGTTAAAATTTGATTTTGTAATGATAGTTTGGTGTTATGTTATAGTGAATCTTCTTTATACGCTGTTTTTAAAAAAGATTGTTTTAGTTGATATTTTTTGTATTGCTTCCGGTTTTATGCTTCGTGTTCTTGCCGGGGCATTTATTATTTCAGTTTTAATATCAAACTGGCTAATTCTTACTACTATGTTTCTTTCATTATTTCTTGCAGTGATGAAAAGACGGGTTGAGATTGCAAGTAGTCCGAATGCTCTTGAACAGAGAGATGTTCTAAAAGATTATTCTCTAAATTTCACGGATCAAATAGGAGCTATTACAGCAAGCGGAGTAATTTTATGTTATGCTTTGTATTCTGTTGCAGACCGCACTGTAAAATCCTTTGGAACCGAAGGACTGGTATATACAACTATTTTCGTAATATTTGGAATCTTTCGATACATGTATTTGGTTTACAAAAAAGAAAAAGGTGAGAATGTTATTGAAGTAATACTAACCGACTTGCCAATGATGATTAACTTGATTTTATATGTATTAACGGCCATATACATTATTTACTTACGATATTAATTTTTATACTATTTAGAATTTTTTAGGTTATAAAAATGTTAAGAGATATTATTTTTCTGTTTGTGTTTCTTATTCTTACTGCTTTTTTTGCCTCAGCAGAAATTGCTTTCATTGTAGGTAATAAAATCAAAATTGAAATTCGTGCCAGACAGAATAATACTTATGCAATGACAGCAAAATATTTTATAAAAAAACCTGAATTGTTTTTCTCTACTATTTTAATATCCGGCAGTCTAACCAGCATTGCTTTTGCATCATTGAGTTCGGTTTTCCTCATTACCATGTTCGGATTAAAAGGTATTGCTGTTCTTTTAATTACAACAACAGTTATACTATTATTCGGGGAATTGATTCCTAAAATATTAGGTAGAGAATCGGCTGACCGGCTGATTTTAATTGCAGCTCTTCCTATTAGAGTTCTATCTATTATTCTTTATCCATTTGTGAAAATTGTATCGATAGTATCTTCTGTATTAATAAATACAAATGAAAGAGGGGAGAAAGAAATCCTGAGTTTTTTTGATAAAGATGATATTCAGGATCTTATTGAGGAGAGTTCAGAAGCGGGTAAAATTGATGAAAAACAATCTGAAGTTATAAGTAAGATAATAGATATGCGGGAACAGTGCGTTTATGAATCTATGACTCCAAGAACTGATATAATAGGAGTTGAAATAACAAGTACGCTTAGCGACATAATTAAAAGATTCATTGAATCAGGCTATTCAAAGCTTCCTGTTTATGATGAGAATCTTGATAATATAAAAGGGATAGTGTTTTCTAAAGATATATTTAAAGAGCCGTCTGATTTGCAATCTATAATGCGTGAAATGGTATTTGTCCCCGAGACGAAAAAAAGTCTGGATATGTTAAATGAGTTTCTTGATAAGCAATTCTCAATTGCAATTGTTGTAGATGAGTTTGGTGGAACTGCGGGATTATTAACAGTTGAAGATCTTATAGAAGAATTACTTGGAGAAATCAGGGATGAATACGATGATGTAAATGAAAAGATTATAAAGAAAATAAATGATTCCGAATTTTTATTAAGCGGTAAAGTTGAAATTGATTATCTGAATGATGAGTTTAATCTAAATATTTCTGAAGGTGATTATGAAACAATTGCAGGATATATCACATTCAAACTAGGTAGAATTCCTGTAAAAGGAGAATCATTCAAAATTGATAATTATTCCGTATATATTATTAAATCGGATAAAACTAAGATCGATTTGCTGAAAGTGAAACTCGTAACAAGTAACGAATGACAAATTTTTTGTTGAATCTTTCAATGGTTGAATTGTTGAACTGTTGAACTGAGATTTATATTGTTTCATAATCAATTCAACGATTCATCAATTCATCAAATCAACGATTCATCAAATCAACAATTCAACATACTTGTCACGCATCACTTTTTCAGTTATCTTTCTATATAATATTTTAAAGTATAGTCCTGTTGAAATTCTCGGTTAATCACAAAGACAAAAATTCCAAAGCAAGGGTAGGAGAGTTTTTAACTTCACACGGTATTGTTCAGACACCTATTTTTATGCCGGTTGCAACTCAGGGATCGGTTAAGGCTATTACACAAAAAATTCTTGAATCGGATATAAAAGCCGAGATTGTTCTTTCAAATACTTATCATTTATATCTGAGACCGGGTACTAAAATATTAGAGCAAGCCGGCGGACTTCATAAGTTTATGAATTGGAATCTGCCACTTTTAACTGATAGCGGAGGATTTCAGGTTTTCAGCTTATCAGAACTACGCAAAATTAAGAAAGAAGGTGTTGAATTCAGATCTCATCTTGACGGTTCAAAACATTTCTTCACTCCCAAAACAGTTATCGAAATTCAACGGAGCATTGGGTCGGATATTATTATGCCGCTTGATGAATGTACTCCCTTTCCATGTGAATATGAATATGCATTGAAATCAAAGAATTTAACTTCCGAATGGGCGATTTTGAATAAAGAGGCATTTGATTCTACAACACCTTTGTATGGACATGAGCAGTTTTTGTTTGGAATTATTCAGGGCAGTGTCTATAAAGATTTACGCGAAACTTCTGTAAAAGATTTGCTAAAATTGAATTTTGACGGTTACGCAATAGGCGGACTTGCAGTAGGTGAATCGACAGAAACTATGTATGATATAGCGAATTTTACGACTGATTTTATGCCTGAGAATAAACCGAGATATTTAATGGGAGTCGGAAGACCGGAAAATATTCTAGAAGCTATTGCACGTGGAATTGATATTTTTGATTGTGTCATGCCGACCCGTAATGCTCGAAATGCATATTTATTTACATCGACCGGAATTGTATCGATGAGAAATGCTGCATATAAAGATGACTTTACCCCGCTTGATGAAAATTGCAGTTGTTATACTTGTAAGAATTTTTCAAAAGCATATCTTCGTCATCTATTTAATGCAAAAGAAATCCTTGCTTTGGAATTAGCAACTATTCATAACTTAAGTTTTTACTTAAATTTAATAAGGGAATCCAGAAAAAAAATAATAGATGGAAGTTTTGTAGAATGGAAGAATGAATTTTCAAAAGTAATTTCAAAAAACAAACAATCAAGAGAGGAGTAGTAAATGGAAATATTATTAGCAATGGCGCCACAGGGAGAAGGACAGGGCGGCGGCGGTATGATTAGCACATTAATTATGTTCGGAGCCATATTTGCAATATTTTATTTTATGATTATTCGTCCGCAACAGAAAAAAGCAAAAGATCATCAAAAACTTTTAGAAACACTGGAAAAGGGTGATAAAGTTTTATTAAGCGGCGGAATGCATGGTACAATTGCAGGAATTGAAGACAAAACAGTTTTAGTTGATGTAGGGAATAATATGAAGATAAAATTTGAACGAACCGCTATTGCAGCAGTTTTAAAGGATAAATCATAACAAACAATACCAACTTGACCTCAACCTTGACCTTAACCTGATAAAAAGGTCGAGGTTAAGGTTAAGGTCAAGTGCTTGAGGTGAAGAGATTAATTTATGAAAGAACTTGACGCCAAACATAATTTTCTTGGCATTGGAAATGAGTTTTCAAACTATAAAGATTCACAAATTGTGATTCTTCAAATGCCTTTGGAAAAAACCGTTACTTACGGAAAAGGCACGCGTAATGGTCCCAAAGAAATAATTGCCGCATCCCATTTTGTAGAATATTATGATGAGGAACAAAGTAGGGAATTGTGTTTTGAAAAGGGAATATGCACTTTAAGTCCTATATCATTTGAAAAATTATCTCTTCATAAATCCTTTGATAAAATCTATACTGAAATATTAAGTTGTATTGATGACAAGAAATTCGTTGTTGTGCTTGGCGGGGAACATAGCCTCACTGCCTCTTCTGTAAAAGCTCATAATGAAAAATATTCTAATCTTTCAATTTTGCATTTTGACGCGCATTCCGATTTGCGTGACAGTTATGAAGGATCAAAATATTCTCACGCTTGTACCATGTCGCGTGTTGCCGAAATTAATCCGAATATTATTCAGGTTGGAATTCGGGCACAATGTAAAGAAGAAACTGATCTGAGTAAAAACAAAGGTATTAAAACTTTTTATTCGCGTGAAATCAAAATGGGTATGTATGGAGACAATTGGCAGGAGATAATCGCGAGGAATTTATCTGAAAATGTTTATATAACATTTGACGTCGATGTATTTGATCCGTCGCTTTTAGCAGCAACAGGGACTCCTGAACCCGGTGGATTATTATGGGATGAGACTATGAATTTGTTAAAAATAGTAGGAATGGATAAACATATTGTAGGATTCGATGTTGTCGAATTAGCCCCATCCAAAGCTCACCCTTCTTCAAACTATACTGTAGCTAAACTGGTTTATAAATTGTTGAATTATGCATTTATAAATTGTTGAACTGTAAAACAGTTGAGTTGTTAATTTGTTGAATCGTTGAACTGATGAAGGGATGAACTGTTGAATTGTTGAACTGATGATGTCCGATTGGGCAAATCTAAAAATTAAAGATCGATTCAACAACTCAACAATTCAACAATTCAACGATTCAACATTTCAACATTTCAACGATTCAACAGTTCAACACTTCAACATTACATCAGGAGGAACCTTGAAAAGACTGTTTTTCATCATATTCTGTTTGTTATCTATCAGCAATATTCCCGCTCAGCGTCAGCAAATTTATATCTGTAATATCGATGGGGAAGTTGATTTGGGGTTAGCTCCCTATGTCCGTAGGGTTGTTAATGAAGCTGAAAAAAACGGGGTTTCTTCAATCATATTTCGAATTAATACTTTTGGCGGTAGAGTCGATGCTGCAACTCAAATAAAAGATGCAATTCTTAATAGCCGGATAAAAACTATAGCTTTTATTGATAAAAGGGCTGTTTCTGCCGGCGCTTTAATTGCTTTATCATGCGAAAAAATTGTTATGGTTCCTGGAGCTATAATGGGCGCCTCCACGGTTGTTGATGAAAGCGGTAAAAAGCAATCGGAAAAGTATCAATCATATATGCGCTCGGAAATGCGTTCGACTGCAGAAAAAAACAACCGGCGTACGGATATTGCTCAGGGAATGGTAGATGAAACAATTGTAGTTCCTGATCTGAAGGACGACAATACAAAATTAATAACGATTACTTCAGAGGAAGCTATGAAATTCAAAATGGCAGATACGATACTAACAAGCATTTCTGACGTTAAAAAGGTTTACGGTTTCGCAAATGCATCGGAAATTACACTGAAATTAAATTGGGCAGAGAGTTTTGTACGGTTTCTTAATAATCCGATTATATCATCCCTATTGATTTTAATAGGCATGGCTGGAATATTTATGGAAATAAAGATGGGAGTGTGGGGAGTACCGGGTACGGTAGCAGTAATAGCATTTGCACTTTTTTTTGGCTCAGGTTATATACTCCAACTTGCATCAATGCTTGAGATTGTCATTTTTATAGCGGGTGTTATTTTACTTCTCCTTGAAATCTTTGTTATTCCCGGTTTTGGAATTATAGGTATTCTGGGAATAATACTTATGATAGCCGGATTATTTTTCGGGATGCTTTCGGATATTGATCTAACCGATACAACTTTAGTTTCATATGCTATTATTCAGATTGCTTCCGTATTTGTAGGTTTGACAATATTAATGGTTATCCTTTCAAAATATCTGCCCAAATCAACTGCCTGGAACCGGTTAATTCTGCATGAAAATATCTCAAGTAAATCCGGTTACGCATCAAAACCGTCTTTTGAACATTTGATCGGTGCAAATGGAATTGCGCTGACAGATTTACGCCCGGCCGGCAGTGCAATACTTAACGGTAATCGAATCGATGTAGTTACAGAGGGGGATTTTATCTCTCATGATTCTAATATTGTTGTTAAGAATGTTGAAGGGTCAAAGATTGTAGTTGGTTTGATAAAATGAAACCGGGATCATTATTAATAATCCCGGTGGCGTGAAATATAATAAGTAATTATAGTAGTTCAATAATATTTTTATTAATTGAAATATCTTTTCGGGTAGTTTTCTTTAGTTTTTGCGAAGCATCCTTCGATGTAATTTGTACATTCATTTCGACCTTTGTTGAAGTTTCGGATTTCAATACCCTTCCATTTTCTAGATTATAAAAAACAATACCGTCTCCGGTTATTCTAGGATCTTCAAAATTATAAGAAACTCCGTTTTCAGTTCCCTGTTTTTGTCCGGAGCTTTTAACAACTAAATTTAGGGCGACTTTAACTGCTTTGATATTATTTAATTTCACAAAGTCATTTACTTTGTAATTGGCATTATTATCAAGTTGAAAAACTGCTATTGTACTGGGATATTTTTTTACCCATGTTGAATCCTTTGCTATAATTTTACCGGATACTTCTTTGAAAAGAAGCTGAGTAACGGGTTTTATTGCAGAATTAATGATATTATTAGCAATCATTACTTTTTGTTCGGAAGTAATCGGTTTCTTTGACTGTGGTGGTTGTGCGGCTATTAATTTATCTACCATCTTTGATACGCTACTAACATCAATTATTTCTCCTTTTTGATTAACCTTAGCATGATATTGAGAATTTGTAATTGTTTCATATTCAAAAAATTTCATCTTATCCTCTTTCGAGTTTTTTGCTTTTGAATCATATTGATAGCTTTTACCGTTAATATTTGCATCGATATTAACAGATGAAACAGTTATTCCCAAATCGGCAACATTATTATTGTCTATATCTAAAACAATAATATCGAACTCATAAATTAAAGTCTGATTTGATTTTTGTTTTATAAGTGAATCAGATTGAACGCTTTGATCCATAGAGGAAAATGTTGTTAATTTATATGAAAATTTTTCGCCTTTTTTAAATTGATATTGCAAGGTAATTTTATCGTTGCCAATATTAATCTTTTCTAATTCTTTGTAGGCATCGGAATTAGTTAAACTTTGACTTTGCTTATTTTCGGACGCGTTCTTTGTTTCCTTTTTACCGCAGCCGAATATTGCGACGAAAAGAAAAAGAACTATTACGATTTTGATAATTTTAACGGACATTTGTTTCCCTATTTATTGATTAAAACTTTATTTCTATTCTTTCAAATATTTATAGCGGCAAACGACAAAACATCCAATCAAACCCCGAAGGGGTGACATAGCCGATATATTAATCTGAAAAATTCTCTTAACCTTACAGCATTTCCTACCTGTCTGCGAGCGTCGGTTTTAAAACCACCCCCTGCGGTCCCAACCGTTAATTTCTATAAGTTCTTTCCGTGAAAAGAAATGTGCTATTTCCTTAAATGCATTTTCGTCTGAATCCGAACCATGAACAATATTTTCTTGAATGTTATCTGCATACATCTTTCTTATTGTGCCTTCATTTGCTTTTGAGGGATCGGTTGCTCCAATGATTTTTCTGAATTCATCAACCGCATTGTCTCTTTCAAGTACAACCGGAATGCACGGTCCCGATGTCATATAATTTATTAATCCTTCAAAAAACGGTTTACCGATATGTACTTCATAGAATCCTTTAGCTGAATCTTCAGTTAGATGCACCATTTTTAATCCGGTAATATTAAAACCTGTTTCTTGAATATGAGTAAGGACTTTACCAACCAGCTGTTTTTTTACACAATCCGGTTTTAATATTGCGAGAGTTCTACTCAATTGACCGCTCCTTAAACCGTCTGAGACGGATTAAAAATTAATAAATGACTAAAAAATATTATTCCGTTTTCGTTATGCTTATTTATTTTTCGACTTCTCAACCTTGACCTTATCCTTGACCTTTCTTTTAACCTCAACCTTAACCTTTCTTTTAACTTTGACCTTCCCTAACGCCTTTTGCATTGTTATCCCGATATCAGCCGGGCTTTCAACCACAAGTATACCGGCCTTTTTCATCGCAAGCATCTTTTCTGAAGCTGTTCCTTTTCCTCCGGATATAATCGCTCCTGCATGACCCATCCTTCTTCCCTGAGGCGCTGTTCTACCAGCAATAAATCCAACAACCGGTTTTTTTACTTTTTTCTTTATGAACTCTGCAGCTTCTTCCTCGGCATTTCCGCCGATTTCGCCAATCATTACAATACCCTCGGTTCCCGGGTCATCATTAAATAATTTAATTATATCAATGAACTGTGATCCTATAATCGGATCTCCGCCGATACCAACGCAAGTAGACTGACCAATACCCAAATCCGAAAGTTGTTTTACAGCTTCATAAGTAAGAGTACCGCTTCTTGATACAACTCCAATTTTACCCTGTTTATGAATAAATCCCGGCATGATTCCAATTTTGGCCTTACCTGGAGAAATAATACCCGGGCAGTTCGGACCGATTAATCTGATATTTTTCCCTTTAATAAAATTAAACACTTTTGTCATATCTTTAATTGGGATACCTTCAGTAATGCAAATGATCAGCTTTATTCCCGACCCGGCAGCCTCAAGAATTGCATCCGCTGCGAACGGCGGAGGAACGAAAATTACGGAAGCTTCTGCTTGTGTTTCTCGAACTGCATTTTCAAGAGTATTAAATATCGGGATATTACTATCTTCAAATTTCTGACCGCCTTTACCGGGAGTAACACCGGCAACGATATTAGTTCCATACTGAATCATTTGTCTGGTATGAAATGATCCTTCACTGCCTGTAATACCTTGAACTGCAACTTTAGTCTTTTTATCCAGAAGAATACTCATATGAATTCCTCGTAGTTATCTATTAATTTAACTCTTAATCTTACTCTTAATCGTACTCTTAATCGTACTCTTAATCGTACTCGTAATCTTAATCTTACTCGTTTCCCCTCAATTACCGGATGAATTTATTCAAGTAAAATTAAGAAAGGATATAGAAACATACCTGAGAAAATTGAAATATTTGAAAATGCTTTACTAATTATCAGATGAGGGAACTAAAATGAAGTAGTTTTAACTCATCAAATTGTTTAGTTATAACCTGCATGCCGATTGGTAATTCCCCGGCGCATTGCACTAATGGAATATTTATTCCGGGTAACCCCGCTAAATTAACCGATGTTGTATAAATATCTTCAAGATACATAGCGAGGGGATCATTAGATTTTTCGCAAAGTTTAAATGGTTTAGTCGGAGTCGTAGGTGTAACAATTACATCTACTTTTTCGAATGCATTATCAAAATCATTTTTTAGCAATCG
>Ga0182027_10003951_pt1 | contig 23238 bp, 26 predicted proteins | sample 712E1DmetaG_FD_121300 | JGI IMG/M metagenome (GOLD analysis project Ga0182027, IMG submission 121300) | Permafrost microbial communities from Stordalen Mire, Sweden - 712E1D metaG (Illumina Assembly) | ecosystem: Environmental > Terrestrial > Soil > Wetlands > Permafrost | place: Sweden... | reverse complement strand
GTTAACGAAACGCTCGAACTCCGATACGAGACGGATAAGCCACGTTGGAATCGGGAACTTACGATCACTAGAGGCAACAGGGTAATCCGTCATTTAGGATGGATTAAATGACCAGCACTGCAATTGATTGCCGGGGCCGTGAGAACCGGCAACGGAACCGCCAGAATGCGCCGATTCCTTCTCGCCCTCACCGTTCTCAGCTTTTCCGCTTGGTCGCAACCTGCACAGCAACCGGCCCAATCACCGATTGTCGTACAAGTGCAGATGCAGTATTGTTCGCAGCGTTCGTGATTTAACTCTCTACCTTGACTGGAGCAACAATGCAAATCAATGAAATTGCAATTCACGTAGACGGCATCACTCAGCCCTATAAGACAGTTGGCGAGATTACCGCAAAGGTGTCCAAAGCATCATTGCTCTCGAAATCTCCTACCATCGAAGACGTAAACTTCAAGTTACAGGAGCAAGCCTCTAAACTTGGAGCAAACGCTGTTCTGAATGTGAAGTACAGCCGAGGCATGTCGCTAATCTCCTACGAAGTGTTGAAGGCAGTGGGCACCGCTGTCATTGTAGAGTCGGACGAAGTAGAGTGTCCGCACTGTGCCGAGACGATAAAACGAGCAGCAAAGAAGTGCAAGCATTGTGGTTCCGATTTGACCTGAAGAGCGTAGAAAGATCCGGGCAGCGTGTAGCGTCCCGGTTTCTCGTACCAAGCAGTAGGGTGTGATAGTGACCGCTGCCGTCAGTATTGTGACGGGGGTCATTGTGTGGTGGCTGGCAAGGCTGTAGCTCAAAGCCGCAACTGCCGCTCTAGCTCCGCTATCTCTTTTGCCAAATACGCCATACGTTCGTCACATTTGACGAGATTCCGGCACTGAACATAAATTCTGCCAAAGGCGGCTGCTATAAACAGAGGAACGACAGACAAAGCTGTTATGACGACTAAGACCCATTCCTCTGGAGCACCAAGATAGTAATCCTTCATTATCAAAGAGATAACCAAAAATGTGAAAACAAAAGCAAGAGTAGGGAGAGCCATCTTGCCAATTTCAAGAATAGCGTAGAGAAGTAATTCATAAGCACTATTCCGCCGTTTGGTAAGTGCTAAAACCTCATTTTGACACGCCATCAATCTAGACTGTTTCCATGCCCTTTGTACCTTGCTAGGCGGAACCGTAAAAACAATCCAAAGGACTCTGCGTATCTCGGTTGAATACACAGAAATGAGACCAGCAAAGAAAAAGAGGACATACGTTAGAAGCATCTCAGGTTTCGTGGCCCATTGCGGGAGCATAATGCCTTGTTGTACTCCGTTCCGATGTCGTTTCCGATGTCGTTTGCAAGGGTGTGGACCTGGACGCTACACCAACGGGATGCCATCGTCCTGAAGGGCAGCCACGCCCCTGCAAACGCCAACAGACCGGCTTCTACTTCGATCCCCAAATCTCGTTTGCTTTGGCGTTCACCGCTTCCCTAATTTCATCGGTTACCGTTTCGTTGCGCTTTTTCGCCAATGCCTCAACTCGTTCCATGGCGGCTGTGATAGCGGCTGGCTTCTTTTTGTTTTCCCTTTTGAATTCGTTGAGCAATCTGGTGGCGGTTGTGCTGGTGATTGCAAGCAGAGACCTCGGACCTCTTTTTCCGCCACGACCACCAGCACGCTTTCTGGTTGTGGTTTCGGTTGGCTCTGGATTCGTTGCGGATTGGTATTGCGCCATCAAAGCCTGAACCGCCGCATCTTTATCTTTCACTTCTTCGGCGAGCGGATTCAATTTTGCTTGAGCATCTTCCAGTTTTTTGTGCGATGCTTCGGCTTCGGACAATGCCTTTTGCAGTTGTCCAAGCACTTCAGAAATCATAGATGGAAAAACTGTTGTTGTTGACATGCCCGAATTTTACAACATCAACATCGGCATGTCAAGCGATGTCATCAGTGAAGTCGAACGGGGTGTATCGGCTCAAGGAGTGGACCCACCAAGCCGAATAAAGAAAGCAGGCAGAACACCACGACAACCACAACGACAATGTTCAAAATTGTTTTGATTGCTTTCTGCATCGGAATATAGGTGTTCACAGCCCACAGACCGACGCCAACGAGAACAAGAACGAGAATCAAGTATAATAGGGACATGTGAGTATTTACTTCAAAAAATGCAATACAATTGAAACCACACTGGCAAGCGCAGCCAATGCCGAAAAAGCATATGCCCACATGACCGAACTTTGTTTCGCCATTCCTTGAGCGTTTGCACGATCTTCTCTGAGCACTCTGAGATCGGCTTCAACCGCCTTCATGTACAAATCGTGTTCAGGACGGGTGAAGAAAGTTCCCGCTTGATCTTTCAGAGCGTTGCGAAATTCGTTCATCGTTTCGAGTCTTTTTTCGATCACTTCGGCTTTTAGGTTAGTAGATTGTTGAATAGACTCGGTATTTTCGTTGAATCTCTTTTCCAACTCGGAAATCGCTAGAGTCAGTACTCGATCCAAATCAGAGATTGCTTTGTCCACACCATTGATTCTTGTATTCAGTACAGTCTCAATACGATGCGGACACTCATCGATAAACTGGCAGTCTACTGCCTTAAGTTGAGCGCATTTCGAACATTGTTTTATAGCAGCCATACATGTATTTATTTAAGACCATGCGTACAGCATTCCTTGTTTGAAATACAAAGTTCTTGCGCCACACACAATGCCGATAGCATCCTGCCCATAATACCCACCGCTGATTGCATAGCTTGTTGCGACGACTGCGCCGGTCTTCAAAGAAGCACAATTTATCGCATAGCTTGGGCAATACACTCCGTAGCCAGCGTAAGAACCTGTGATATTTACTGCCCCACAAGTTACCACGCCAGTCGATTGGAATCCACCTGTAGTGTAGAAGCCACCCCCGGACACAGAACTGGTGTAACCACCGCCTGTAACAGCTATCCCAAGGCTACCGGATGAAATTGAAACCGTTCCGTTTCCAGTCGCAATACTTAATGATCCACCCGAGATTGATGCGCCCGTGATGATAGGTGAGTTGATGCTGATTGTCGCATTGATTGTGCCAGCGGTCAGTTTGTCTGCCGATAAGTTGGCAATATTCGCATCCGTGATAGTTGCAGACGCTATCTTAACTCCTGTCACAGTACCATCAGCCAACTTGATTCCTGTAATTGATCCAGTTGCAATGACTGTAGCGTTTAAAGTTCCTGTTGTTATCTTGGTTGCGGACAGACTTCCAATGTTTGCATCTGTGATTGTGGCGCTGGCGATCTTGACTCCGGTTACAGTTCCATCCTGTAACTTGGGACCTGTTATTGATCCAACAGCAAGGAGATTTGCGTTCAGTGTACCGGCGTTAATCAAGTCAGCATTCAGAGAAGCGATCTTGGCTGACTGAATGGTGGCGTTGGCAATCGAAGCGTTAGTGATTGTGCCGTTGACTATGTTTGCATCCGTTATGGTCGCCGTGGCAATTTTTGCGCCTGTGATTGTCGCCGTGCCGATATCCGCCGTCTGTATCGCACCTGTAGCAAAGATGGCATTCTGAGCGGTCACAGTGCCAGCCTGAATATTTGTGCCAACAATGACGCCAGCGGCAATCTTACCAGCGACCACCGAATTAGTCGCAAGACTCACGGCAGTAACCGAACCGGCTTGCAATTTCGGAGTCGATATGGCGTTATCTGAAATGGCTGTAGTGGTCACAGCACCAGCCGCCAGAATGCTCGGACCAACAGCACCCACTGCCAATGCCGCATTAGTCACTGCTTGTGCGGCGATATTGAGTGCTTGTACAGCACCGACGCCTAATTCGGCTGTACCAATCGAACCGGCTGGTGGCGGCACTGCTGGCTGTAGCACCGGCCCAGTTGCGATCCTTGCAAGTTCACGAATTCGCTGTGCCAATGTGCCTTGATAATTTCCCGCTGTGACTGAGTAGACTGTCCAACTCGGTGTCTTCTGAACCATCTTGACTGTCTGAACTACGAAAGAGTCATGTACATTCGCTCCGTCAGAGTCAATTCTCACAAGCATTCCAACATCTAATCCATCAGTGTCGTGATCGAATGTAATCGTTTCGAGCACACCACGGCTTTCAAGTTCTATCTGAGCATCCAAGTCCAGCGCTGCTTGGTTGTCAATATTTCGATTTACTACGATAGCCGAAATTACTCTTCCCAATGCGGCTTGACTTACAAGATCATTCACCGTTGACCTTAATTCCACATCATTGTCGAAGGCACCAAGCACAGTCACACGATTTGCGAATTGACTTGAAGTGGTCTGGACTGAAGATATCCTCCATGGATAAACTGGCGATGCTACGGATGCTTGACCGGTAAGCGTTTTATACTGCGTCTTTGTGACCGAACCTTTTCCAGCGAGTGTCTTGAGCGTCGTGTTGCGAACTGATGATTTTCCTGTCTGTACTTGACTTGTATGTCCAGATACTCTTGAACGACCGTCTGCGCTTTGTGTAGATGTGTTTCTAACCGATGATTTTCCTGCAAGGGTTTGGTCTGTAGTTGCCGTCAGTTTCGACACACAGGTAAGTGTCTGATAAGTGCTGTTGGTTATTTTGGCAACACCAGTCAAACTCTGCGGCACTCGTTGAAGAATTCGACTTACAGAAAGTTGAGTTTGGAAACTGGTCTCATAGATGCGTGCTTGGCCGTTAAGGGTTTGCAACACTTCATAGGCGATGCAACCTTTTCCAGATAAGGTCTGAAGTGCCGATTGTTTGACAGACGCTTTTCCAGGAAAGGTTTGATAGGTGGTGTTGTAAATGTTCGACCGACCATCAAGAGTTTTGAAAACATGCGGAAGTTGAATGTTGGCTTTGCCATCCAAATGCTGAACTACATTTGCACTGGTGATTCTGGATTTACCAGTTGCCGTCTGAATGACTCCGGCATTCGTAATTCTGGATTTGCCAGTTGCCGTTTGGGTGACATTGGCAATCGTGATTCTTGATTTACCGGTTGCGGTCTGAAGGGTAGTCGCCCGGATGTTGGCTTTGCCGGTTTCGGTTTGGGTTACACCAGCATTGGTGATTCTCGATTTTCCAGTTGCCGTTTGAATGACATTTGGCTGTGTGATTCTAGATTTTCCAGTTGCGGTTTGGAGCGTAGTCTGACCGCTATGCTGCCCACCAAGCTCTAATTCTCCGTAACTGGATTGTCCAAATACCACCGATTCTCACCGCCTACTGTTTAGCTTCTAATACCTTGATTTCTTGTGTCAAGACTTCAACTTGTTGAGACAATTCCTTCACGGCGTTAATCAGGATGAAAGGCAGAGCATGACAACTCAAGTTAAGAATGTCCGTCTCTTCGGTGTCATCAGGTGAAAGTTTAGCTTTGTGAGAACCGATTGCGTAAGGAATATGTGGCTGTGCATCTTGAGCGATCAAACCAATTCCACTAACTCCGGTTGGCATGTTGCCTTTGCCGTTGTAGTCATAAGTGATCGGATCTAATGCTTTGACAACTTTCAATCCATCGGTAAACGGTTTGATATTTGTTTTGAGTCTTGTGTCAGATACAATAGTCCAGGTAGAAGATGTTGGTTTAGCGGCTGAGTCAGTAGATAGTTCTAGCTGGTGAGTTGGCGTCATGCCGATGCCAACTTTACCGGTTGACAACATCGTCATCACAGAGGTCGTCGGCGTGCCACCTGCTGTTGTAGAAGCAAGAAATTGAAGATCACCAGAACCGCCAACTGCATTTTGAATCAACCAATTATAACTACTGCCGTTCGTAACATTAAACCAAAGACTTGCACGGTCTAAGCTGGTAATTGCGACACCATCAATGCTCGCTGTCGATGTTACACAAAGCTTGTTACCCGGAGATGCCGCCGCTCCAATGTTGACATTACCGTTTTGGTCAATTCTCATTCGCTCGGTGCTTGTGGTCGTTCCGTTTGCGGTTGTTCCAACCATTAAAAATCCGCCCGTCGCCGATGCTGTATGTTGCTGTGATGCGTAGCCTCTGACAAACGCACTTAGCCCCCACGCCAAGTTTCTAAACTCGATTGTTCCGAGTGTGTTATTCGCTGCTGGATAAGTGTTGTTGTTTCCGCTCAACATGTATACAGCACTACCGCCCTGAGTTTGGGTATTTTGCGTATATACCGCTATGGAACCAGCAGTACTTGCGTCAGGCTGGATGTTTAAACCAGCACTCGCACCAGAAATTGTTGCCAGCCCACTATTAGGCAAAAAGTTAGCTGCCAAGTCTGTATTCATGACTTTGGCAGTCAGTCCAGCAATCATCTTGTATGTCTTGCCAGCAGTATTCTTTGTGGATGCGGAAGTGCTTTCTTGCGCTCTGGTCACTGTCAATGTGTCTGTTGACACAATAGTGACTCGGACAATCTCTACATTCGGATCGTCAGACGGGTCTGCATAGTCAGATGAGTTCCACCAGACCACATTGAAAGGTGCGGTAGGAAGTTTAGCTCCGTGCCCTGTGGACAGAACGATTGATGTTGCAGCAGCATCATATAAAGTTGATACTGTTGCTTTTGCGAAATTCTTTGTGCTATCTAATGACATATTACCTCACTGCTATTGTGTATTTGACATTCTTGCCGCCTTCCGTGGTGACTTGCCAACCGATATGAAACTCCATGTCACTTGACTGTGTGCCATCCATATGTCTGTGTTGTTAGACACGACGAAAGTAAATGAGTCTATATTCTGGATTGTTGTCAAGTTCGACGGAAGGATTTTGAACTGTGAATGGTTGACTACCATTCATTGTGAAAGTGCCATCAGTCAAATCAACTGACACTGTAGAAGTGTCGCCTGCGTCTGTCACACAGTTCCGAAGGCTGAAACGCTTGACTTCGCCGATGCGCTGAATCACATCATAGAAAGCGTTTCTACCTTCGGTCGTATTTGACTTGTCTTCTGGTGTCTCTTGAATTACAGAGCCATCAGTCATTGTTGCTTCAAAAAGAAATTTATGCATGGTATTGCCTTATAAAAGTTTCAATATTGAAACTAGTTTGAATCGTAACGCAGCGTTTGAGTAATCACAGGTGTGTCGCCGCTGGCTGCACCCGAGGTCGTTTGCAACTGCGAACAGAAGTACTGCGAATAACCCTCAGCACTCAGTGTTGCACTTGGCGATGCGCCTTCAGGACCAGTCGTCTTGAAATTGACTGCGATGCCAGAACCGATAGCGATTGTGCTAGAGAAGTCAGTGCCAGTTAGTGTCGATGTGGATGGCGTCGAGTATGTGGATGTAACAGACCCCTGGAGAGTGAGTCCAGTCCCCATCGGGCTAGTGCCTGCGGTATGAAGTGACCAAATGCCGTTCAGAATTTGATTGAACGACCCACTAAAGTGAGCATACTGGTACTTCTTCATTGAGTTATTGCCAGCCGTAATAGGTGCAGCCGAATAAAGTGTACCGGCATTGTCACTGTTATCATCTATGCTCTTCCAGTTGCACGATTGGGGGAAGTTAGTATCGGCTCCGAAGCCGCTGCGTGTGGTGCCGTGAAGTGGAGACCCTGTTTGTGCGCCATTATCTTCGCACCAATGAAATGTTTCTGCCATGTTATATTTCCTCTTATGTTTGTTCTTGTGGTATTTCCTTTCTCTGCTCGGATGTATCCGGGCTTGTTACTGTTAGTTCGCTGAAATCCGAACTGAATTGGAGTTGTTCTCTACCAGTGACGATCAAGTTTTGTTGGCTGGCTAACATCTGGGCGCAACCGTTAAACGCACCTTGAATTCTCAAGAGATTGTCTTGGCTGGTTTTGAATTCGGCTTGAAGACCATTGATTGTCTTCTGTTCTTGTTCTGATAACTTGTACGTCATATTTATCGTCTATCCAATGTTTGGGTGGTCTCCAAATGCGAAAGGTGCGACAATGCTGCCTGAAGGATAATAGACCAGCGCTTTATCACAAGATATGAACCAATCCGCACCTGACAAAGCCGCTATCTGTTTCACAAATTCTACTAATGTTTGATCCTTGGCTGTGTAATCAATCGATGTTAAGAGTTGCGATACGGTTGCCGATGTTGTCGTTACCTCTGGTAGCACGCTGGTGAATGCGTCTTGAATGATTGCTCTGTCAGTCATCCCAACCCACGCACGATTTATCGAAACATTTTGCAAGAGAAATTCTAAGCCAATACAGCCGATTGTCCACACAGCCAATTTGATGGACTTCTGGTCGATTGTAAGTGATGTAATGAAACCACGAAATATCTTTGTGCCTGTAATACTGTTCGTGATAATCACTTCCTGTTCTGTCGTAGGAAATGTGCTTGGTGCAAGTGGATCAAGCGCCAAGTCAAACGAGCACTGAGAACTCCGCCCATTCAAATCCTTTGTGATGGAAATTGAAGACAAGATCGCTTGTACCGGAGTTCCGTCTATAGTGATGGTCATTTCCATGTTATGTCGCCTGTTTGATCGCTGACTCTATAGTCGTTTCCACTGCCGCCGCAATTGCCGCCCCGTCTAAAGTTACAGCGACATTCACGATTGGGTTGTTGGCTGCTATTGCTGCACTGACATTGGCAAAGCCATTCGTAATTCCGCTGGTGATGTTAATCAGGGAACTGTTTATGCAACTTGCTGGATTCGAAAGGTCTCCTTCAACCAATTGAATCCACGAATACAAATCGTTACTATGGTTGCTGATGTTCTCGCTGAATGACTTTATGGCGTCAAGATTTCTCGGAGTGATACCAAACTGTAAATCATCACCCATTATAAAGAGTTGACCCAACACGCCTTGATCTGCACGCCCGCCGAGGTACAACTGTGTGTATCTTGTGTTCTCTTCGATGGATGCCAGTTTGCCTAACTCTTCGAAACCTTGAATGGCTGTAATCACATTTGCAATCGCACTAATAGCACCCGTGATGACATTTACAATGCCCATGACACTTGACACGGCAGATCCAGCGGCACTTGCTGCCGAACCACCAGCACTAGCAGCGCCACCAGCGCCACTCGTTGCGGTACTACCAGTCAGACTGCCTAAGTTCGTTGTGCAACTTGTTCCGATGTCCTTTGTCAGACCTAAGACCGACCCAAGACTCGAAATCAAGTTCGTAAGTTGACCGGCTATGAGTCTTGCTATCGCATCTTCAAACGGCTTGACCAAAGATTCCAGAACAGCAACGCCGATATCTTGAAGACCCTTTTCCATGATGCTGACGAATGACCCGTCACCAGTCACCAGCGCTTTTATCATATCATCGCAGGTTCCTTTAACAGTCGTATCAATCTTGTTGTACAGGTCAGACCATTGCGTCAAATGTTCAGCCGAGAAGTCCTTCATGTTTTGCGACATATTGGCGTAACTGATTTGATCGGCTGCTGACATTGCGGTGCCGTTCGCTTGGTCCAATGCCAACTGTTTGCCGTAATAGGCAACCCATGCAGCCTCTAACTGATTGGTTGTGGCTGTGCCGGATGATGCGATAGTGTCAAACGCTTTCTTAGCGGCATCGGCTTGATTCTGAAATGATGTTGTCGATGTAGTACCCAAGACATTGTAGGCAAGTTGTAATAAACCAGATGCCGTAGCAGCGCTACCAACCGTAGTTGTCATCAAGAGAATTGCATCTTTCGACAGACCGAAATTCTTCGTGGCGGCATCCATCGCAGTATTCAATAAGTCTGTCGATGCTTTATAGGCATCTTGCGCTACTTTGGAATTCTCCAACGCTGTTGCTGAGTCTGTTTCATTGACAACACCTTGCTTGGTCAATTCGTTTTCCGCAGCCAAGGTTGCTTGTAATGCCGATGCTTTGTCTGCTTGATCTTGTCTGAGAACTTGAATGTTGGTTAGTGATGTTGCAAGATCATCTTCAGTTCCAATGACAGTCTTATTGTAAGCGTCGAGTAATTTCGTGCTGTTCAATTCGTCAGTGATTACTTTGATGTAGTCAGTATGAATGTCGTTCTGGTCTGCAATGGCTTTGTAAGTGATCGCAAGCGTGGCGTTATAGAGATCGGTTCCGGCTTTATCCGCTAACTTTGATTCAGTAAGAGTCTTTTCACTGTCAGTCAATAATAGGTTGGCGTCTTTCGCCGCTAACTTGGCATCGGTTACGGCTTTCTCCAATGCAGTCAGTTGCGTCGATGTGGCATTACCACTGACCCTTGCAGCATCCAAGTTTGCTTCGGCTAAGACTAGATTGTCATCACACTGCTTTAGTAAAGTCCGGGCAGCATTTACATCTTCTTCGGCGTTCACAAGGGATTCAATCGCAGGAATGTAAAGCGCCTTGATATCCGCTGCGTGTTGTGCATCGGCTTGAGTGAGGTCTTCAAGTGCGGTTTTCTCCAATGCTAATACGGCTGTTCTTTCGGCTGTCGCTACTTTTGCTGCTGCTGCTGCGTCTGCGCCTGCCTTGGCTGCATCGTTCGCACTCGCCTGTCTCTCTGCGTTCAGCGCCAGTTGAAAGGCTTGTAGGGCAAGTGCGGCTGTGGAATCCTTTATTGAGTTTTGGTATTGCGTCCACGCAGCCGTGCCCTGCATGTAGTCTGCCATCGCTTGTCCAGCAGCGTACCAACGATCCAACGAAAATATTCCACCATTCAAGACGGTCTGAAGCGCATTTGAACTGACAATTATCATGTTCAAACTTGCGACAATATCACCGCCATATTTCACAGCGGCATTTCCTGCTGGCGCAAGCCATGTTGTTAATTGGTTTCCAAGTGTCGATAAATTTTTGGACAGAGTATCCGTCTCTGAATACATATTTTTGATTGAGTCTGTCGAACTATCAATACTCTTAGTCAAAGTTTCAACGGTGATCTTTCCATCTTGAATGAGTTGGAACATGACCGGTCCCTTGCGGGCACCAAAGTCTTCAACGGCTAAATTGAATCCTTCTTGACTTGTACTTGCATGTTCAATTGCATAGACCATCGCAGGCAAAGTAACTGTAGATAAATCCTGGCCGCTAGCATTGGCTTGTACCATTGCACGAGACATGGATTGAAAGATTGCACTGGCATCAATTCCAGCGGCGGATAGAGTACCAACTTGGCTTGCTGCTTCTCCCCAATCTTCTCCAGACATTCTGGCAAGGTTGCCGATATCTGCCATGCTTGTACCCAAGGTAGTAAGACTTACATGCGTCTGCTGAGAAATGACATTCAATTGGTCAAGTGATGTACCTTGATCGCCGGTCGCAATGTTCCAATTCAAAAACGCTTTTGATACAGCATCAGTATTGGCAACCAAGTTAGTTCCAGTAGCAACGCTATACTCAGCCAGTTGTTTCGTCAGAGCGGTTAAGTCGTTACCGGTAAGGTTCAAGCGGTCGGAAAGAATACTGATAGCATCTGCTGCATCTTTGGCACCGACAGGAATACTTGTAAAAATATCAGAGAATGTTGATTTGAGTCCTTCTAATTTGTCGCCTGATGCACCGGTCTGTGAAATGAGCACATTGAAGGCATCCTCGATTGTAATTGCGCTTGACACCGCCGCCACAGCAAGACCACCTACAGTCGTGATGGCTCCAGCAACGATTGGGTTTAGGTCACCAACCATCTTCATCAGTGATTGACCAAGACCCGCCAGCGAGTTTTGAAAATCTGTGGTATCGCCGCCAATTTTCACTAAGAGATCTGAAGCCATTATTTTTTACCTTGTTTCATTCTTGTTCTTGTCTTGATACAAACCCAAAAGTCATCCAACATTTCGGTTGTGTGGTCCTGCTCGGAAGTTTCAATATTGAAACTTTCTTGTTCTCGATGCATCCTGAAGAAGTCACTCGGCTGGTAAGGTTCTGGTTTCTGGTCTGGGTCTCTTTTCAGATTGCATAGAGTCGAACAGATCAAACCAAAGCGCTGGTTATCGATGTCTAATTCATCCAAGTAATGCTCTGTCAGCGCTTCAAGTTCCAGCGGCGTAGTATCATCAATTTCTTCGTAAGACAAATGCAACCGCTGGCTGCAAAATGCCTTTAATTTACTCCAGCAGATGCGTCCGTCTTCAGTGGTAAAGCCTTTACTTTTTTTTCCTGTGTTTGTACCGTCTTACTGAAGAAATTATTCAATGTCGCAGTCAAACTCTTGATTACTGCTGGTAGGTCGTTGCATTCATCCAAAATCGCATCCACATCTTCTAAAGCGATCTCAGGATGATTTGTTCGCAAGCCCGCCCAGAATACAACCTTCATCGTATTGAACGATAACTTTGAGAGCGACAAGAATACATCTAAGAATGGTTTGCTGGTTGTGTCCTCGATTAGACATAGTGATGCGAAACCGTATCTCAAGAGATACTGCTTGGTGCCAACTTTGATAGGCACATCTTTTTTATCAGTCATATTGTTTCCCGCCGCCAGGACGGTATGAGTCGGTTTTGTGCCATCGCTGTGTTGACTCACACCGTCCACGACGAACAGATTTAGGTAATCGTCATTTCGCCATTGACAAGAATGTCTACTTTGGCTTTAAGAATCCCGAGAACTGGAGTGTCCCAACTAAAGGAACTTACATACCCGTTGAAGGTTGCGGTTTCGCCTGAGTTAACCTGAACCATCACGAATGCAGCCGATGCGCCACTAATGTTAAGAGACCGTAGCAAAGCGTGCTGAGTATTGCCCTTGTCATACGGAGACAGAATTAGACTCACCTTTCCGTTATCGGCAATTGTTGTTTGTGCCATTTTTACTGGTGTGGCTGCGTCGTGGTTCGTTATGTCTTCTGTTGCAAAGACTCTACCTGACCAAGAAATTGATGTGACACCGGTAACTGCTACGGTGTTGACTTTGAATACTGTATTTTTTGCAAGTGCCATGATTGTTTTCCTCTGTGTTCCTGTTGAATTCCTTCCTTTCTATGCTGAGTGATTGACTGAAAAAGTGGTCGTTGTTGGCGCTACGAAGGTCACCACAGCGACATTGCCGCCGAAGTCAAGGATTGACCCACCATTCAATCCAAGCGTTCCTACAGTCATCGTGCCTGCTTCTGATGCATCGCCACTTCCGATTACATGACTGAATTTCAAGACATTCGTGTCGGTGCCTGATGCGTAGTTGGCATAAACCGTTCCTGATGTCAGAGCGACCGCAATTTTTGGTACGCCAGTGACATTTACAATTTCATCGAAGGTCGCTGTGAGTTCCAAGGTTTCACCCGTGGTGTAATTTGGTGCATTGGCGTCGGTGACTACCACTGACAAAAGATTTGCTGCGTCATCAAGCAAAGCACCGTTGACTAAGATGTCAACTTTTCCTTTAAGCAAACCAAGCACTGGCGTATCGTATGAGAACGAACTTACATAACCGGAGAACTGGAAACTACCCATTTGATCGCCAGGATAAGTGACTTTGAAGTTGTTTGCTGCGCCTGAAAGACTCAAAGTTCGTAAGGCTGCATGATACTGATCCCCACGAACATAAGGACTAATAATCAGACTAACTTTTCCTTCATCTCTGATTGTTGTCGCCGTGTTCTTGACTGGTACTGCGTTGTCATGACTCGAAACATCTTCAGTCGCCCATGTAGTTCCAGACAGCGTGAATGATGTTACATTGATGATTTGATTGAATGACTCTGGCGGTCCATCACCGGCACCGAGTGAAACTTTTACGCCCTTCGCTAGCATCGTTTATACCCCGCAAACCGTTACTACTGTGTTCCATTTGGTATTTATGATTGGCTTGAAGTGTGATTGACAGGCACCAGAAGTGTGAGATAATAGAAGTATTGGGAGTTAGTCGTAATGCCAAGAGAAACCACAAAAACCTATGACAACCTGTGTGTCAAATGTGGAAACACAATGCGGTATGTGAGTAATAATCAATGTGTTTACTGCAAACTTAAAGGGAATCCACGAAGACAAAAAGCAGAAACCTTTGAAGGAAAAGTGTGTCGAAAGTGTGGCGGAACTACAAGATATATGAGCAGCAAACGGTGTGTTTATTGTCTTTCACAAATTGTCACCAACTGGGTAACCAACAATCCAGAAAGGGCGCAAGCCAGATATAAACCCCAAAGAGCAATAGAACAATACCGCCAACGAACCTATGGAATTACACAGCAGGAGTCTGACCATATGTTCTTTTGTCAGCGTGGTATCTGTGCAATCTGTGATGAACCACTAACAAAGCCGCATGTTGACCATAATCATGTAACTGGAAAGGTTCGTGGATTGCTTTGTGGACCTTGTAATCATGGCATCGGTTCATTAAAAGACAACACAACCATACTTCGCAATGCCATTACATATCTTGAAACCAGTGGTTAAATGATCGGCTCTATCCGGCATTCGATGCGTAAGGCGGCACACCGTAGCAGCCTGTCTGGATTGGAATTATCATCGTAGAAATCGCAACTCTTAAACCAAGTGTTGCCGTGATAATTCGTCGTGGTAACTTCGGTGTGTTGCAGAACGGTTTGAATCTGGCTGGCGATGTTTAGGGCTTCCGGTGAGTAGTCGGAAAAGACATTCACGATTAGGTTGATCGCCTTCGCAGTCGGCACGAACGCATAATCCATCGGCTCCGTCTCAATGTTCAAGGTGTCGGTAAACGAAACTCTGACATACGGTACAAAAGCATTCTGTTTGACTTCGTTATACACAGCAACAGTGCGACTATTGCCGGTATTAGGATTCAACCCAGTTATGTTTGCGGCTTTCAACGCCGAAACCACCCATCCCAATATTTCGAGTTCTGCGATCATATTATCCCTGTCTGTCTTCTGGTACTTCTTTCTTCAATGCTTGCTGAAATTCAGCCGGGAAATCGTTCATGTGTCGTTCCTGGGCTTGATATAGAAATGGCCTAGCAGTCATCTTCACCGTGCCGAAGTGGACCATTCCGCCGTAATAAGGATCTTTCATACCAGTTGTCGGCACCTTGACCCAACCCATATGCTTCTCTTTGTTCACCCATCCGAAGATACTGTCTCGCATCAAGCCGGAATGAAAACCATACTTATCGACATGCGCCTTTTGAATTTCTCCAGTACCAACCGGACAAAGTTCCTTGGCAGTCGCCACAATCTTTGTGACTTCAGCAGAGATCGAGTCATCCAAAGCATTGTTGACATACTGCTTTGCCAAGTCACAAAAGGTATCAAGCGTTCCTTTGATATCGACACTCATACAATTACACTCCTGCCTTCCATCGGCTCGGCATTGCGTTTCAGAATGCGACCAGCGCCACTGATGTGTTGAACTTTATATGTCGGTGCGACCAATGGCGCAATAACTTCTTTGCATGTGATGATTAACTCAATGTGTCTTTCAAGTACATCATCAACGCCCGAAATGTTGAAGATGCGACCATCGAATATGATTCGCTGTGTGCTGTTGACATCCGGCAAATATCTTGTGTTGACTGTGTAGGTCATTTGCGACTGAACTTCAGCGCCTACTACAGTTTCGGTTGCCGGATTCGCTTTGATCTCGGCTGGAATATCCTGATACAGTTTCTCCCATGACTGAATGGGATTTCCATAACCATCGTCAGTGTCACCACAGCGGTACTCAATGTCGATAATGTGTCTCAGCTTACCTGCACGCATGTTATTTGAATCTCTTGATTTGGGTGAGCGCCTTTATGCGATCATAGGCAAGCGGAATAGTTCTCACAAGTGTTTCCGAAGTGCCCTCACGATTTTCGAACCAAGTACTAACCAAGATCTGGATTGCTTGTTTGTACAACTTTGGAATCACATCAGCGGTTGCGTAACCAGCCGTAAAGTTCACAACGATATCAGTTGCGGGTTTGATTGATGGCAACGCCACAGCCGGATTGAGCATGATTTCTGGCGGGTCAGCCCAATATTTGACTGTGTAATTACTCGAAGCAAAGGTCTGTGTTGCGTCGTTCAGATCGGTGTAAGTGATGACAACCGGATAATTCCTGTTCACTGGTTGAATCGGAATGTGAAATTTTGGATAATAAGGAGTCCAATGGACATGAGTGTTAAGTGGCACATAAAGCTGCTCGTAGTAAAAATGATAGAAACCATTTTCCAGATGTAAGTCGTAGTTCTGACCAACTAACTTGACATTGAAATCCGTCTCGACTTGTTGTGTTGCTGCCGGTTCCAGTATGTCAATGATGTATGAGTCATCGGCTGATTGCGACACACGCATGTGTTTCTTGAGATCAGCCAAACTTACAGCATTGTCGAAAAGCGGATCGCCTATTGGATCTAAATTGAAACTCATCTTGTCACCGCCTTTCTTCCCTTGCGTTTAATCACAGCCGTCTTCATTGGTTCATCAACCACCTTGACAATTCCTTTGATAAGGCACAATTGAAGTGATACCGAAAAGGTATCAACCACAATTCTTGTTCCGGCTTTGTTGTCCATGTAATCTTGCGTGAATTCGATTAGCATCTTAGGCTCCTGCAATATTGGTTGTGCCAGTCAAGGTCTTTGTGGTTCTGACGGTTATTCTTGTCTTTCCAGTTTGCGTTTTGAGCACACCCGTCTTTTCGTTTACCGTGAAATTGGCGATACCTGTGATGGCCGGTAGAACATCTCTTACTGAAAGGTGCCCAACATCAGAACCAAAGATGGTGTTGTCAATGTGAGTAACTGACATGTAGCCAGCGCTTGCCCCATCTGTAGCCTTGAAAGTATATTCAAAGACCGCATATAATGTGCCAGAGCCAGTCTTAACAGCGCTGACAGTCTGATTACCACGGTATCGAGCGTAGATGTCGCCGGAATCTAATGAGAATTTGATGTAACTGTGTGCCGACTCGACATAAATGACTTGATCGAAGGTTGCCTTAACCCGCAGCGTGTCGCCAGTTACATAGATTCCGCTATGGGCGTCAACCATGGTCAAAGCGGTCACATTCGGCGCTGTAGAGACATCAGATGGCTCTTTGCGGAGAGTTAAGGTAATATCGTATGACTGACCAGTAGTAAAGCCTGTGGTAGACGCCAAAAGGTTTCCTGTAGCATTGTCATAAGCAAAGTTAACAACACCTGATACAGCGGAATTGTATTTGGTACTGACAATGGAAGATTTTGGAGCGGTTACTCCTGGTCGAATGTATTTGAGTGCTGAAGCAGTATGAACTACTGCATTGGTTTGCTGTGTATCGGTAAAAGACGCCGTGAGATGATAAACCACGAACCACGGGGTGTCCGACGCACAGGAAACGGAAGTTGTAGGGGCTGGCATTCTGGGTGTTTCCTCAGATGGTATTTATGTAAACGCTTGGCTATCCCAAGATGGATCGAGCAATTCGAGATCGATGTCTTCTTCTTTGAGATTGAAATGTTCCAAGACCGCATCTACAGCAGCATTGCTCAGATGCTCTTTACCGCCAGTGCTGATTGCTTCGATAGTGAGTCTGACTCGACCGGTTCCTTTCATCTTGAATGCGGCTGCACGACCTCTTTCAACTAAGTCGAACTGCGAGCCGGTTAACGGTATTGAATTTTGAACATGAAGCTCATTGTGGGATAAGCCCGACTTCATCGTTCCAAAGTACAACTTATTGCGGTAGTAAGACCATTTGATTCCTGCTTCATGAACTAACCAAGTTGGCATAAGTGATTACCTAAAAAAAGAGCAACCTCGATTAGAAGTTGCTCTCTCTCTTTTTCGATGTTACTTTGCGTTTACGCCGTGCCTAATGTCAAGATGCGACCAGCATCAGGAATCAAGAACTTTCCGTCTGTTCGGAAACCTGACATGAAGCCGACCTGATAGGTCCCTGCGTACAATTCGTTGAGCCTCAAAATCGACATCTGTTTGATGCGGTCAACAATCTGGTAATATTTCATTGCGGCCATCACAAGCACCTTCGCTGATGCGTCATAGGTAATCGGCATCGCAGCGCTGGAGAAGAATGGCTTTCCAAACAATTTGTCCGGTTCGCCAGGAACCAATGAGTAACTGAACGGCACGATAGGAGCAGTCAAAGACTGAGCCATCGCAGCAATGTTCCCTATGGTGACATCGTTTGCAATCGTGGCGAATGACTTGTCTGACCGATATTGAGAAGGAACAGCAAAATAATTTGCCATCAATTCAGCAGCCGTGAACTTAGTATTGGACGCTACAACTTTAGTTGTCGCACCAAGTAACAAACCTGTTGGCTGTGTAGTACCGGCACCGGCTACATAGGCGTCATCTGAAACCTGAGCCAATGTGTCAACAAAACGCTCTGTGATAAACGCTTGGATGTCAACGGCAGAGTCATCAAGCAATGCAGTGGAAATCTTAGTTCCAACTGTCAGCCTGAATGCCAACGCATTGAACACGCTCATAGTCGGATCGGTATCACTGCCACCACCAAATGCGGAAACTTCAGTTCCCCATGTTGATGTCACTGTGCTGGAAATTGGAATGTTGGTGTTGCTTCCTGTTGCAAGGACGCTCGCACCGGCTTTACGCATCACACTTCCACGGTTCAAGGCAAGTACAACTGATGTAGTTACATCTGTCGGAATTGTCACGCCGCCATCAGCCTGAGTTCCGAGATTTAGGTCTCTGTACTGAGTCAGATCGCCGGTTCTCAAATAATGATTTACCGCACGCTTGTATTCTGGTGTCAGTGTCTTGTCACTCGGATCAACAATCGCCGAACGACCCTTAGTCGGATCTACCTTTGCGCCACGGCTTTCGCCAAGTTCTTTTGCTAATTCGTCAGTAGCTTCGATTCGTTCATACCGTTCCTTCAATGCGATTGCATCTGTCCGCATTTTCTCGAAATTCACTTTTTCTGTTGGGTCAAGGTCTCTCTTTTCGGATTCGGATTTCGTATTCAATGCACGCATATCCTCAATGAGCTTTGCCCGATCTGCTCTTAACTGTCTTGTCATGTATTTTCACCTGTAAACTTTTGGTTGTTACATCACCTTGTCCACAAGGCGCAAAGTCGAGTGATTCCATCACTCAGCAAAGAGTATTTATAAACAGGTGACCTTGACAATATTAGAAACAGTGGGATAATAGTAGTAATGGCTTATGACTTAACCAAAGGCGGGATTTACTCTATAGTGAACACAGTCAATCTGAAACACTACATCGGTTCTGCTGTAATCCTAAAACAAAGATGGGCGACCCACCGGACGACATTGACTAAAGGTAACCACAGAAACACACATTTACAAAATGCGTGGAAGAAATATGGTACGGAAGCGTTCGAGTTCTCTGTAATAGAGTATGTTGACGATCCGACACAACTGACCAAGATAGAACAACTGTATCTTGATGGTTGTTGGTCAAGCGGCAAACTGTACAACATCTCACCCACAGCCGAAAGTGTGTTAGGTGTTAGAAGATCCGAAGAAACACGCCACCGAATTAGTAACAAACATATAGGACAGAAAGCTTGGAATAAGGGTAAGACTGATATCTACAGCGAAGAGACACGGCGCAACATGTCTCAACACATGAAAGGTAGAGTGTCGCCGCAAAAAGGTAAACACCCGTCCGAAGAAACTCGACTTAGACAGTCGGCTGCAAAGAAGGGCAAATCTCAATCAGAGACCGCAGTTATTAATAGGTCGGCATATTGGTTGGTAACATTTCCAGACGGTCATCAAGAACAGGTAGTTAATCTAGCAGCATTCTGTCGTAATCACAACCTAAGTGATGGTACTCTAGGATGTCGTGGACATTACAAGGGTTTCAAAGCAGTGAAACTTACTCCAACTCCAACAGTTGTAGTTGTCTCTGTCGGTTCTTAACTTCCCACAACTCATCAGGCGGATCAAGTGTCACAACTTTTTCAGGCTCGTTGAAGATCAAGCTCCGAACGCTCGCTGTTGTCGCTGTGTACGCTGGATAAGTCACAACGCTAAGGTCTGAGACATCGCTAATCTTTCGGATGACTACTACTGACTCACCAGCAACCTTATCGGTTGTGGAGTTTTCGATATTGAAAGCGAAACTGCAACCGGACATGTCGCCCCTTGACAAAGTGACAGCCAAATCTTGAGCGTATGACTGTGATCCAAGTTGACACTCGAAGGATAACCCCATTTCGTCTTCTTTGAGTGTCATGGTGCCGCTGGTGTTTCTTCCTAACACCAAATTGGCATCATGATTAACTAACAAACGAATATCAGCACCAATCAAGGCGTTTGTTACCGCACCCGGGAAAATCATCTCTCTCAATCCGCCGTATTCTGGTATCGGAACCGACAAACTGTTGTATACTATGGCTCGACCACTTACCGTGGCTGGCGTGGTATCAGTTGCCGCACGAAATGTGACCTTCGGAATTGTTACTGTTCGTTTTTGTGTGTCTTGCATCATAATATTTACTCTCCAGGTTCGATTGAGCACTCGCAAGCATTGTGTGCTGGCGGATTGAACATGTCGCCGCCGCCCATCGTTTCGCCAAATGAGCTTTCTACGCCGACTACTTTGCCGTCTAATCCAGCACAGAAATCACAATCTCCACCACTCCAGACTAAAGTAGTGACTCCTGATGCGACCATTGCAGTTCTCGCCACGGCATTTACAAGTCGTACACTTTCGTTTTGACTTTCTTTCTCGGCTCTGGTTGGGTTCTGCGGAGTCGAACCTGATTCCCACTGACTTAAACGCTCTTCAATCACATCAGCAGGGTCTTCTCCGTCCGGTAAGTCTGACAACAGCGCTAGAAGTTGTTGTCTGCTGGAACTTGTGTATCGAAGTGCAAGTGTGGCGAGATATGCCTTTGCGAAGTCAGCAACATCAGCCGGATCAGCACCGAGTTGGATCGCCACATCGTTTGCGGTCGAATCTGAGGTCGAGTCAACGATAGACTTCATAGTTTTGGTAAAATACTCGCTAAAATCTGAATTTGAAGCGTAGTAATCACTTAATCCAGAGTCAAAACTGCGTTTAGAACGCAAATTCTTGACCACTAACTTAGTAATGTCTTGTTTTTCCCGCTTCGAAACCCGCTCAAATGCGTCTTGAAAGAGCACTTTGCTTGACTTTATGAGTTGCTTTCGACCGTGATTTTGTGCCGCTCTTTGACTTCTGAGTGACTTTTTTACCGGTTCTGGTGGTGGTGTAGGCTCTTTTTGGAGCGCTGGTGTACCTAAAAAGGCTGGTGTCTGTCCTAACTTGAGTATTGGAACCATGTTTACAGGCGCTAACAGGGTGTCGCCGCCTTCAACTGGGTTCATATTCAACTTTTGGCGTGCTTCGTTCGGAGTCAAGATCGCTGTGAGTACTTCTTCTTTCAGACCGTTTATCAAAGCTGTGAAATCTGACTGTATTAGGGCTTCCCTCAAAAATTCTGTATAGTACAACTTCTGCTCTGCTGGTGTGAAGAGACTTACATTGACTTGTTGCTCGAAGTTACAAAATATCGTATTCAATCCAAGTGCAAGGAACTCTCGGAATAACTGCTCGGCAGATGCACGAGTTGTAGTTTCAACCTCATTCAGGAATTGCATCGGAATTCCGAAGAGAGCGGCTATGCGTGCGCCATCTAACTTGGATGTCTCTAGAAACTGTGCGTCTCTTGGGTTTACTCCAAGCGCATCAAACTTTGACGCACCTTCAAGCAACATAATCTTGCCCGAGTTCTTTGGACCCCTGTACAATTCTTCAAATGACTTTCTAAAACGCTCCATCTGTGCGTCAGTCCATTCGACGGGGCTTGTAATCACGCCGCCTAACATGGCACCGTTTGCATAGAACCTTGTCTGAAACTCTTCCCTTGCCTTTGCTCTGCCGACAAGCAATCTCATTTGCATGATGGGAGAAATTCCAGAAATTCCATCGAAACTTGTCCCACGCAGGTGGACCACACCACTAGCAGGGAAGTAGAATGTGTTACCAAGATTGTCGTTCCATGAGTAAACTAATTCGCCTGTTTCTTTCTTCCTGCCACAGATTTTCACATCATCAGGATGCATCGGATTCAAACCAATGATGCGACCAGCGTTGTCTCGTTCAATCTCACTATATGAATTACCCCAACCTAAAAGATGAGTGATACACAAGTGTTTGAATGTGTACGATGTCATATCTTTATTGGTTTGCACATTCATCAGCCGATAAACAGGATGGTCATAGGCTTTGTTCTTACTTCTCAGGTCGTACTCATACACTGGCAAGGGCGTTGATGCTACAGAATCGGCAATGCGCTTGATTGCGGTATAAACCGTATCCAATCTCATGCCACTGTGAATGTTGATGACTACACTATCGCTCGATTCGTCAAAGTGAGAAACATAGCGGGTTAGAAGTTGTTGTTGATTGGCATTTAAGCCTGAGAAACGCTTTGAGAAATTACTGAAGAGTGTTTTTAGTGACATTGAGTTCCAACCCATTGCATCTCTCATCCATGCGAGACACAAGTACAACTTTATTTATGAATGTGTTGGGGTTAGACTGAAGGTCTCTATGTATGTAATCAGGTTGCGAAGTGTGGTTGTGTTGTCTTTGGCTAGACCTAATGTAGAATTGCAAGCCTTACAAAGCAATCCTCTGACACATTTGCCACACGATCTTTCTCCCGGACAACAATTGTGATCGTGGTCTACACATGTTGCTGGATTAGAACAACCAGCACAGATACCTTTTTGAAGAAACATCAAACGGTTATATTGCTCTGGTGTTAGTCCGTATCTAGTTTTGACATGCATCGCACGAACCCTATCAGGATTAGCATGTGACCAATTACGACTGTTGTCTCGGACTTTTTGTGGATTGTCTTTTGCCCACTTGAGATTCTTTTTACGAAGTTTGTCTAGATGGGAGTGATAATATCTGTTCCCTTTGGTAAGTTTGCAGAACACACATTGGTCATTACTCACATACCGCTTTGTGTTGCCGCACTCCACACATAGTTTGTCATAGGTTTCTGCTGGTTTTCTTGGGTAATAAATTGTTTCAGACATTCGCTTGATAACTCCAAGTGCATGTTTAGGCTCATTGTGGTGCTTCAACATCACATGAGCCGCACTGAAGGTATTTAGCGTCAGCCAAACAGTGTTACTCGCAACTCAGTAGGTTTCTTGACTTCATCAGGAGTCTTAAGGGCGGCATAAAGTGCGATTATTGTGGAACAAACGCCATCGATGCGGCCCGAACTACGTTGCTTATCAGGAACTATGTTTGCATTCTGGTCTAATCTTGGTGCGACATTGCCGATTTGCCAGTTCATGCACGGCGAATTATCGTGCTTTATACGCCCACCAAGTATCAACGATTCGAATTCTTTACTCGGTTCCGCAAGAGTCAAGTGTCCAAAACGCACCATCGTTACAGGGGCAATGCCTTCTTTCTCTAGTTCTTGAACGAACT
>Ga0182027_10003950_pt1 | contig 23242 bp, 20 predicted proteins | sample 712E1DmetaG_FD_121300 | JGI IMG/M metagenome (GOLD analysis project Ga0182027, IMG submission 121300) | Permafrost microbial communities from Stordalen Mire, Sweden - 712E1D metaG (Illumina Assembly) | ecosystem: Environmental > Terrestrial > Soil > Wetlands > Permafrost | place: Sweden... | reverse complement strand
TTACCGGGATCTTTCTTCTTGCCTGCGGTGCATCTGTCCTGAACCAGATTCAGGAAAAAGAACAGGATGCAAAAATGGATCGGACCAAAGACCGGCCTATACCTTCCGGCAAACTCACTTCACAACAGGCCTTCCTGATTGCAATCCTCTTGTTGATTTCTGGATTTGGTATTCTTGTCTCCGGATTCTATTGGCCCTGTGTTATATTGGGAATAATAAATATCCTCTGGTACAACGGTTTTTATACCTGGCTGAAAAAGAAGACACCCTTTGCAGTCGTTCCCGGCGCCTTGTCGGGGGTGATTCCTGTTTTCATGGGATGGTCAGCAGGTGGTGGATTCCTGGCCGACCCGGCCATCCTGTTGATGGCATTTTTTCTGTTTACCTGGCAGATTCCTCACTTCTGGTTATTGATGCTGAAATATGGTGATGAATACCGGTTAGCAGGTTTTCCTGTCATGACCGATATTTTCAGTAATTCCCAGTTCCGGAATATCATCCTGGCATGGATGATCGGTGCCACCGGAACCTCTCTTCTCCTGGTACTTTCAGGATTCTGGATGTTCTTTTCTTTAAAGGTGATTATCATGGGCATGAACCTGTTTATCCTGATTCTCTTTTTCCACCAGTTGCATTTTGCAAGGAATCCCCGCTTCAAGTTTATGTTCATCACCATGAATGCTTTTCTAATCGTGGTACTTAGCCTGGTGGTCATAGAAAAATTCTTCTCCTGAAAAGGTGGGAATACCTGATAAAAAAAAAGTATATTTGTGTTCTGAAAACCTTAAGCACATTCCTTCATGAAAAAGCTGTTCGTTCTTGCATTTTCGTTATGCATCCTTGTATTTCCCGGCAGATCTCAAAAAAACATACCGGTACAAAATATTGCAAATGATACTGCTCAATACCCCTATTGGGTACAGATGATGCAGGATCCAACGGTGAACTTTTTTAAAGTTCAGCGGGCGTTCAATATCTATTGGCAAGACCGAAAGATCACAAAAGGTTGCGGTTGGAAGGCATTCAAGCGCTGGGAATACATGATGCAAAGCCGTGTCCTTCCAAACGGTGACCGTCCAGCACCGGAACTGGCAGAAAATGCATATGAACAATTCTTAAAGAGTACCACTTCCCAAAATGGAAACTGGGTTGCTCTGGGACCTGCTACTATCCCGTTACCAGGACCTGCCGGCTATGAAGGATTGGGAAGGATAAATACGGTTGCCTATCATCCTACCGATCCGAATAAGATTTATATCGGTGCCCCTTCCGGCGGAATGTGGCAGTCATCCGATGCCGGTCTGACATGGGTTACGCATACGGATACCTTACCCACATTGGGTATTTCCTCCATTATTGTGGATTATTCTTCTCCCGACAGGATCTTTATCGGAACAGGGGATCGCGATCATGGCGATGCCAGCGGATTGGGTGTTTATAAAAGTATTGACGGCGGATTGACCTGGACTCCTTCAAAAACAGGGATGGGCGACAAAACCGTTGGCAGGATGATCCAGGATCCTACTAATCCGTTGATCATGCTGGCGGCCACCAGCGGGGGCATCTACCGTTCTGCCGATGGAGGGAATAACTGGACACTGTCAACGGCCGGAAACTTCATCAGCATTGAGTTTAAGCCGGGGAATCATTCAATTGTTTACGCTGCCGGCGGTTCCTGGTTTTACCGGTCACCCGATAATGGGGTGACTTTTTACATTGTCACTTCCGGATTGAATGGTGGACAACGTTCAACCATCGCCGTCAGCCCGGCAAGCCCTAATTATGTTTATCTCCTTTATGCAGCTAATGATAATGGATACGGCGGAGTTTACCGTTCCACCGATTCCGGGCTTTCTTTCAGTCTTCGTTCCAATACACCAAACATCCTTGACTGGAGTTGCGATGGAAGCAGTACCGGCGGACAAGGCTGGTATGACCTTGCCTTGGCTGCCGATCCGACCGATGCCAATAAAATTTATGTCGGGGGTATCAATGTATGGAAATCGACGGATGGCGGGACAACCTGGGCGATTAATTCACACTGGTATGGAGGATGTAGTGTACCGTCAGTTCATGCAGATTGCCATTATCTGGGGTATTCGCCGGTAAACGGACAACTATTTGCAGGGAATGACGGTGGAGTATTTTCTACCCCAAACGGAGGCACAACATGGAACTTCCTGGTTACCGGGGTTACCATCGGTCAGATCTATAAACTGGGACAGGCTCAACTGTCAAAGAATCATGTCATCAATGGATTCCAGGATAACGGAACCTATACGTTGACCCCGACCGGTTGGGTTCAGACCGGAGGCGGCGACGGGATGGAATGCATCATTGACTATTCTGATGATGCTTATTCCTACTACACCATATACTATGGTGATATCTACCGGAGATACAATAATGCCAGCGAAGATCACATTGCAGGGAACGGTGTAAACGGGATCACGGAAAGCGGAGCATGGGTAACCCCTTTTATCCTTCATGCATCCGACCCGAATACGATATTCATCGGATATAAGAATATATGGAGAAGCAACAATGTCAAGGCAAATAATCCAACCTGGCAGAAAATATCTGATAACCTGGGCGGAAGTAACGGCAATGATATGTCTGTGCTTGAAAACTCAGCTGCAAATACGAATATTCTCTATGCTGCCCGTTCAGACAACCACTTATTCCGATCGGACAACTGCATGGGAACCAATCCTACCTGGATTGACCTTACTTCTTACCTTCCAGTAGCCTCGACACCTACAAGCATCGCTGCACACCCGAATGATCCGAACACGGTTTATATCACCATAGGTAATTCAGTTTATAAATCTGTAAATAAGGGCCTCACCTGGACCAATATCAGCTTAAACCTGCCCGCCGTGCATATGAATTCGATCGCCTTCTATAAAAATGACCAGGAAGGACTCTACCTCGGCACAGATGCCGGCGTTTATTACAAAGATGCCGCCATGACCAGTTGGGTTGCTTTCAACCACGGACTTCCCGCCAATGCCAAGATTACGGAAGTGGAAATTTATTATGATAACGACAGCGTTTCCAGTGATGTGATCAGGGGTTGCTCCTTTGGAAGAGGGCTGTGGAGCTCAGACATGTATCATGCGGCGCCGGTGGCAAATTTCACAGCCAGCAAAACCAACCTTACTGCCGGTTGCAGCGTCAATTTTACCGACCTGTCGAGTGGAACCCCGACTAACTGGCAATGGACATTTTACGGAGGTACTCCTTCTACGTCGAATGACAAGAACCCCACGGGAATCATTTATAACACTCCCGGAACCTATTCCGTTAAGATGAAAATCTGGAATATATACGGATCGGATTCTATTGTTAAGACAAATTATATCACGGTAGGTAATGCCCAGGCACCGGCCATCGCTTTTACAGCCGATAAAACAGTTATGTGTGAAGGTGATATCGTTCATTTTCAGGATGAAAGTGATTATTGTCCCTCAACATGGTTCTGGGAGTTTGCACCTTCTACCTTAACTTTCATCCAGGGAACAACAGCCAACAGTCAGAACCCGATTGTACAATTTAACGCCACCGGGTTATACACAGTAAGGCTGACTGCTACCAATAGTACGGGGACCAACTCTTTGACCAAACTGTATTATATCGCTTATGGCGGTTACCTGCTTCCGTTTGCCGAGGGATTTGAGAATGGTTTTGATAACCAAAACTGGACGATACAGAATTCGGATAATGATAAAACCTGGGATACGATCACAATTGCCGGTACTAACCCAGGTCACCTGGCTGCCTGGATTAATTTACATGATTATAACCTGCAAATGAACCGTGATCAGCTCATCAGTCCTCCTCTGAATTTTTCTTCCTACACCTCACTGATGTTGAGTTTCCAGCATGCCTATGCACAGCGCGGTAATACCATAGATTCCCTGATTGTGAAGATCTCCTCCGATTGCGGAACAACCTGGACCCGCCTCCTTGCTGAAGGACCTAATGGCACCCCTAATGTCTTTGCTACCCACATACCTATGTCAGACTCCTTCTATCCCCAATCCGATTACGATTGGTGCGGTTCGGCTTACGGAACGAACTGCTACCAGTTAGATATTTCTTCCTGGGCCGGACAACCCAATATCAAGATCCTTTTCGAATCGTATAATCGCCGAGGAAACAATCTTTTTCTCGATAACATCAGCATCTCCGGATATACCGGAATCACAGAAAAGGGAAATAACCATGAAGAGATCAGGGTTTACCCCAATCCCACATCCGGTTTAGTAAACCTGTTTATTTTAAATCCTTCTTCCAGTATAGATCTGGTTGTCATGAATCTGCAAGGACAAACACTATATACAGATCATTTTTCAGCAAAAACAGGAAACCTTGAAAAACAATTAAATTTTTCGGGATTCCCAAAAGGTGTTTATTTCTTCCGGGTTGTATCCGACAAAACAACCATCGTAAAAAAAGTTATCCTGGATTAATATGACAAAAAAAATATTCTTCCTCCTGCTGATCCTTTCAGCATGTGTTCATCCTGACACGGATAAAAAGCTTTTGGAAAAAGAGCTGCTCAAAACAGACCAGGATTTCAGCCAGATGAGTATGGAAAAAGGAATGAAAGAAGCATTTCTATTCTACGCAGCAGATTCCGTGATCATGCTCCGGCAAGGGCAATTTCCGCTTTTTGGAAAAGCAGAACTCATTAAACATCTAAAAACCGTTCCGGATAACCAGATCAATCTTCAGTGGGTTCCTGTTGTAGCGGAAGCTTCAGGCGACCTGGGATATACTTTCGGAAAATGGGAATTACGGTTCACCGGAAAAGATACTGTTGAATATGGAACCTATGTGACCATCTGGAAAAAGTTCCCCGTGGGAAAATGGAAATATGTTCTCGACGGAGGAAACGATACTCCAAAACCGGACTGAGTAATAAAGTTTGTAAAGTTATAAAGTTTTAAGTTTTAAGTTTTAAGTTTTAAGTTTTAAGTTTTAAGTTTTAAGTTTTAAGTGTTCCATTTTTCGCTTTTCGCTTTTCGCCTTTTGTCATTGCGAGGAGTGTAGCGACGAAGCAATCGCTATTTCGCTAATTGCTTACATTTGCATTCTCAAATCCCGGTTCATGCACCTCTTTTATTCACCTGTTATAACTCAAGGACTAAATTTTCTTGGCGAACAGGAATCATGGCACTGTACCCGTGTGCTGAGGCTTGCAGAAGGCGGAATAATCCACCTGACTGATGGCCATGGGAATCTCTTTGAATGCGTGATCCAAAACGCCGATCCGAAGAAATGCATCGTAAATGTGATTTCCGGAAAGGCTGAGTATCTGAAGAGAAAAAACCACCTGCACATCGCCATCGCGCCGACGAAAAGTATGGAACGGTTCGAATGGTTCCTGGAAAAAGCAACCGAGATCGGGATCGATGAGATCACCCCTGTATTCTGCACCCATTCAGAAAGGATCAGGATAAAACCGGAACGCCTGCAAAAGATTCTCGTCGCTGCCATGAAACAATCGCTGAAAGCCTACCTGCCCAAGCTGAATGAGCCTGCTGGTTTAGAGATACTTTTCAGCATGGATTATCCGGGGCAAAAATTTATCGGATACTGCGAAACCGGAGAAGAGGATGAACTTCAAAAAGTCTATCAGAAGGGAGCCAATGCTATGATCCTGATCGGCCCGGAAGGTGATTTTTCCCCCGGAGAGATCGCACTGGCAAAAAAAATGGAATTCATTCCAATAAGCCTGGGAAAAAGTCGTTTACGAACTGAGACAGCCGGGATAGTGGCATGTCATACGATCATGATGATGAACTCATGATGTGCATTTAACTTTTGATTTTTTTATGAAAAGATGGATTCTCTTTATCGGTATTTTCTTCCTGCTTTCTTCTTTCTCCCCTCTCCCATCATACCAGATCGCATTACTGAAATACAACGGAGGGGGCGACTGGTATGCCAATCCAACATCCCTGCCGAATCTGGTGAATTTTGCCAATAAAAACCTGGGAACCAATATCAGTGATGATGTGGCTACCGTAGATGTAGGAAGTCCTGAGATCTTCAACTATCCGTTTGTACACATGACCGGCCACGGAAATGTGATCTTCTCAGCGCAGGAGCAAAAAAATCTCAGGGATTACCTTATCGGAGGAGGATTCCTGCACATCGACGATAATTACGGTATGGATAAATTCATCCGTCCGCAACTAAAAAAACTCTTTCCGGAACTTGATCTTGTTGAGCTTCCTATCAGTTTTCCTTTTTATCATAAACCTTATGATTTTCCGAACGGCTTGCCGAAGATCCATGAACATGACGGTTTACCGGCCCAGGGATTCGGATTGTTCTGGGAAGGAAGGCTCATCATCTACTATACCTACCAGTGTGATCTTGGCGACGGATGGGAGGACCAGGATGTTCATCATGATTCTGAACCGACCCGTCTAAAAGCTTTACAGATGGGAGCAAACATGCTTCAATATGTCTTTACAAACCGGTAGTTGTTGAATTCTTTGGGCTCTCCCGGAAAAAGATGAAATATTGCAGCTTTCCACCTTTTGTTTTACATTCTTTCAGATTGTTTTTCCCTACCTTTGCCAATACAGATTTTGATAGAGCGTTTTCATGCCTGATCTTTACAACAAGTTGTTTGAAGATGTCCGGTTCAGGGAAGGATTGAAAGCCTGCCTGAATTGCGGTACCTGTACCGCTATCTGTCCTGCCGCCGAATTCTACGATTACCAGCCACGCAGAATACTGGATATTCTCCAGACCAAAGATGATTCACAGATCGAAAACCTGCTGAAAAGCAATACCATCTGGTACTGCGGTGAGTGTATGTCATGCGTTACACGCTGTCCACGTGGAAATGCACCCGGATTGCTGATCCAGTCACTGCGTTCTCTATCACAGGAACTTGGATACTTTACCGAATCAGAAAAGGGACGTCAGCAGCTGGCGATCAAACGAACCATCGGTAAATGGATCCTCGAATACGGTTATTGCCTCTTCCCTTCAGAGATCATGCCTGCCATGCACCCGGAGCAGGGCCCTATCTGGGAATGGGAACATAAGAATATTGAAGCCGTTATGCTCAGGCTCGGTGCAAATTACAAAGGGACCGGTCCGGGAATTCTCAGGAAGATCCCGGATGAAGCGCTGGATGAGATCTACAGGATCTTTGAAGTCACCGGCGGAATCTCCAGGTTTGATAAAATCGAAGAATTTTCCAGAAAAAAAGCAAAGGAAATGGGAATGGATATGGAAGATGGTACCAATGATGACTATATGAAATTCATCTATACTGCAAATTCGGGAAATCATACAAAGAAACATGAAGGTTGAAGGGAAACAGCGTATCTGGATGGATTACCAGAAAGAGATCGCAGAGGATCATTTCTTTTATGTGAGAAGTTGTGTCAGGCAGAACTTTTTTCCCGGCTCTGAGAAAACTTTCTTACGGATCTTAAAATCCGAACTTCAGAAGGATATTTATGAAAATCCTTCCCATACTACCTGTTCAGGCATCGGCTACCACACTGATATCGTACCGTTTGAGACGGCTATGACCATGGTGGCCCGGCAATTTGCATTGATGACTGAAGCCGGGTACGAAAATTTCACAACCTCCTGCATCACTTCTTTCGGACTCTATTCCGAAGTGCTGGAAACCTGGCATCATTTTCCTGAAACAGAAGAAAAGACCCGTGAATTCCTGCTTAGAGCCACCGGGAGAGAGTTCAAAAAGCCTAACAATGTATCCCATGCCTCCGATATCATTTTCAGATTCCGGAAAGAGATAAGGGATAAAGGCAAATACAAGCTGGTAAACCAACATACCGGCCAGCCTTTGCGTGTTGTGGAACATATTGGCTGCCATTATTCCAAGATGTTCCCCAGCAAAGGAATTGGCGGGGCAGAATATCCATATGTTCTGATCGGCATGATCGAAGATTGGGGCGGAGAAGTGATCGACTACCCCGAACGCCGGCATTGCTGCGGGTTCGGTTTCCGGCAATACCTTATACAGGCCAACCGCGGTTTCTCGATTTCCTGTTCAAAGAAAAAGTTCGATTCGATGGAACCTTATAAACCGGATATGATCCTCACCAACTGCCCGGGTTGCCCCATGTTTTTAGACCGATGGCAATATGCGATCAGCGAGATGGAAGGAAAAACCTATGGAGAAAATGGACATGGGATCCCGGTACTGACTTATGAGGAATTAGCGGGACTTGTCCTCGGATACAACCCCTGGGATCTCGGTTTACAGGTTCACCAGGTTCCTGTTGAACCGTTATTAGACAAGATCGGCATACCATATGACCCTGAAATGAAATTCAAGGGTGCCGATGGACAGGATCTTGGCAAACCGGAATCCCCCTCTTTCCTGAAATTTTATTTCGAAAACGTATGAGCAAAACGGCCATCATCATTGGAGGTGGTGCAGCCGGGATGGAAACTGCCTCTCAACTCGCTCGACTCGGAATTGAAGTCGATCTGATCGAAAAGCAGTCACGTCTTGGTGGCCACCTGAATAGCTGGGATCGACTGTTTCCCAACAGGCGCGACAGCAAAGAGGTATCTGAGTATCTGGAACTGGGAATGAACGACGGCATCTCCCTGCATATGAATACTGAGATCGACGATATCCGGATGGCCGGAGAAAGGTTTACTCTTGCCTTGCGCGACGGGAATGAACTTTATAGCGATGCCCTGGTCATCGCAACCGGTTATGAGGTTTTTGATGCACGGAAAAAGGAAGAATACGGTTATGGGATCTATGATAATGTGATCACTTCCGTTGAACTGGAAGAGTTTTTCAGGAACAATAAACAGAAGAACCTCTTTGAAGGAATTCAGTCCAAGCGGGTCGGGATCGTGCATTGTGTCGGTTCCCGGGACGAAAAGGCAGGCAATCTTTATTGTTCAAAATTATGTTGTGTAACAGGTGTCAAGCAGGCCATCGAGATCAAAGAGCTTATGCCGGATGCCGAAATCTTTTGTTTTTACATGGATCTTCGCATGTTCGACCGCCACTTTGAGGAGATGTATTACGAAGCCCAGGAAAAGTGGGGCATTCAGTTTATCCGCGGAAGGCTTTCTGAAGCTTCTGAAAATCCGGATCATACCCTCCTGGTCAAACTGGAAGACACCCTGACCGGCCTTCCATTGAAAATGAAAATCGACCTGTTGATCCTCCTGGTAGGGTTTGTACCCTCACCCGAAACGCAGCGGCTGGCAGCAATGCTGGGATTAAAAGAAGGTGATGACCGGTTTCTTTGTGCGGCCGATGAACATACCAGCACCAATTCGACGGCGATCCCGGGGGTTTTTCTTGCCGGAACCGTGAAAGGACCAGCTGGTATCGCAAATACCATCACAGATGCCCGGTCAACAGCATTACAGGTCGCAGCCTATTTAAAATAGATTCAGGATGAAGTCCTTTGGCTATACAATCAGTGAAGACCGGCAAATTGATTTCGATGCGAATGACCGGAACATGACCGGGTTCATTAATTCAATCGAACCTTCCATCCGGTTGTGCCTGGGCTGCGGAAGCTGCACTGCAACCTGTTCGGCAGGCCATTTTACGGATCTCAATATCCGGAGAATTCACACCCTTGTACAGCGGGGGGAATTGCAGCATCTAAAAAAAGAAATCATGAAATGCATGCTCTGCGGCAAATGCCAGCTTGTCTGCCCACGCGGTGTTAACCTGAGAAACCTGATCCTTTTGATCCATAGTGCATTGGAAAAATCCGGATTATGACTTTTAACCTGTTCGTTCTTCCGTTTATCCTTGGATTTATCTTCCTGCTCTTCAGCCTGGTGAAAAAGAACAGGGAATGGATTCATAAGATGGATTCCACGGACAGGAAAAAACTTAATAACGGTTTACGCAGCCCCAGACTTTTCCTGGCCCTCAGGGAGATCTTCTTCGAAAGCCTGCTGCACAGGAAGATGTTTCGGAGGAACCCGCTACTGGGATATATGCATATGAGTTTTGCCTTCGGGTGGTTACTCCTGATCCTGTTCGGCAATATGGAATCAAGGATCTATAGCGGGTTCTGGATAAATCCGCCCTATTATCCCATTTTCCTTAAATTTTTTATTCACGATAAACACGTTCTTCCATTTGAAATTTTTACTGTCCCCGGTTTTTTCAGATTCTCCATGGACCTTCTCCTGGTATTTGTCCTGAGCGGGCTGGTGTTGGCAATCATCAAACGTAGCCGTTCAAAATGGTTCGGGTTGAAAAAAACCACGCAGCTGCAGTTTACTGATAAGGTAGCCATGACCTGTCTATGGTTGATCTTCCCGTTACGACTTCTTGCCGAAAGCTTCACAGCCGGGGCTTATGGTTACGGAGGAGGATTTGTCACACAGCATCTTGGCAATGTTCTGGCCTTTGTCTGGCCACTCTCCGATAAAGCCGTTGCCTATTCTTTCTGGTGGATGTATTCGCTGAGCCTTGGAATCTTTTTCGTCACGCTGCCCTATTCAAGGTATATGCATATTCCGACTGAGCTGATATTGATCCTTTACCGGAACTTCAGGATTTATCCTAAAAAGGGTTCAGAATATTTCTCCGAAATCGAAGTCTTGTCGTGCCCGCGCTGCGGGGTTTGTATCGATGTATGCCAGATGAATACAGCTGCAGGAATTCATGACATCCAGGCAGTTTATTTCCTGCAATCTATCCGTAACCAGCAGGTAATGGAACACATTACCACGCGTTGCCTGGTCTGTGGACGTTGCCAGGAAATCTGTCCCGTGGGAATTCATGCTGATTTTCAGCGGATCGTCCAGCGGGAATCTTTCCAGAAGTTGCAAGTCCAGGATTATTCTTACCTAATTCAAGAATCCACCCGCAAGGCGGAGGTAGTCTATTTTGCGGGTTGCATGTCGCATCTTACTCCAACCATACCGGGAGCCATGAAAAAGATTCTGGATATTGCGGGAGTTGATTATCTTTTCCTGGATGAGGAACGTTCGGTTTGTTGTGGCAGGCCATTGATGCTTGCCGGAAAATCGAGTCAGGCGCAAAAACTGGTAGAGCAGAATAAAAGGAAGATTCTGGATTCAGGAGCAAACACATTGGTAACCTCCTGCCCGATTTGTTTCAGGGTATTCCGGGAAGAATACCAACTTGATATCCGTATTCTCCATCATACCCAATATCTCCTGGAACTGATAAAAAAAGGAAAAGTTCCCCTTCAGGCCTATTTTCGCAAGATTGCCTACCATGATCCATGCGATCTTGGACGGGGTTCCGGCATTTTTAATGAGCCCAGGGAGCTGTTGCGGAAGATTGCCGACCTGGTGGCAATTGGAAATGAAGGCAAGGATTCCCTGTGTTGTGGCGGAAGCCTTGGTCTTCTTAATGCCGGAACAGAAGAAAAAAACAGGATCACTAAGGAAACGCTTGCAAATTACCTGGAAGGAGATCCCGAAATTCTTGTCACTGCCTGCCCGTTATGTAAAAAAACTTTTGCAAAACTTTCACCGGTTGAAGTAATGGATATTGCAGAACTGGTGATGGAAGCTATACCTAAATAGCGAAATGGTGATTGCTTCGTCGCTACACTCCTCGCAATGACAAAAGGCGAAATGGCGATTGCTTCGTCGCTATGCTCGTCGTAATGACAAAAAGCGAAATATTATCAATTATTCCTTCTTCTTGATAAATTGTCCAATGTTCATGGACAGAGAAAAGTAATTGGGATTGAAGTTACCCGCCATATAGGTAGCGCGTGCATAACTCAGGGTAAACATCTTGATATGGAGACCAAAACCGTAAGTAAATCCGCTGAGGGCGGTACGATCGGTCAGCTTCATTTCCTGGCGCTGGCGGTAGTTATATCCTAATCTGATTGAAAATGCTTTGGCGATGGTGATCTCAGTGCCAATAACGATGTGACGCATCAGTTTGTCTGCAAATTTTCCAACATCACTCTTCTTTTTAGTTTGTCCTGTGATGGCATCTACCTGGTTATCCGGATTCAACGGATCATTGTAAGTCAGGTTCCATTTTTCCAGGTTATTATAGAGTACGGAAATCCTTACTGGGATGTGTTTGAGTTTTGTCGCAATGCCTGCCTGCATTTCAAAGGGCAATGGATCCCGGGTTCCGGGAATATAGGTAACCAGTTGGATCCCGATATTCCGTGCAACAAGAGAAGCTGAAAAGATGTCATCGGTACTATTATACGAACCTGCAACATCAACGGCGAGCCCAAAGGAATGGTAGCTCTCAAGTTGAGAATAGACCAGTTTCCCGTTGGCTCCGATGGAAAAATGCGGACTTAAAGTCCTGCCCCACCCGATGTTTAGCGCATATTCACCAGCAGTGAAATTACCGCCGGTATTCCCTGCAAGATCAGCATAGGTAAACTGTCCGTAATTGATGAACTGGAAGGTTCCGACAAAATTGCCCACTTTGCTGAACGATTTGGAATACATGATATCACCATAGCTGTATGCCGTCCGGAGTGAAACAAAACCAAGGGCCAGCGTATTATTCATCGCAGCGGTAATGAGGGAAGGGTTTGTAAGTACCAGGCTGATATCATTGTCATTGATTGCCAATATATTCCCACCCATCGATGCTACCCTTGCGGAATTAGTGCGGTCGAGAAAACTGAAAGTGGAATTGCCCCCGATCTGGGCGAAAGATGAAATGGCGATGATCCCGGAAAGAAAAGTGATGAGAAAAGATCGATGTAGATATTGCACAGTGTGGATAATTATTTTAAAGATAACGATGATGCTTCGAAAATATTATAGTAAACCCCTTCCCTTTTTCTTTATCATTTTCTCTTTCTTAAGATCTTCCACCAGCTTATCGAGCAAACCGTTGATAAACAATTTACTTTTCGGAGTACTGAACAGCTTTGACAACTCAATATACTCATTCATGGTCACCTTCACGGGTATCGATGGAAATTTCATCAGTTCGATCAAGGCCATCTTAATCAGGATGATATCGGTTAGCGCAATCCGTTCAAGTTCCCAATTTTTTGTTTTTAAACTGATCATTTCCTCAAGCTTACTGCTTTGAGCAATGGTTTTTTTAAACAATTCAATGATGAATTTTTTATCCTCTTTTGGATCATCATCTTCATCTTTTGGAAAGAGTGAAACCAGCGACTGTGTATCCGGGAAGTTCTCAGGTATTTGTTTCAGGGTTTTCAGAATGAAAAGGGCGGCCAACTGGTAATCTTCTACCCAGAAGATATTTCGCTCTTCACAATAAAACTGGAGTTCTGCAGACTTCGAAATACATTTTTTGAAGATCCGGTAAACGATATCACGATCGGCTTCAAAAGAACTTTCAGCCTGGTTGAAATAAGTGCGGAGATCCTTCAGGTTCCGGACCTTCATGTAGATCTTGCGAACCATTTCCTGTTCTTCCGTCCATGAAAATTTGTAGGCATTAAACTGTTTCTGCAAGTCCTTGTTTTGCTGAAGGCAGAGGATGAGCGAATTCTCAAGAAGCTTCAGGTTCGGGTTCAGTTCTTCTTCAGTCGGATAAAACTTGTTTTTAGCATCCTCCGACCGCATACGGTAAAATTCGATCACTTCCAGGAAGAAAGAAAACTGAAGATAATAGAGCTCAACGATCTTATCAATGCTCTGCAGAAGGGCTCTTTCTGCAATATCCTGACGACTTTCGCCTCCCTGAAACCAGGCATAGAGTGCCTGAAAAACTTTGATCCTGTAATGCCTTCTGCCAAGCATAAAGTTGAGGATGAAAAAGGACAACTGATGTTTTCAAATTACGGCGCAAAACTAATAAAAATTTACTGATTTTTTTCTCTAATCCCCAAAATCCGTTTTGAATTCAAATAATATTTATATTTTTGCGTTTCCTCTATAAGAAATTTGAGGATGTACTTTTCAAAAAATAAAACCGATGGAAGATAATGAGAAAATAGACAGGGATAGGGACAAGGAAGAAATTTTTTCGAGGACTGTCAGGGCAGGAAAAAGAACTTATTTTTTTGATGTAAAAGCTACCATTGCTGAGGAACGTTACCTGACCATAACAGAGAGCAAAAGGCGGTTTAACAATGAACAGGGGAAATTCTTTTACGAAAAGCACAAGCTTTTTCTCTACCGCGAAGATTTTGAAAAATTTGTTAACGGTCTGAATGATGCCATTGAATTTATCCAGACAGGGAAAGCTCCTGAACGGATAGAACCTGAACCTGAAGAAACCCACGATAACACCGAAACCCCGCTGGGCACAAAGCATATTGATATCTCTTTTGATGACCTGAGTGCGGACTCAGAAGAGAAATAATGGTAACCAGATTCGACCCTATTCAGCCATCCGGATGGATGGCTTTTTTATTTTTCAACAGTTTTCAACACATTGCTTTTATAGCATAATTTTGCGACCTTTGCAGGTTATAGTGCCAGTGCGAAAGTTCACTAAAATTAATCGAACCGGAAAATGGGGAAAGTAATTGCCATAGCAAATCAGAAAGGGGGTGTTGGAAAAACCACAACGGCCATTAACCTGGCCGCAGGTTTGGCAGTACTTGAGTATAAAACACTGATCATCGATGCCGATCCGCAGGCAAACGCCACCTCTGGTGTAGGTTTTAATCCCCGGAATGTGAAGACCAGCATTTATGAGTGTATCATCGATGATGTGGAACCGGGAAACATCATCCTGAACACCTCCACCCCGAACCTTGACCTGATGCCTGCACACATTGACCTGGTGGGAGCTGAAGTGGAAATGATCAACCTCCCCAACCGTGAAAAGATGATGAAGAAGGTTGTTGGGAAAGTAAGGGAGGATTATGATTTTATCATCATCGATTGTTCACCTTCCCTCGGACTGATCACCATCAATGCACTCACTGCAGCCGATTCCGTGATCATCCCGGTTCAGTGTGAATACTTTGCACTCGAAGGCCTTGGGAAACTTCTGAATACGATAAAGATAGTCCAGGCGCGGCTGAATCCCGAACTGGATATTGAGGGGATCCTGCTCACCATGTACGATACCCGCCTCAACCTGTCCAAGCAGGTTGTAGAAGAAGTAAAAACCCATTTCCAGCAAATGGTGTTTGATACCATGATCAACCGGAATACAACACTGGGGGAAGCCCCGAGCTTTGGAAATACCATCATGATGCACGACATCAACAGCATAGGCGCCATCAATTATCTCAACCTGGCCAGGGAGATCCTGCAAAAGAATGAAATGACCCGGCTGAAATCATCTGAAAAACAAATCGACATATAAATGCAAGGTAAAAAGAAGGCATTGGGAAGAGGCTTGAGCGCAATCCTGGAAAGCCCGGAAACCGACATCACTTCCCGTGATATCTCCGGTGAATATGTAGTCGGTGCCATCGCGCATATTAACATTGAAAAGATCGAACCTAATCCTTTTCAACCACGCATCGGGATCAATGAGGAAGAGCTGGCAGAATTAACGCTGTCTATCCAGGCCCAGGGTATCATACAACCCATCACCGTCAGGAAACTGGGATACGACAAATACCAACTCATTTCAGGCGAACGGCGTCTGAAAGCAGCTAAACTGGCAAACCTGACTGAAATACCAACCTTCATCCGGATTGCGAACGACGAACAAATGCTGGAACTTGCACTTGTGGAAAATATACAACGGGAAGAGCTGAACCCGCTGGAAATCGCAATCAGCTTTCAGCGCCTCCTCGATGAGTGCAAACTGAAACAGGAAGAATTAAGCCAGAAAGTCGGGAAAGACCGTTCTACCGTTGCCAACTACATCCGCCTTCTGAAACTTCCTACTGAAATCCAGATCGCCATCCGTGATAAAAAGATCAGCATGGGGCATGCCCGTGCACTTATACCCATCGAAGACATTAAAACCCAGCTGGTGATCCTTCACAGGATTTTTGAAAAGAAACTATCGGTCAGGCAAGTGGAAGAGATCGTCCGTAACCTTGAACCAGGGAAACATCTTATAAAACGAAATGAACCTTTCGTTCTTCCGGTGAAATTTGAAATGATCCGCGATTCCCTGACAAAAAAACTGAATACTCGGGTCGATGTTAAGGTCCATGCAAAAGGCGATGGCACGATCATCATCCCATTCCGCTCCGACGAAGAATTCGACCGCATCATCTCAAAATTATAGGGAACGGTAAAAAGATGTGAACAGTGCAGAGATTCATCATCATTCTGATCCTGCTTTTACTTGGGTCGACAGCGATGACACAAAAAATCACGCTGAAGCAGCCGGTGCCGGATTCCGTTCTTGAAAAACGGCATTCACCGTCGAAAGCAACCATCATGTCGATGTGCCTTCCGGGGCTGGGACAGATCTACAATAAGAAATACTGGAAAGTACCGATCATCTATGCCGGGTTCGGAGTGCTGACTTATTTAATCGTCTTTAATACAAATTACTATCTCACTTATAAATCGGCTTACATTGAAAGTTTTAACGGGGATAGTGCAGGGAACTACAGTGATATTGTGAAAAAGTATCCACAGGAAAGTATTTTATCCGCCAGGGAATATTACCGGAGAAACCTGGAGATCACAATAATTTTCACTGCAGTATTATATGCACTGAACATCGTGGATGCGGCGGTTGATGCTCATCTGTTTACCTATGATATAAAAAAGGACCTGTCATTCAGGATCGAGCCGGCATTGATCCCTCCGGCTGCACAATACAGGAATTATTCATCCGGGATCAAACTCTGTTTAAAATTCTGAAAAATAAAATTATGAAAATTGCGATTTTGGGATATGGAAAGATGGGGCAGGAAATCGAGCGTATCGCTATTTTACAAAAACATGAAGTCGCCCTGATCATCGATTCCGCGGAAGACTGGGAAAAAGTGGGTGACCGTCTTGGAGAGGTAGATTTAGCCATCGAATTTTCGCAGCCCGATACGGTAATAGAAAACATCTATCATTGTTTTGATGCCAATGTTCCGGTAGTTGTCGGCACAACCTGGTGGCATGAAGATCTGGAACAGATCAGAAAAGATTGTCTTGAGCGTGGTCAAACCCTGTTTTTTTCATCCAATTTCAGCATCGGTGTCAATCTGTTCTTTGAACTGAACCGCAAACTTGCTGCATTGATGTCGAAGTGGGTGGATTACGAAATATCCATCGAAGAAACCCACCATATCCACAAACAGGATGCACCCAGCGGAACTGCCATCGTGCTCGCTAATGACATCATCCGGAACAACGGGCGGAAAGAGAAATGGGTAAAAAAAATGCCGGAAAATCCGGAAGAACTGGGCATACAGTCGTTCCGGACCGAAAATGTACCGGGTACACACAAGGTTAAATATGAATCGGATAACGATTCCATAGAGATCATTCATACGGCTAAAAACCGCCGTGGATTCGCCATTGGCACACTGCTGGCAGCTGAGTGGCTGTTGGGGAAAAAGGGCATCTATGAAATGAAAGACCTTCTCGTTCATAAATATTAACTAATCTTTAAGGATTCAGTAATAAGAAAATCCTGACAATACCGTTTATATATAACAAATTTAGAGCATATGAACTTGTACATCATTCTTACACTTCTTTTTTTCGTCCTTTGCATTGCAGGACTTTGGGGAATCTTTGACAAATCGGGATATAAGGGATGGATGACCATCGTCCCCTTCTACAATCTATACATCTGGCTAAAGATTATAAAAAAACCCCTCTGGTGGTATATTTTTCTTCTGATCCCCTTCATCAATGTCTTTGTGATCCTTTTGATGACGGTAGAGATCTGTAAATGTTTCAAGAAGTACGGTCTTGGCGCACAGGCGCTGGGAGTGTTGTTTCCTTTCGCTTACCTTCCTTACTTAGGGTTTTCGAAAAATGAAACCTATTCCGATCCCGCGAAAAGGCCGGTGATCAAAAAAACCTTTGTACGGGAATGGGTGGATGCCATCATCTTTGCTGTTATCGCTGCCAGTATCATTCGTATCTTTCTGGTTGAAGCTTATACGATACCCACCTCCTCGATGGAAAAGACATTGCTGGTGGGCGATTATCTTTTTGTCAGCAAGATCAACTTTGGCCCCCGGTTTCCGAATACGCCCCTCTCCTTTCCCTTTGTGCACCATACGCTGCCTCTCACGGAAACGACTAAGTCCTTCCTGGAATGGATTGAATTGCCGTATTACCGCTTTCCGGGACTCCAAAAGATCAAGAATATGGATGTGGTGGTATTCAACTTCCCGGATGGAGATACCCTTTCAACAAAATTTCAGAGCAATATGAGCTACTACCAGCTGGTCAGGCAGTTCGGCAGAGATGCCGTGTGGAACAATAAAAGTTATTTCGGAGATATTATTACAAGGCCGGTAGACAAACGTGAGAACTTTATCAAGCGCTGCATCGGCATTCCGGGAGACGTGATCCAGATCGTGAACCGAAAGGTGCTGATCAATGGTACAGGAGAGAAGAATCCGGGAAAACGCCAATTCAAATACCTGGTACATACCGATGGGACATCGATCAATGCACGAAACCTGGAAAAGCTGGATATCACCGAACCTCCCTCTACTGACAATAACGGAAATTATGAACTGACCCTCTCCGATAATGCCCTGGAAAGCCTGAAACAATATAGTAACATTAAATCCATTGAAGCTGCTAACCGTCCTGCCGGCTATTGGGATCCGGATCTCTTTCCCTTCGATTCGGCTTACCGCTGGAATGTCGATAATTTCGGGCCGATCACGGTTCCCAAAAAGGGTGTGACGGTAGCTATCAATAAGGACAACATCTGTTTTTACCGCAGGATCATTGGCGCTTTTGAAGGAAATAAGTTGGAGGAAAAAGATGGAAAGATCTTTGTAAACGGGAAGGAATGTTCCGGTTATACCTTTAAAATGAATTATTATTGGATGATGGGCGATAACCGTCATAACTCGATGGATTCACGTTACTGGGGTTTTGTTCCGGAAGATCATATCGTCGGGAAGGCCGTCTTCGTTTGGCTCTCAATGGATCCAAACAAGACTTTGTTAGACGGAAAAATCCGCTGGAACAAATTGTTAAGAATTGTAAAATAAGATAACTTTGCTTCCTGACTGAAGTAAGATATTAAACCTTTTAAAATCCTATAAAATGAAGAAAATCATCATGAAAAGTTCGCTGACTTTTATCCTGCTATTTTTGGCTGCAGCAGCACTGATGGCCGGAAAACCTTTCGAGGGAGTAATCACCTACAAGATCTCCTATCCCGACAGTAAATTCAGTGAAGCACAACTTAATATGTTCCCGAAAGTGATGACAATTTCCGTGAAAGGCTCCAAGGCCCGTACAGAAATGAACACAGGCGCAGGAACACAAGTTGGGATCGTGGACTATGTTGCGAAAACCAAGGTGGCACTGATCAATATGATGGGTCAGAAATATGCGATCAAACAAACAGCCCAGGATATTGAAAAGGAAAATGCCGATCAGCCAAAAGGAACCGTAACTGTCACGAATGAGACCAAGAACATTGTCGGGTATATCTGTAAGAAGGCCATCGTAACATCAGCTGAAGATGGCGTAAAATCGACGTTCGAAGTCTGGTTCACCGAAGAACTCGGCAGTAAAGATGCAAATTTCGACGACCCGTTGTATAAAGATATCAATGGAGTCATGATGGAGTTCATTATAAAGAATCCACAGTTTTCAATGAAACTCAACGCCACGAGTGTTGAAAAAAAGGCAGTTGCGGCTAAAGACTTTGACATCCCCACTGATTATACCCTGACAACAAAAGAAGAATTGAAGAGCAAATTCGGAGGTGGAGAATAAAACTGTAAGGAAAATACATGGGAAAGAAAATCAGTCCCCTGAGGGCAAACACATTCAGGCAGGAAATACCAAAAGAAGAGCAGGAAGATCCGGACGTAAAAAAGCCTGAGAAACCTGAAAAGCCTGCAAGAAAAAAAAAGTCTGAGAAACCGGCAAAACCGAAGAAGGAAAAGAAGGTCCGGAAGCCGGTAAACGAACGGTACCTCAGGGTGATTGGCTTATTTTTTCTTTTGTTTTCCCTTTATTTGCTCCTGGCATTTACCTCCTATACCCAGACCTGGAAAGTTGATTTCGATTTTTCAAGCAAGGTTTTTTCCAATTTCTCCCTCAACCATTTCCTGGAAAGTCAGACCCCGGAGAACTGGGTTGGAAAGATCGGAGCGCTCACAGCTTATCTATTCATATCCGAATGGTTCGGAGTAGCTTCCTTCCTCTTTGTATTGATCCTGTTTGTTACCGGGATGAAGTTTCTCTTCAAGGTTAAAGTTTTCCCGCTGGTCAAAACACTGAAATATTCATTTTTCGGAATCATATGGACCCCGGTGGCGCTCAGCGTGATTTTTCCGGGAGATGATATCCTTTTCGGGGTTTATGGATTTGAGATAAATAAGGTCCTGCAAGATTTTATCGGCTATTCCGGCCTGATCCTCCTGTTGGGTTTTCTCTTTCTCAGTTTTCTTATTCTTTCCTTCAATGTACCTTTCCGCTGGTTGAAGAAGAAGGAAAAAACAGAAATCCCCGTGTCAGATGTCCAGCCTGAAATCGCGACTGAAATTCCGGAGCCGTTGGAAGGAAAGGAAGTTGTGCAGGAAGAAAAAACAGCTGGGAACCAATTCATCACGGAAGAAGTGGTGACATCAGAACTGCAGTTGGAAGAAGCGCCTATACGTGGAAAAGAGAAGATTGAGGAAACCAGTAATATTGAGTTGCAGATCGAGAAACCTGTGGAAGAGCCTGTTGCAGAAAAAGATGAAACTAACGGGAAGGTTCACTTAGGACTGGATACGAAATACGACCCAACCCTTGACCTTCCCAACTATAAATTCCCCTATCTTGATCTCCTGAAGGATTATGGAGGAGATGAGATCAATGTCAACAAAGAGGAACTCGAAGCAAATAAAAACCGGATTGTTCAAACCCTGAACAATTATTCCATCAAGATCGATAAAATCAAAGCCACCATTGGTCCGGCAGTAACCCTCTACGAGATTGTACCGGAAGCCGGGATACGTATCTCGAAGATCAAGAACCTGGAAGATGATATTGCTTTAAGTCTTTCGGCGCTTGGGATTCGAATTATCGCTCCCATACCGGGCAAAGGAACCATCGGGATCGAGGTACCCAACAAAAACCCCGAAACCGTTTCGATGAAGTCGTTGCTCGCTTCCGAACGGTTCCAGAAATCAACTTTCGAACTACCCTTGGTACTTGGAAAGACTATTTCCAACGAGACGTTTATCGTCGACCTGGCCAAGATGCCGCATATCCTGATGGCAGGCGCCACCGGGCAGGGAAAATCTGTTGGGTTGAATACAATCATCACCTCACTGCTTTATAAAAAACACCCGTCACAGATCAAGTTCGTGATGGTGGACCCGAAGAAAGTGGAGTTATCGCTCTTTTCCAAGATCGAACGGCATTTCCTCGCCAAACTTCCCGATTCGGAAGAAGCCATTATCACCGATACCAAAAAAGTCATCCGTACGCTCAACTCCCTGAATATCGAAATGGACAACCGGTATGACCTCCTGCAGAATGCGCAGGTCAGAAATATCAGAGAATACAATGAAAAATTCATAGCCCGGAAGCTTAACCCGGAAAACAACCATCATTTCCTCCCCTACCTGATCCTGGTTGTGGATGAATTTGCTGACCTGATCATGACAGCAGGAAGGGAGATCGAAACGCCACTAACAAGGCTTGCCCAGCTGGCCAGGGCGGTCGGGATACACCTGGTGATAGCCACCCAGAGGCCATCCGTAAATATTATAACCGGTACAATCAAGGCGAATTTCCCGGCACGTATAGCTTTCCGGGTCATTTCCAAGATCGACTCCCGGACGATTCTTGATACCGGGGGTGCCGATCAACTGGTAGGTCGCGGAGATATGCTCCTTTCCACCGGAAGCGACCTGATTCGCCTCCAGTGCGCCTTCGTCGACACACCCGAAATTGAAACTCTCACTGATTTCATCGGAAGCCAGAGAGGCTATCCGGATGCCTTCCATCTTCCCGAATTCAATGAAGATGAACCTGAAGGCAGCAAGGAGGTCGATCCGGATTCAAGGGATGAATTGTTTGCTGAAGCGGCTCGCCTAATCGTTCAGAACCAGCAGGGCTCCACTTCGCTTATTCAGAGGAAACTTAAACTGGGGTATAACCGTGCAGGCAGGATCATCGACCAGCTGGAATCCGCAGGGATCGTAGGCCCGTTTGAAGGAAGCAAGGCGCGCGATGTCCGGTACAAGGACCTGACCCAGTTGGAGATTCATCTTAGAGACTTAGGTGAATTATAATAAAATCAGAAGGAAAACACGAATATCAAATTATAATATCCTTTTTATGAAAAGCCTATTTTTTGGAATAATGATGATTCTGGTCTTACCGGTCTTTAGCCAGACCAAAGACACGAAAGCGATTGCATTACTGGATGAGGTAAGTGCAAAAACTAAATCCTATAAATCGATCCGTGCCGATTTTTCCTATACCATGGAAAACAAAAAGGCAAAGATCAATGAAGTGAAGACCGGTACCCTCACCCTTTCAGGCGATAAATACCTCCTTAAGGCAGAAGGGCAGGAAGTGATATGTGATGGAAAAATTATCTGGACCTATCTTAAAGAATCCAATGAGGTTCAGATCAATGATCTTGACAATAAAGACGAAGCCCTGACCCCTTCAAAATTATTAAGTTCCTACAATGCCAGCTATAAATCGAAAATGCTGAAAGATCACTCGGACACGGATCCGAATGAGGCAACGATTGAACTGATCCCGATTGTTATTAAAAATTTCACGAAAGCCGTTCTGGTTGTGGATAAGGTAAAAAAGCAGGTTAAAAGCTTTATACTATACGACAAGAGCGGGAATATCTTCACTTACAAGATCACAAAATATCAGACCGACCTGCCGGTTACAGCAGCAGATTTCACCTTCGACAAATCAAAGTTCCCAGGGGTTGAAGTGATTGATATGAGGTAGAATAAAAATTACGATTTACGAATTGAGTTTATAAAGTTTGTAAAGTTATAAAGTGTTAAGTTTTAAGTGTTAAGTGTTAAGTTCTCCCTAATGCCTATTGCCTAATGCCTATTTTTATTTCGCCATTTCACCATTTCGCTTCTATGTTGAATTCCAAATTTATTTCATTTTTTTTTTATTATTGTCTTGTTGGAATGTTGATAACTGCAATAGCTAGCCTGTTTTTTGGCCAGTTATCAATATTTCAACAAGA
>Ga0182027_10003949_pt1 | contig 23242 bp, 19 predicted proteins | sample 712E1DmetaG_FD_121300 | JGI IMG/M metagenome (GOLD analysis project Ga0182027, IMG submission 121300) | Permafrost microbial communities from Stordalen Mire, Sweden - 712E1D metaG (Illumina Assembly) | ecosystem: Environmental > Terrestrial > Soil > Wetlands > Permafrost | place: Sweden... | reverse complement strand
TTACCCCTCAGCGTCGGCCCTGAGGCCGGAGGATCGGCCGCTCGCGCTGTTTGAGCCCGGCATCTTCTTGAGCTTTGCCCCTTGTCCTGCCGGGTGAGTTCACGTGAATCCTCGCCGCGTCCGTCCTCACCCGCTCCCGCAAGTTATTTTATTGCGGGAACGATACTTTGTTTCACCCGTCAGCAAAGGACGCTTTCGCATGAAGCAGAATTCACGACGCAAACCCGCATCAACCCTCGTGGTCGGCATCGGTTCCGCCCTTGTCGATATTCTCGTCAGGGAAACCGATGAATTTCTCGCGCAAACCGGCGGGCAAAAAGGCGGCATGACGCTTGTTTCGGGCGCGGACTTCATCGACGGCGCGCTCGCGAAAACCACGCACAAGGCATCCATCGTGCCGGGCGGGTCCGCGTGCAACACCATTCTGGGAATCGGCAGGCTCGGCGGAAACGCGCGGTTCATCGGCAAGCGCGGCAACGACGAACTTGGTGCGCTCCTGGAAACCGCCCTGGTCAAAAACAACGTGGAGCCGCGCCTTCTGGTTTCGCCGTCACCCACGGGCCGCGTGCTGTCGGTCATCACTCCCGACGCGCAGCGGACCATGTTCACGTTTCTCGGAGCGTCAAGTGAGACCAAACCGGAGGAAATGCGGGCCGAATTGTTTGCCGGCGCCGCGCTCGTTCATATCGAAGGCTACATCCTGTTCAACGAAGCGCTTATTCTCGCGGCGCTCAAGGCCGCCAAAGCGGCAGGCGCGCTCGTATCGCTCGACCTCGCATCCTTTACCGTTGTCGAGGCATCAAAAGCCATTCTGGAAGATCTTGTCGCCGATTATGTCGACATCATTATCGCCAACGAAGACGAGGCCCGCGCATTTACCGGGCACTCCGACGAGCACAAAGCGCTCGAAGTCCTGTCAAAGAAGGCGGGAACCGCAGTTGTCAAGGTCGGCAAGCGCGGCAGCCACATTGTACACAAGGGCGAAAAGGCGAGCATCGGCATCATGGGAGACGGGTCTGCCGTGGATACCACGGGCGCAGGCGATTTGTGGGCGTCCGGATTCCTCTACGGCCTTGTCAACGGTCTTTCCGTGGAAAAGGCGGGCAGGCTCGGCGCCGCCTGCGGTTATGAGGTGTGCCAGGTCGTGGGAGCGCAGATCCCGGATGAAGGGTGGGAGAGAATAAACAAGTTGAAGGTTCAAAGTTGACGGTTGACGGCTAATTTCGCGACGGGCAAGCTGTGTTGGGATGCATTTCTTGTCTCGCCCTCTCTCTGTGGGAGAAGGCGGACTGGCGAGGGCAGGCGGGGTGAGGTCGGCATCATGCCTGCCAGAATTTCCCGCTTGGTTTCAGAATCTTCCTCTCTGCCGTTTCGCTTTCTAACTCGCGAATTTCTTGTTTTCTACGGTTTCCTTCCCGTTTAAAGCTGCGGAAGCATTGAAAGCGTGACTTTCGCGTAACCGGCCTTCTTTTTGTCTTCAGGGTGCGGTTCAAGCCCCACGACGGTGATTTCGCCTTTGCCCGGACCGTAGACCCAAAACAATCACCCGGCTCCGGGCGTATTGTTCTCAAGGCACGATTGCCAAACCTTGCACGGTCTGCCGACAATTTTTCCATACCTCCGGCTCAAGTCGTCGATTTCATGGGACTGAAGGCCGGTGTGGCGGGGGTTTGAAGATAGAAGCAGCACGGTCTTGGTGAGCTTCTTCCACAGTTTCTTTTCTTCTTTGTCTAGCCTATCCTCCTGCGCTCTCCGACGCATGTCGTCCCAGTATTCCTGCATGTCTGGCACGCCCATGCGGATGATGAAACTCATTGGTCACTCCTCGGCGTCTGCATACTGCTTCAGCTCTTCGAGGTCAACGGGTTTACCGGCAATGCCTTTGGCGAAATTCTTCATGGATCTGTCCACCATATGCAATGTATTCACCGAAAGCTGGTCGAGTTTTGCCAAAACCCGGGGCTCCATTTTAAGAGTAATTGCCCCCTTTTCATTGGCATAAACTCGAACGTGATAATGTTTAAAGGGCGGAACCCCTTTCACAACAAACCGTCGCTTCGTATCGAGCGTCGCGTCGTACTCTGTGAGTAATTCTGCTGACATAATACTGCCCTCTGAATCTGGATTTGAATTTGTATATAATCTGAATATTATACGTGTGGGATTTCCCACATATTTAATATAGCCCCATTTCGATAAAAAATCAACAGGAAAATAAAGAACGCTCCGGCCTCGGCCCGGACCAACCGGCCGGGCGCTCGGTCTGGCCGCGTGCCGACCGTTCGTCGTCGCCGTCTGTTTCCGGACCTTCTTCGAGGAAGAATAAAGACATTTCCGCCTCAGTTGTCAAATCTGAAAACTTGTGGTGAGCACTTCGGCAGGCTCAGTGCAGGCCCGTCGAACCATATCCGTCTCGTGGCTTCGGCTTAAAGCTTAAAAGTCATGCGCAGGTTCTCTCGACAGCAGCACTTTGCGAGCCCAGCTACATTGTTCAAATATCCCTGTCCACGGATATTTATTTTAACAAACGAGTCATCAACGGTCACAGGCAACACGCGGAACACGGAAACCCTTCCTCAACAACCATCATATCCACTAAGGAGCCTTTCCCTATGAAGAACTGTGAAATGAAGGTAACCGGTAACATTCTGACGATTACGGTTGACATTTCAAAGGACTTTGGCAAATCCGCTTCCGGCAAGAGCGTCATGATTGCTTCGACGGAAGGTAATGTGTCCATACCGGAAAAAGAGGACATAAAGATCGGCCTCAATGTGTACAAAAAGGCTTGAGCGTTCCAGACTACATTTCCTTGAAACGGGGGGAATTCGACGAGTTCCGAGAAGGCCGTTACAGGCACTACGGTGACCGTGCCGAAGGATTCATTGTGGTTCCGGGCCCACGGTAGGGTATCAGCGATTCGTATTGCGCTGATCTTGTATGTCCTTCCAGACGAACAAGGAGATTAGCGTTTCTCACTTGCAAAGGAAATGAAAGCCGCGCGTCTTTCGATAGATGTGAATTTGTTGCCTTGAGCAAAGGGTGCATTAGACAGAAAGAACCATTTCTATGCGTTCTTAAACGCACTTGGAAGGAGGTAGGATTATGTCAATATACCTTCAAAGGTTATCTGTTTCTTTGATTTCATTTTTGTGTCTTCTGGATTGCAGCAACAACCCGGCGGCACCAACTGTCGGAACCATTCAGGGACAGATTGCAAATACTGTGGGTGACACTCTGATAGCGGGTGCCAGCATCTCGACAACACCGCCAACTAGCGTGGTGAATACAGACGCACAGGGTAGATTCTCAATAAATGGCGTCTCCCCCGGTCAGTACACGGTTGTGGCATTTAGAGCAGGCTATTATTCCGATAGTATAACCATTACGGTAACGGCAGGCCAATCCACCACAGCCGACATACGTCTCAATCTGGCCGCACCCTTGGCTCCGACGAACTTAGCAATAACACCTAATGATAGTAGTGTGACAGTAACCTGGGCCAGTGTGAATACCGCAACCTCTTATAATCTTTATTACGCTGCGGGGACAACGGTTACCAGAACGCGCGGAACAAAGGTGACAGGAGTGATTTCTCCCCTTCAGGTAACCAGTTTGACAACCGGCACACAGTATGCTTTTGCTGTATCCGCTGTGAACGCCGGAGGAGAATCGCAATTAAGCGCGGCGATAATCGATAGCCCGATCACAATTTCTTCTCCGGTTGCTGGCGAGAAAGTTGTTGCCGGGGATACACTTCTGGTCTCTTGGACCCAATCGATTACCGGCCACAGAATCTTCTACAATTACAATTTCGGGGCCGGGTGGCAGAAGTTCCCGTCTGTCATGTCGGTCAATAATTATTCCGCAAGAGCGGTTCTGCCAATAACCTCATATACCGACAGTTTTCAGATCATGGTCGAAGACAGCGGCAATACTTATGCGGCAGGAATCACCGCTCCATTTTCAATCAAATACATTGTCATAACAAATCCGGTAGCAGGCCAGACTTTAGCGGCAGGTTCCACGGTCATGATAACATGGAAAGACATACCGGCCAAGTTGTCCTCTCTTCGCATCCTGCTTTCAACGGACGGAGGCAATTCATTCAGCGACATGTTGACCGGATCGATCGGTGATCTTTCGGAAACGTCCTACGCTTGGATCATTGGTGCCGAACCTGGAGGCTCCTTTACATATCCAAGTTCCAGGTGCATCGTGAAAATCGCAGATTACATTATAAACAATTGTTTCGATGTTACGGAGACTTTCAGCGTGCAGTAAAGGAAAAAGCGGCCGCGTCCTTGCGCAATGACGATTGTGCAACCTACCTGGCAGCCGTTTACCTGGGAAGCTACCGGCAATGCTTCGACACAAAAACTCATTTCTGACAATGTTCCGAGGCGCTTGCGCGCCCCGGATTGAAAAGAGTAAAAGGGTACGGATATCATAAAAAGTTATTTCACATTTTAACAAAAGGCTATTGACCCGGTCACGAGGGGTGCCAAAACGATAATTTCCTTTTGCTACGACCCGATACTCGCTTCTTGCACCTCGCTTGCTCACTTCCCGCTTCTCAGTATCACCATCTCCGGCCTTTTTACCTCTTTGATGGACCTGTTCCAGATAAACACCTTTTTCTCGCGCGGGATGTCAACTTCCTGCAGCGCCTTGACAAACAACTCCTTTGACACGCTTTCCAGAATAATGGCTTCAGTGCGCATTGCCTTGCAGGAACCGTATTGATAGGTGCGCAGATTATCCGCGGTCATGAGTTCGAGAATACGGCCGCGTTTGGCATCGTATCGTTCCTGCAGGCGTTGAACCTCTTGCCGCAGACGGACGGATTCGTCGATAAGGACATCGAGTTCGGAAGGCATACGTGACTCCGGGAAATAGATTTGCCGGTGACAGAGCGACGCCGCCGGAAGCCGGGCTACTGCAGAGGTTTCCCGTCTTCTGTCACGAGATCCATTTCGATCAAAGATTTGTTGTCGACTGATGAAAATACGGTGTTTTTGAGGGATTGGCAACCGTCATGCGAACAGGATTAGAAAGGATCGGAACCCAAGAATGTGACCGATTTTGTACTTGCTTTGCAACGGGCAAAAGGGTTGGGCTGCCGTTTCTCATTTTGGCCCTCTCCTGTGGGAGAGGGCGGACTGCCGAAGGCAGGCCGGGTGAGGTCGGACCTCATCCAGACGCAGGGGAACTTTTCGCCGCGCCAGCGGCGGGGCGCCCATTTTCTTTGAATTATTCCTTCTAATGCAATCTATTACTCATCTTGACACACGCCTGTTTTCTTCCAGAAAACACTTTCTTGCCTTGCCCTTTGCGGGTCCTTTCCCTTGACGGTATATTATTCCTCAGAACATCTCTCACAATCCGACGGCCCTTTCGACCGCAGTAACAGAGGAGACTTTTCATGAAGAAAGAACTCGTTCTTCTGCTTGTCGCGGGAGCGTTCTTCTCGCTCGCCCACGGTTTTGGTTCCCTCAAGGGACGCGCTCCGGGCACCAACGAATTGTACGTTCCGCTCTGGCTCAAGACCCTCGACGCGAAGGTCACTATCAGCGACCAGATCGCCGTCACGTTCGTGGATCAGGTGTTTGTCAACACCGCGGCCTCCACAAAAGAGGGCATATTCGATTTCACCTTGCCCGAGGGATCCACGGTCGTCCAGCTTGCTCTGTGGATCAACGGCAAACGGCAGGTCGCCATTCCCATGGAAAAGACCCAGGCAACGTCGCAGTACGACAATTCCGTAAGGCTGAGCGTTGATCCTGCGTTGCTCACTTCACTGGGAAACAATGAGTACCAGGTGAACGTGTATCCCCTCAACGCCGCCGGAGATTCGCTTGCCCAACGGAGAATAGATTTTACCTATGCAACCCCGCTCAAGAAGATTTCCGACACAGCGGCATATTTTTTCCAGCTCATGACCGCGAACCTGTCGAGCCAGCCGCCGGTGCGTACGTCCCTCAGTATCAGTGTTGATGCGCAGGACACCATTGCCGGAATCACGGCGCCGGGCTTTTCTGCCACCGAACTTGGCATAACCAGGAACAGCGCTAAATCCTACACACTCATGTACGGCGCCGAGAACGCCTACGCCACCAAGGACCTTGCGCTCGCCATTGCGGGCACACATTCGTCCCGGCTGCGGTTCACGGCAGCCACCTATGTTCCCGGTCTCGACACCACGCTTTCTTTCGACTCAACGGAAACGGCAAGCTACTTTGCCCTGTGGTGCACCGCCCCCACGCCGGTTTCGCAGACTGTAAAGCCGCGCGAAGCGGTGTTTGTCGTCGACGCGTCCTATTCCATGACCGGTACGAAATTCACGCAACTTACCCTGTCGCTTAAACATGCGCTCGGACTGCTCTCCCCCACCGACCGGTTCAACATTATCGCGTTCAACACCACGTCCAAGAGTTTCCAGCCCGGGCTCGTGGCCGCCACGCCAACAAACATCAGCCTGGCCCTGGCTTTTCTCCAGACCGTGCAGACCAGGGGAATCACCAACGCGAACGGTCCCATAAAGCAGGCAATGGCCTCCAATTGGAGCGTCGGCGCCGGCCACGCGATTTTCCTGCTCACCGACGGGTACGCAAACTGGCCCATCAGAATGTCCGCGTCCCAGATGATCGACACTTTGACTGCTGCGAACACGGCCGGAGCGCGGCTCTTCTCGGTTGCGATGAACGACGACGCCGATCAGACGTTCCTCTCCCTGCTTTCCAGCCAAAACGACGGAGCGCTGGTGACCCTTACCGCGGCCGACACCGCGCAGGGCGGCCTTACCGCCACGCTCGAACAGCTGCTGTATCCGCTGCTGTACGACATAAAGCTGAACGTTGCCGGCGCAAACGCCTACGACGTATATCCGGCGACCCTGCCGCCGCTGCCCGACGGAGGCCAGCTGTCGGTGCTGGGAAGGTATCTGCAACCCGGCGCGCACCAGGTGATTCTCTCCGGTAAACGCGACAACGCCGTTGTCGCGGAAACCCTGTCCACCGCCCTGCCTGTTCCTAAAATCAATTACCGATCGATTCCCCGGGTCTGGGCCGCGGCCAAGGTCGATTACCTGCTCGACCAGATCCGGCTGCTGGGCGAACAGCCCGAGCTCAAGCAGGGAGTCATTACGCTCGGCCTCAAGTACGGCATCGTAACCCCTTACACGTCGCTTCTCGTTTTGGAAACGCAGCCCTCGCCGAATAACACGTCAATCATCGACAAGACGAACAGGAATGAGATCAAGACCATGCAACTGGCGGCCGAGAACGGTCGATCGACGGGCCTGGTTCGCATACGATACGCAATCCCCACGGCGGGAGGCCTTCGAAACGTTTCCCTCAAGATTTACAACCTGCGAGGCGACCTGTTGCGTGAAATCGCGAATCATGTTTCGGCAGGGGGATGGTACTTTGTAAACTGGGACAGCAAAAACGGGCGCGGCGAAACCCTGGGTGCGGGAACCTACATTCTTGTGCTTGAAGCGGGAAACCAGAGAATGGCCGCGTCGATCCGTCTTGTCCGATAACAAAACCGAAAGGAACAATCATGAAACCGGCACTTCTTGTTGCAGCGATTTTCTTCCTGGCAAGCGCGGACGCTATTCCAAAAGACGGCCTCCGCTTCTACTACACGTTCGACCAGCAGAACACGGTCGGCAGTACGGTGAAGGACCTGTCCGGCAACGGCTACAATCTCACCTCATCCGCTTCCGTGCAGCTGGCCGCCGACCGATTCTCAAATGCCAACAGCGCTTTGCAGATGGACGGGACGTACTATTTGTCGGCCGTGCTGCCCGATTCCACGGTCCACGCCATGACTGACACAAACGATTTCACGTTCGGCATCATGTTCAAAACCTCGGTAAACTCGGCAAGCATGTCCGGCCGGATGGACATTGCGGGCATGGGCGATCCGTATAACACGGGAATTTTTCTTTCCATGACCAACGACCAGGTACGGGTCTTTCTCGGCAATCACGGCTACTACGACACTCCGGACTCGCTCAACGACGGAAAATGGCATAGCGCGATAGCGGTGCGGTCGCAGGGCGCGGTGTTCCTGTATATCGACGGCAAGCTTGTCGACCAGGGCGCGGTCACCGGGACCATTTACCCGGGACAGGTTCCACTCACCATCGGCAAGCACGGCACCAAGAACGAATCGTATTATTCCGGACTGCTCGACGACGTGTTCTATTACTCCCGCGCTTTCTCGGCGGGCGATATAAGCCTGCTGTACGGTGTGCTCAGCGGCCAGACAGTCTCCTTTGTCACGCCCTTGGACACGTTCCGGATTTCCCGGCCGACATTTGCCTGGCACCCGGTAAAGAACACCGTCGCCTATGCATTTGAAATCGGGGACGATTCCCTTTTTGCAAACCCAACGCTGTCCCTTCCCCTCGAAGACACGACAATCACCGTGCCCCAGGCGCTATCGGCGGGCAGGTACTTTGTGCGGGTGGGCTGCAACGCCGACGACAGGTCGCCGTTTTTGTTCGTAAACTGCCATCCGTTTGTGGTGAAGTGATCCGCCGGCATTGCGCGCTGTTGTCCGTCGTTTTCAGGGAACCGCACGCGCGCCGGCGGACTGCGTCCGCACCTTTCCTTCCGCATCGCGCACCGACTATTTTTGGGTAAGACCGGCGGCGAGCACTTGCCGCTGCGCAGGTTTCACCTTGTCAAACGGAGATTCATCCATGCCGACGTCCCGCATTGCCATCCTTTTCGCCGCGGCACTCGCCTTCTGTTTGCAGCCGGCCTTTTGCGGTCATCCTTCCGAAATGCTTGCCGATGTGGTCGGGGGGTCACCCATCATCGTGGTCGGAAAGATCGCCTCGGCGCGAAAAACCGACAAATTCGCCACCCAAAAAGGCGTGAACTACTATTACTATGTCTTCACAATCAAGATCGATACGGTCCTCAAGGGCGACGCGCATCTCAGGCAATTCGACGTTATGGATTTTCCCGGCACGGCCGGATGCATGGATACGTCTCGAAACGTCAAGTGCCTGTTTTTCCTCTCGAAGTCGCCGTTTGTGGCAAAAGACGTCACCGACTGGATGGTGGAACGCCAGTATAAAATCGTCAAGGGTTCGATCACGCCGACGGAATTCATAGACGAGAAGGCGGTGCAGCCCGTGCGAGCGTTCGAAAAGAAGATCGGCGAGATCGTGACCCTCGAACGCGCGAAACATGCACCGGCCGCGGCGCAGTAACCTCGGCAGGCGGCAACCGCTCAATTCCCATTTTCCAAGGAAAGTCACCATGACCGCTTCAGAAGATGCGATCGGCCTTTACAAACAAACCTTCACCTGTTCGCAGGCCGTTTGCGCCGCCTTTGGAAGCCGGCTCGGGCTCGACCGGGAAACCGCGCTCAAAATTTCCTGCGCCTTCGGCGGCGGGTGCAGCAGGCTGGGCCTCACGTGCGGGGCGGTGACGGGGGCGTTCATGGTGATCGGCCTCAAACACGGCAGGAGCACGCCGGACGGCACCGCGGCCAAAGAGAAGGCCTACTCGTTGACGCAGGAGTTTGCAAAAAGATTTGTCGAAAAGAACGGCTCCCTCAATTGCACGGAGCTTCTCGGTTGCGATCTGGGAACAGACGAAGGGTATGCCGCGGCAAAGGAGAAGAACCTTTTCACTACCCTGTGCCTGCGGCTGGTGAAGGACTCGGCGGGGATATTGGAAGAATTGTTAGAGAGTGCCGCCTGACCGGTGCCCACTCCGTCCTACTTCACCGCGTTCACCCGGAAGGCGCGCTCGTAGTTCCCAAGCTTCACTTGTGCCAAGAGCATTCCTGCGCTGCCGGCCGGCACATCGCACGTGAAAGATGCCACCCCCGCGGGCAGAAGCGCCTTCTTCACAAGTGCGCCTGACGAGGTGTACAGCGAAATGCTCCCGGCCTCCCGCCCCGCATATTTTGACCACATCATACTTAGACGCAGCGAATTGCCGTTTAGTCTGACAGACAAGAAATGCTCAGGCTTGTCCACGGCATGCACCGCTTTTTGGTGTGAAATGGATGCAGAAACTCCAGCTCCCTGGTAAACGCCCATATTCTCCCCGTCCATCCCCGTGCCGATGCAGGGTGACGAGGCCAGCAACGCACCGGTCGTAGAATCGGCGAATAGGGATTTCTTTACGATGTTGAAAAACGCGTCGCAGGAATCACCCCTGGCGTTCGTCATAGCGTTGATGCCGATGCCAAGCGGATCAGCGTGCCCGGACACATGATTGTTATATGCAAAGAACAGGGTCCGATTACTTGCGAACAGAAAGGAATCGGCGCTGAAAATATTGCTTGCGACCGTGTCGTGTCCCGACAAACTCATGCAGTTGATAAGCGCGGATCCCAAAACGGTATTGCGCCGCACATAGAACGTTCCCCCGGCCACAGGCATAACGGTGAGGGGCATGGTCGACGATTGGATGAAATTGTCGGTGATCACCGTGGTATCTGCCACCTGGAAGTCGGCCAGCGGCCCGACTCCTCGCGTGCAACCGACAACCCGGTTGTGTGCAAACCACAGTTCTTCCACGGGATCGTCACACAGGAAGGCCAACAAATCACAAGCGCCCACGTCTGCCTGATGTCAAGAGACGGGGGCGCATGCGAGCAAATCAATCGGTCCCGGGCCAGGGCTTCACCACCCCGCCACTATTCCCCGCTCACGGATTCCACGTCACCTTCATGCTGTCGGTCTCGGCCAAGATTGCGTCGATATACGATATGGTGATCGTGTCGCTGCCGGCGACCGAGATGGTGCCGTTCGCCGCGGACGACGTCCCCAGTGTAAATCCGACGCTTCCGCGGAACAACCAGGTGGTGTCGGCGTTAACGGCCAGGGGCACGGAAATACCCGTGGGGTCCTTTTTGCTCTTCACGTTTATGGCCACCGAGCTGGCCAGAATATGGTCGTTTTCCATGGTAATTTTCATTTTGCTCGTCGTGCCGTGGTAACCGGCACCGAGCGAATCGGGCAACATTGATACTTCGTTGCACTTCCACAGGAGCGCGGTACCTTGCGCCGCGGAACTTACCACCGGCTTGCTGTACGCCGGGCTCAAGTACGATGTGGTAAGGGTGTCTATGGGAGGCCGCACTGCGATAACCTTGCCCGGAGTCGACGTTGTCAACGAAGGCATGACTGAGCCCGTGTACGAGCCGGGCGATCCGGCAAGGGCGTGCAATGCGACATCAATGCCCACCGTGTCCTTATGGGAAGACAGGTGAATGGTAATCGAGGTATCGGTGATGTTGCGGTCATCGGCGTTGATGTTGATGGGGAGCTTTAGTCCCAGGTAAATCGATACGGCGGGTCTTACATCCGGCGCTATACCGTTCCAGACCGCTTTTGCGAAAGCCGCCACGTTCCCCGCCTTTACATAGGAAACTGTGACCGTGTCGTTGTCCTTAACGCGAACCGTGTCCCCAAGGGTGGTAACTTTGCTCACGGTGAAACCGATGTTGCCTGCATAGCTCCCGGGATTGGCCGTATCTTTTGCCAGCGTCAGACTGATGGGCGTCGGATACGACGTTGAGGCAACGGTGGCGGAAATCGTTGTGCTTGAAACGGAAAGGTCCCACACCGAGGCGGTCATCGGCCAATCGATGCTCTGATAGGAGTCCATATCCAGAGCAACCGAAATCGCCCACTGCAAAGTGATGGGAAAGTTGCCCACATACGAATCCAAAGCTTGCTTTTGGGTGGCATACCCCGAACGGGTTACAGTGAGCGTATCCACGGCAGCCGATTCCTTGGCAAGATTCTTTTGTGTGGATTGTTTACTCACCTGCATGCCGGACCCCGCTCCAAATGATTGACCGATAAGAGGTCTCTTCATGAGACGCGATACGGTAGTTCCTATCGTTACCCGGCAAAGATATATCTGCGACGAAAAACCGGCGGGGAACGGAAGGGTCTTGTATGTTCCGGCCGGCATCGCCTTATCAAGCGCAACGCGGACGCATCTCCCTTTACAATCAAATGTTTCTATCCTGACACGGTCGCTATTGTTTGCAACGGTAAAATTGAGGAAATTGCCTGAAAAGAACGGCATGGCATACGCAGGCTCCGGTTTGATTGCGCCCGCACCGGCCACCGAAAAGGCAAAGTGGCCGGCCGTGTCCGTTACGGTTCTCAGCGAAAGGTTCTTCAACCGCACAACGGCGCCCGACACTTTCTTACTGTTTACGTCCGTGATTGTGCCGGTGATATTGACTGTCTGGCCCAGCACGAATGAAAACAGGCCAAGCTGCAACAGTATCGCGAACAGCAATTTTGTTTGATTCATGAGTCCCCCTCAAAAAGAAATAGTAAATGAATGAAACCGTCTCTTGACTGGATGTTTGACAATATGACAAAAAATCGTTATTGCACGCTCTCTTGGCAACAAAAACAACCTGAGCCAATCCAAAAAAGGTGAAAGTTGAAAGGGGACTATTCTTCCGCCTTTCAACTTTCAACCCTCAACAATCAATGCGCGTGTTTATTCTTAGTATATCGTAATCGTCCCCTGCTGTCTGATGTCCAGCGACGATGACCCCACGAGCACGTCTATAGGCCCGGGCTCCACCACCCACGCCGACTGCGTGGTGTCGTAGTACTCGAAGTCGCGCTCCACAAGATTGAAGTTGACGGTCTTTGCCTCTCCGGCGTCAAGAGGAACGCGCCTGAAGCCGCGGAGGTCTTTATATCGCCGCGGCTGTGCACTCTCCTCGTCGTGAAGGTACAGCTGCACCACCTCGTCTCCGGCGCGCGTGCCGGTATTTTTCACGTTCACCGAAACGGCAAACGTGTCCCCCGGGTATCCGCCGGGCGGGGAAATCGATAGATTGCTGTACGCGAATGTCGTGTAGCTGAGGCCATAGCCGAAGCAGAAAAGCGGCTTCAATTTATGATAATCGTAATAGGGATATCCCCTTCCCTCCCACACGGGCTCGTAGGGATCGCCGGAATCTCCATATTGTGCAACGTTCATGCCGAACCTCGGAAGCTGGGTCGAGTCCAGCGGGAACGTGAGCGGGGTCTTCCCGCCCGGATTGTAGTCGCCGAACAAAACCTCGCCCAAGGCCATGGCGTGATCTTCGCCGGGATAAGACGACATGAGAATCGCCGGGGCCTTGTTCCAGTTGCCGGTGTCTGCGGTACTGCCTCCGGTATACCACACGATGGTATGACCAGGTTTTGCGGCGAGCACTGTTCCCGCCAACTTGTCCTGAGTGTCGGGAAGTGAAACCTCGTTGCGGTCAAAGCCTTCGCCTTCGTCGTTGGGACCGATGCACACGATTGCATAGTCGCAATTATTGTAGTCACTGTTGACCGTAATGTTTGTGCCGCCGATCTGCTTTACCGCCTGATTGGGCGGGGTGTAGTGCTTGCTGGGACAGTTCTGCGCGCTGCCCACCGGACCGCAGCGCAGTGTATTGGCCCAGGGCCCCACCATGGCAATGGTCATCGGAGTGCTTCTGTCAAGGGGCAGCAGGTTGCCGTCGTTCTTGAGAAGGATATAGCATTCGCGCGAGACACGGCGCGCGTAGTTGTACATGTTCGTACTGTTGATGGAATCCGTGTACATTGTTCTTGAGTATCCGGGATCGAAACAACCCGTTTTGTAGCGCGCCCACAGCGAGCGCCGAGCCTTGTCGTCGTAAAAGCCCTGCGATATCGTGCCGGGCACCAGTCCTTCCAGGCCGCCGCCCCACGTTCCCGGAGTGGGAAGGTCAAGTCCCGCCAATGCCAATATGGAAGCATTGCCGGTGCCGCCGTTGTCCCAGTCCGTGAGGATGAATCCCTTCAGGCCCCAGAAGTCCTTGAGGATGTCGGTCATGGTGTGATGATTTTGCGCGTTATGGAGGCCGTTCACCGAATTGTAGGCTACCATGATGGCGGCGGTACCGCCGTCATGAGCAGCCATGCCGAAGTGGTATGTGTAAAGCTCGCGAAGTCCCCGCTCAGAAACGTGCACGGGGTAGAATCCGCGCGCGCGCTCCACATTGTTGCAGCAGTAATGCTTGAGCGTCGGAATGGTGCCGCCCCGCATCACGCCCTTAACGGCTGCGGTAGCGCCCTTGCCGTTTACAAAGGGATCTTCGCCGTAAGATTCGGTAGTCCGTCCGGCGCGGCTGTCGCGGCAAAGATTGCAGGAAGGTCCCAGCTGGACGTTATAATCGTGTCCCCGGAAGGTCATTCCCATGAAATAGCCGCCCTCTTCGACGATGGCCGTGTCCCACGTGGCGGCCATTGCGAGGCCCGTGGGGAAGGACCAGGTGCCGCCGAGGCCGTACGGGCCGTCGCGCCAGTTGAGCCCGACAACGCCTGCCGCGCTCCCGCCGTTGACGATCGTCTGCTTGTCGCCGTTGGACATTGATGCGATCTTGTTTTCGATGAACGTGGCGGTGTCGCTCCGCGAACAGGCAATCGAGACTTTTGCCTTATAGGTGCCCGTGGGCTGGCCGTTGAACTGGCAGGCGAAATGGACGCTTTTATCTCCTGCCCAGGTGAGCTGGCCTACATCGCCCTTGGTCATCGTGAGCGGCACAACATCACCGGTGCCGTCCTTGATAATGGACACAGACACGTTGAACCTGTCGTATGCCCAGCCTATGATGCGGTAGGACACCTTCCCCCTGTACTTGTAGATCCCGCCCGAATTATCCACGAGCTTAAGGAATACCGGCGTCACCTGCACAGTGTCGATATCGGAGGTCACCTGGGGTTGAGCGAAACATCCCAGGACACCCGATAGCAGTATTAATCCGAATCTGCAACGCATGCTGCCCCCTTCTTTTTCATCCTTTGTACTGTCTAATAAGCCGAAAGTTGCGCATTTACGCATCAATAGAGCGAGATCTTTCCCGTCTGACGAATATCATGCGATGACGCGCCCACGAGCACATCGATCAGGCCCGGCTCCACCACCCAGGCGCTCTGCGTAGTGTCGTAGTATTCCATATCGCGTTCCGTGATCCCGAAATTAACGGTCTTTGTCTGGCCTGCGGTGAGCGGAACCCTGGCAAAGCCGCGCAAGTCCTTGTACCGCCGCTGCTGGGCGCTCTGCTCGTCGTGCAGGTACAGCTGCACAACCTCGTCGCCGTCGCGCGCACCCGTGTTCTTCACGTCAACGCTTACGTGAAACGTGTCGCCCGGATAGCCACCGGCCGGATTTACCGAGAGGTTGCTGTATGCGAACGTCGTGTAACTCAAGCCCTGGCCGAAGTAGAATAGCGGCGTCATATTATGATAATCGTAATAGGGATATCCTCTGCCTTCCCACGGATCCTCGTAAATGTCTTTGGTGGCGCCCGAGCTGTTCCATGGAAGGCCGATGCCAAACACCGGCAGCTGGGTCGAATCCGCGGGAAATGTGAACGGGAGCCTTCCGGCGGGATTGTAATCGCCAAAAAGAACCTCCGCCATGGCAAGGGTATGGTCTTCACCGGCAAAAAACTCCGCTATAATCGCCGGCGCCTTGTTCCATTCGCCCGAATCCGCACAGCTTCCTCCACAATAGAACACGATGGTTTTCGGATTTGCAGCCCTCACCTGTTTGACCAGATTGTTCGTTGAATCCCCCAAGCTGACCTCGACCCTGTCGTTTCCTTCGCCTTTGTCCACCGGCCCTATGCAGACCACTGCATAATCGGCGTTCGCATAATCGGTGTTTACCGTCACATTTGTGCCGCCGATCTTCTTTATCGCGGCCGCGGCCGACGTCAGATGCTTCGGATTCACAAGGCTGCTTGCGGAAATGAACCATTGCATATTGTTCGCGTACGTACCCACGACGGCAATCGTCACCGGCGCTGATTTCCTGTCAATCGGAAGGAGGTTGCCGTCGTTTTTTATGAGCACCATTGACTCGCGGGTCGCGCGGCGCATATATGCATAGTGCGTCGCGTTGTCAATGGAATCACCGTATGTCGACTTGATGGAATAACCCGGTTCAAAGCAATGGGTCATATAACGGGCCCAGATCCAGCGATACGCCTTGTCGTCGAAGAATCCCTGGGAGATTGTTCCCGGCACCATTCCCGCCAGGCCGCCGCCCCACCCGTCAGGGGTCGGAAGGTCGGTGCCGGCGAGCGCGTCGTTAGTATGATTGCCGCCGTTGTCCCAGTCGGTGAGAACAAAGCCTTTTGCGCCCCAGGAGTTTTTGAGAATGTCGGTGACAATGTGCTTGTTTTCCGGACAGTGGATTCCGTTTACATTGTTGTAAGCGGTCATGAAACCCGTGGCCGGCGCCTGCGACGCAGCTATGCCGAAATGGTAGGTGTATAGCTCGCGCAAAGAACGCTCGGAGGCTGTCGAGGGATATCCGCCGCGCGCCCTTTCTTCGTTGTTGCAGCAAAAATGTTTCACGGTGACCATCAGCCCCGACTTACTGCAGCCCCGGCAGTCCGCAGCGCCCATTTTCCCATTGACAAAAGGGTCCTCGCCGTAGCTTTCGAACGTACGGCCGCCGCGACCGTCGCGCACCAGGTTCATGGTGGGTCCAAGCATGATATTAAAACCCAGCCCCCGGAAGTCCTGACCCTTGTAGTATCCGCCATCTTCGGCAAGAGCCGTGTCGAACGTGGCCGCCATGCCTTCACCCGTGGGATAGGCATAGCCGCCACGGCAGCCGTACGGGCCGTCCTGCCACGCAACGGCCGGCACGCTTCCGGCTGCCCCGCCGTTGATGATCGTCTGCTTGTCGCCATTGGAAAGGGAGTTGACTAGGTTCTCAACAAACTTGGCCGAGTCGCTCTGGGAACCAGTGACGCTCACCTTTGCCTTGTAGGTGCCGGAGGGGGCGCCGCTAAATTGACAGGTGAAGAAAATGCCCCGTATCCCCCCAAAGCTGAAACTGCCGTAACCGTCGCCCTTTGCCGAGGTAAGCGGCACCACTTCGCCGGTGCCATCCTTAGTGATGGTGAGCGTGGCGCTGAACCGGTCGTTGCTCCAGCCCACGAGTTCGTATGAAACCTTGCCCACGTACTTGAAAACGTTGTTCGAATTGTCGATGAGTTGGAGAAACACCGGCGTCACGAGCACGGTATCGATGGTTGAGGCCGGCTGCGCAGAGAGCAGTCCCGCGGCCAAAGCAATGACAAGCGCGGTCTTTTTCAACATGGTGTCCCCCTACTTGTACAATGCGAGTTTAAGGTTCTGGCGGTACGTGCCGTAGGAAATGGTGGCCAGATAAATCCCCGTGGCCGACCGCGACAGATCGCATTGCAGCGAGCCCTGATTTTTTGTGAGCACCAGGTTCTTTATGAGTACGCCTGAAATTGAGTAGACTGAGATGCGCCCTTGCATAGCGCTGGTTGGAACACTCCACTCAACCGTGAATACTCCCTTTCGAGACATGTTTCCCGTGGTGCGGAAGTATGTTGCCTGCCCCGGAGCCACCTGCTTTCCCGTCACCGAGGTAAGGTTAGTGGGAAACGTAAACGACGCGCTGGATTTCTCAACCACCTGCGCAAACAATGCGGTCGAAGCGAATAGCAGGACGCATCCGACTATTGCGACTTTCTGGATGGACATTTTCCCCCTCCTTTGTTTGAATGAGTTGGCTTTAGAACTTGTGTTCAGAATTGGTGACGAAGATCAGGTGCCGTGTTTGCAACGACACCGGCGCTTCCCGGACCGGCAATACCATCGGTTACGCAACCAGGTGCAACGGGAATATTTTTCTGTCGCTCTCGTAAGGCGGGGAAAAACCGGCAAGAGGCCACCACAAGCAAAATGCGCAATTCTTGTGGTAACCCTCCCCCCCTTTTTCTGAGATTGGTTAACCGATTAAGAATCGAATTTGTGCTCTGATCGAATCCGATTTACGGCATCATAGCCCGGCACCGGACCGGGCGCCGATCGCTCTTAGTCATAATATATTTAAGATTCGATCGAAAAGTTTGAAAATAATGCGGATCTGGGTCGGTAGTGAAGCGCCTGGGAGGGACGCACCGGGGTCGTCACCATGAATCTGTCACGTGGTTCGTCAAAAAATGTCCTTACTGGCGCGTGATAGCGACCGTAAGTCAATTCGCTTGCGGGGCACGAGGCTCGCGACGGCGCCCCACTAACAACCCGGACGAGGCCTGCGCCGTCTTCCTAATTCGGCATCCGCTCCTCAACCTGCCCTATATCCGCGACAAGCAGATGCGTGCTCTGGTCTTCGGTATTGTACCAGAAGCACAGCTTTCCCCTGTCCATTGTAAAGCATTGTGCAAACTCTTTCCTTGCGGCGCACGGGAATATTCTTTCGTGTATCGCTTCCGCCTGGCCCACGAGTCTCGTCTCAAGCTCTGTCATGAATGCTCCTTGTCCTCTGCTTTTCACTTCCCCCTGCCTCCTCTCCGGTAGTCGGGAGAGGGGCAGGGACAAGGTTTCCTTCTCTTTTTCTTCTCTGTGGACTCTGTGGCTCTGTGGTGATTTTTTTTATTGCATCTGCTTTCTCAGGAACGTCGGCACGTCCATGTCGTCCTCATAGTGCTCGATGATGTTGCCTTTCGAGACCACGAAATGCGGATCCTTCTTGGCCGCCTTTTCCTTTTTGAGAAACGCCGGAAACTCAAGCTGCTGCGACTGGGACGGCGCGGCGCAATGGCCGGAGAGCGCCGATGCGACCGCACGCTGGGTTTCTTCCGGAATCGAAGCAAGAGCCGCCTTGGGGCAGTCCTCGAACTTTTCGTCGGCAAGCGCCGCTTCTACGAACTGTCTCTCCTCAGCCTTGGGCACTGCGGTTGCAAGCGCAAACGACAGCTGCTCGGCCTGGCGATCCGGCGCGGCGGTCCTCTGACCAGGGAGCTTCAGGGTGAGTTTCGCGGCATTCGATTCTTCCTTCTTCTTTTCCAGCTTTTCCTCGCTGAAGCCGGTGGCGATGACGGTCACGCGTATCTTGCCGTTCATCGTCGCGTCGGTGACGGCGCCGAAAATGATGTTGGTCTCCACGTCCTCGCCCACTGCGTCGTAAATGGTCTGGGTGGCGTCGTTGACATCGTATAATGTAATATCTTCGCCGCCCGTGATGTTGATGAGAATGCCCTTGGCGCCCACGATGGAAACGTCGTCGAGCAGCGGGCTGTGGATGGCGTTGTCGGCCGCCGTAACCGCCCTGTTTTCGCCCTCGGAGTAGCCGGTGCCCATGAGCGCGTCGCCCATGCCGTTCATTATCGTGCGCACGTCGGCAAAGTCGAGATTGACAAGTCCATGCACGGAGATGAGGTCCGAAATGCCTTTGGTCGCCTGGTACAGCACGTCGTCGGCGATCTTAAAGGCATCGATGAGCGATGTGGTGCGGTCGACTATCGACAGCAGTTTCTGGTTGGGGATCACGATGATGGTGTCTACGCTCTTGCGCAGATCGTCAATGCCTTTGCGGGCATTGCGGTCGCGCACCTTTCCTTCAAAGATAAACGGACGCGTCACGATGGCAACGGTGAGGATGCCCAGTTCGCGCGCGATCTCGGCCACCACGGGCGCGCCGCCCGTGCCGGTGCCGCCGCCCATGCCCGCCGTGATGAACACCATATCGGCGCCTTCGAGCATGGCCGCGACTTTCTCGCGGTCTTCCTCCATGGCGATGCGGCCGATCTCCGGGTTGGCGCCGGCGCCCAGGCCCTTGGTGATCTTGTCGCCGATCTGGACGCGGTTGGCGGCTTTGTTATTGTCAAGCGCCATCGCGTCGGTGTTGATTGCAATGAACTCGACACCGGACAAACCCGCAGCCACCATTCGGTTCACGGCATTGCCGCCTGCCCCGCCGACGCCGAGCACCTTCATCCTGGCCTTGGCATCAAAATTTTCGTCGAGCGTGAAAACCATACAAACCCCCTTCTGAAGGTTTAGAGTTTATAGTAAGGAATCGTTTGTAAATTTCATTTTCTCGTTCTTCCTGCCATCGTTCTCCACCCTCTCCTTTGTAAGGAGAGGGGCTGGGGGTGAGGTCAAAAAAACTCCTTGACCCAGACTTTCATGCGGTCGAATATCTTCTTAAAATTGTCGTCGCCGGAAAAATTCTTCTTGCTCTTCTTGGCGCCCGAGCCGTGCTTGACGCCATAAATGCATAGACCCACGCCGGTCGCGTGAATGGGCGACTTGGCGGCCTCGGTGAGCCCGCCGAAGCCCGTCGGCACGCCGATCTTTACCGGCATTTCAAACACCTTCTCTGCCAGCTCCTGAATTCCCTCCATGAGGGCTCCGCCGCCCGTGAGCACCACGCCCGCGCCGAGCATATCGGAGTATTCGGTGCGCTTGATTTCCCGTAAGGCAAGGGACAGGATTTCTTCGAGCCGCGGCTCGATGATGGAGGCCAGGACGGCCTTGGACACCTCGCGCTGCTCGCGGCCGCCCACGCCGGGCACGCTTATGTATTCGTCGGCCTTTACAAGAGGAGAATAGGCGCAACCGTACTGCTTTTTGATTTCCTCGGCCCGCTCAATGGGCGTGCGTATCCCGATGGCGATATCGCTCGTGACGTTCTTGCCGCCCAGGCCCACCACCGCGGTATGCCGGATGCTTTCGTCAAAGTAAATTGCGATGTCGGTGGTGCCGCCGCCCATGTCCACCAGGGCCACGCCGAGTTCCTTCTCGTCCTTTTCGAGCACGGCGTAGCTCGACGCGAGCGGTTCGAGCACAAGGTCGCGCACCTTGAGCCCCGCCTTCTCCACGCTTTTGTAAATGTTCTGCGCGCTCGTGACCGCGCCGGTGATGATGTGTACCTGCGTTTCCAGCCGTACGCCGCACATACCGATGGGGTCTTTGATGCCCTTCTGGTCGTCTACGATAAATTCCTGGGGAATCACATGGAGAATTTCCCGGTCCATGGGAATCGATACGGCCTTTGCCGCGTCGATGGCACGGATCACATCGAGCTCCGCGATTTCGTTGTCTTCGCGGGAGATCGCCACGACGCCCTTGGAGTTTATCGCCCGAATGTGATCGCCGGCGATGCCGACGTATACCGATTCCACGTCGGTGCCGGCCATCAGCTCGGCTTCCTCCACCGCTTTCTGGATGGAATGAACCGTCTTATCGATATTGACAACCACGCCTTTGCGCAGGCCGTCGGACTGGCTCACCCCGACGCCCACGATCTTGAGCTCGTTATTGGCATCGAGTTCCGAGATGATACAGGCGATCTTGGTAGTCCCTATATCGAGGCCAATAAAACTGTTATCTTCCATGATCCTCCTCCAGACAGGTAAAAGTATAGAAACGCCCCGCGCCGTGGCGCAGGACCGATTGTTCCAGGCTATCGCTGCACATACGCGAGATTCTCGTAGCACAGGTTGATTCTTTTCGGCTGCAATGCGGGATCGCCGCCCGACGTGCCGACCAGGGCGCCAAGCCTGCGCATTTCCACGCCCGTTGCGGCATCGTTCATTTCCACTACGGCACCGAAATCTTCTATCCTGACCCGCACGCCGCCGCTCTGGGAAAAGTCGATTTGCGAAATCCTTCGCGCCAGCGCCGGGTCCTCGTTTACACAGTCGTCGAGAAACCGTTTCACCCGCGCTACCACAGCGGAGGAAATGCATCCGGCCGAATCGCGTCCCAGGCCCGAGACGACCGGCAGATTCGAATAGGTCCCGGCAAACAGCGGCAGCAGAACGCCGCAATCGTCCATGTACCGCACGCGACCTGCATTGACAAGTGCTATCGGCGTACGCTCGGTGAGGCGAATCACCACGGTGCCGGGAAAATGACGCGACACGCGCACGCCGCGCACCCATGGATTGCGCCCTATCCCCTGCTCGCACGAAGCGGGCCGCAGGGACATCATGCGCATGCCCGGCGTGATCCCGGACAGCCTCACCGCCTCCGCCTGGTCGACGCGCATGGCGCCTTCCACGCGGATCGTTGCAACCGTAAAGAGCGGTGACGTGTTCACCCGGGATGCTATCTTTACGGCTGCGAATACAGCCGCCCCGCACACGCACACCGCGATAATGGCAACCGTCGAAAACGATGTGCCTCGTGCCACGGCCTTTTTCACGGCCTTGCCCAGCGCCCTGTGGCGTTCGCCGTGCTGCTTTCGCTTGTTTGCGCCCATCCGTTTATGCATTCCCGATCCTCGCAAGGATATCGTTGCAGATCTCATTGATGTCGCCGGCGCCCATTACCACCACGGCATCGCCGCCGGCAAGCAGAGGCGCGAGCAGAGCCGGGATGTCTTCCTTTTTGTCTACGTAGTGCGCGTGCGCGTGGCCCTTTGCCTTGGCCGCGTCCACAATGGCGCGGCTGTGTACCCCGGCAATCGGCTCCTCCCGCGACTTGTAAATCTCCGTCACGAAAAATTCGTCGGCCATGCACAGCGCGTCCGCGAAATCGGAAAGGAAATCCCTGGTACGCGTGTACAGGTGCGGCTGGAACACGGCCATCACGCGGCCGTACCCCGAGCTTTTTGCCGCCGACAGGGTCGCGCGGATTTCGCTCGGATGATGCGCGTAGTCGTCAATAACGGCGATCCCCTTCTTTTCACCGATAATTTCGAACCTGCGCTTGACGCCGCCGAAGCCCAGCAGGCTCCTGGCGATATCGGAGAAATCGACGCCGAGTTCGGTTGCGACGGCGCAGGCGGCCAGAGCGTTCTTGACATTGTGGATTCCCGGGATCGTGAGCGCGATCGCGCCGAGACGTTCGGTCTTCCGGTACACCGCACAGGTCGTCTTCCCGGCCGAAAAGCTGATGTCGCGCGCCGTGTATTCGGCGTCCCGGGTGATGCCGTAGGTGACCACGGGCTTTGAGTAGGCCGGCAGTATTTCGCACACGTGCGACTCGTCGACGCAGGCTACCAGCGCGCCGTAAAACGGCACCAGGTTGGCAAATTGGAGAAACGCCGCCTTGATGTCTTCTATTCCCGAATAGCAATCCAAATGATCTTCCTCGATGTTGGTTATTACGGCTATCGACGGATACATCCTGAGGAACGAACGGTCGTATTCGTCGGCCTCTGCTACAAGGATGTCGCCTTCGCCCGAAATGGCGTTGGTGTCGAGCCGCCGCAGAATTCCTCCCACGATCACCGTGGGCGTCCTGCCCGCGTCGGTAAGAATTTGCCCGATAAGCGAGGTCGTGGTGGTCTTGCCGTGCGTGCCTGCAACGGCAACCGAGAACTTCATCCGCATGAGTTCGCCCAGCATTTCGGCGCGCCGCATGAGGGGAATCCTGTTCGCCGCCGCGTACGCGCGCTCCGGATTGTCCTCGCGGATGGCGCTCGAATACACCGCAAGCGATGTA
>Ga0182027_10003948_pt1 | contig 23247 bp, 23 predicted proteins | sample 712E1DmetaG_FD_121300 | JGI IMG/M metagenome (GOLD analysis project Ga0182027, IMG submission 121300) | Permafrost microbial communities from Stordalen Mire, Sweden - 712E1D metaG (Illumina Assembly) | ecosystem: Environmental > Terrestrial > Soil > Wetlands > Permafrost | place: Sweden... | reverse complement strand
TTTAACTTCTATTCCGATAATATCCTTTTCTTTTGCAATGACATAATCGACTTCTGCATTGCTTGCCCGCGCTTCTCGATGCCAGTAAAAAAGATCCGGCGGCCTGTTTTCCGGACTTCCGGAAATAATCTGCAACCCTGCATATACTTCCGCCAACGCCCCTTCATTAATGAGCCGCACCGGCTCTTTGATGATTATTTCTGAAAGCGAAAGGCCTGTTATTCTCATATACAAACCAGTATCTAACGGTAATACTTTAAATTTTTTCGGGTCAATTTGTCCGCCAAGCGGAATTCCGCGCGCAGATGTATGATATACCTTGTAGGCAAGACCCGCTTTTTCAAATAAATCAAGCGAGTCCCTAAAACCTGCTGCCGGGAATTCCTGTGAAATATTCGAATATTTGAATTTTTGTCCCGCTTGCAAGGCGACCGCATTCATCACATCGCCCAGCCTGGCAACAGGAACGCGTTTTTTATATTTTGAAAAATCGTCACGGAATGTTATAAGCAAATCGTCGAGGATTGTTTGACAGAAATTAATATTACCCGTTTCCAGGTATTTGTTTACAACAGCCGGCATACCGCCGATTATCATATGTATACGAAGTAAATCAATCAGCTTTTTATGGAATACATGGTCTATTGGCCCTTGTAAAATGCTGTTTTCAATGTGGGGGAAGCGTGGGGTTATTATAAATATCAAGGTGAGATTTAAGATAAATATAATAAATATCAAGGCGAGATTGGTATTAATTATGATAAAAAGCAAGCGGAGTCTTGTAAACATACGTGCTACGCGCAGCTATGCAAAGCGAAAGCAACTCTTCAGAGGTGTAATTTTAGTCTACAAAGAGTTTTTTTATGCAGAATTCATTGTGTTCTGCTGTTACTTTTACAACAAAGACTCTAACACCCAATAGTGCTGGCAAAGGTATTCTTGCCCCTTTTGAGCTGAAAACAGAGAAATACAGCCTTTTCCCAGACATATCGTATATGGTAATTTTACCATTATCAATACCATTGACAATTACAAAGTTTTTGTCAAAAACCAGATTTATTTTTCCGGAACTTTTAGCTGTAGAATGAACTTCATAAATAGCTGCCGTGAAAAAGGAAGCTGTATCAAACCGAACGTTTATCGAGTCCGGTTTTGACCCATCCATTACCTTCATGAATAATGTCACATTGCCGGCTTGAAACCGATATTCATGCGTTTTGTAGCTGCTGTCTATGGATACGTACGAAGTGCATGGGGGCGAGCATTGCGGGAACGGGAACTCGCCTCCCGTCACGAGTGTAGTCGCATCATTAGGAAAACGAATTACGTTTTGATTATTGGGAGCGGCAGTCAGGCTGAAATCTATTCTCACCGGTTGCGGACAGCAAGTAGCGCTGGCCGGGAATCGTCCAAATAGGAATTTTATACCGTACCGTGCTATAGTGATCGTATCAGGATTGTACATTTCGGGAATGATTCCATTATTTGATTCCACCTTGAGGATTGCAAGTGTTGTATCGAAAGGAAATTTCGTTGCCAGAATTGAAAATCCGGGAACCGTGGCAGTAACAATAGGAACCTGAGTAGAAAGCAGAGATATTTTTCCAATGAGATCTTCTTGCGCCAATTGATTGACAGTTGAAACCGAACTCATAACGTTCAATACATAGTCATAGGAGACGTTCGGCGGAGAGATTCTTTGTCCGGTTGCAACAGACAACAAAGTGTACTTCACAAATAATGAATCAATCTGGGGTTTGAGTGTAACAAGGTAACGGCTTGTAGAATCCAATACCATGAGGCTGTAATGCTTCAAGCTGTCCGGGGTTTGGTTTTTATCAGGATAACTGAATGGCGGTTCATGCAATGAAATCTGAATAGGAAGCAGTGATGAACCGGCTGAACCGGTTATCTGCTGACATAAGGTATTATCAATTTTGCTGAGGCATGTTACCGCCAATGAAGACGCCGTGAATGCGTACAGAATAAATAAGCCTAGTTTTTTCATATCATTTTCCACCTATTGTGCATCTTACATTACAAGATTTTAAAACCTGCGACAGGTTTTTGGGCTTTGAAGATAATATACCATTGTAAAAGCCCTGAAACAACGCCAGGAGGGAAAAAGCGTTTTCTACCAGAAAACACCAGTTTTCCCACCTCTGGCAACAGGGAAATTTTCAGGGGCGCCTCGCATGCATTTTGCGTAGACCATGGTACCGAGGCTTACCGAGTGTATAATAATCACAGCTAAAACCATCCAGTTGCGGAGCAACGGATTAGATTGACAATTTTGGTTAAAGCGCGTAAATGGAATGTTTGATTGCATCATTGGGCGTTTATACGGATCAATGATTCACAGATAGCATCATTGATCTTGTTAGCGTCAATAAATTAAAACAATGAACTTGATAGGCGGCGGCAAGAAAATAGCGTAAAACCAGATCAGCCCGTTTCAAGAATAAACCCCTCATAATCGGGATTTGATTATTATAGCCTCTATTGGTACCAACCCCAATTAAAAGGGACTTGAATATTTTAGTTTTATAGGTACCAGGATGTCGACACAACACATAATGACTATATTTAATTGTTAATGTAGTATAAATGTGGTATATTGTGTTATTATGATAAAACCGCTTATTCCTCAAAAAGCTATTGTTCGTGCTGTTGACCTTGAAACAGCAGGATATACTCGATTCCAAATCCCGACACTGATTCGTCGAGGAGAACTTTCTCGAATGAGCCGCGGGCTCTATTACTGGACAAATGCCCCACTCTCTTCTCATAGCACCATTGCATCAGCTGGAAAACTTGTTCCGCATGGCATTATCTGCCTGCTAACAGCTCTTCGATTTCATGATATTGGAACGCAGAACCCAGGAAGTGTTTGGGTTGCACTACCTTCAAATTATCGTACACCGAAACTTTCTGATATTTCCATAAGTGCGGTTCACTTTGGGGGAAAATTCAGAACGGTAGGAATCACGAATGTTGAAATTGACGGCATACCGGTGAGGATCACTAATCCGGTTCGAACCGTAGTCGATTGCTTTCGGTTTCGAAATAAAATTGGGCTTGATGTGGCGATAGAGGCGCTCGAAGAAGCTGTTCGGAAAAAGGTTTTCACGTCTGATGAGTTGGTAAACATGGCACATCAGTGCAGAATTTATACTGCGATGAAACCATATATGGAGGCAATATACCGGTGAGTGCAAAGAACCCTATCAATAAAGCCGCGAGCATTCGCCAGAAACTTCTAAATCACGCCAAAGCAAACGGCCAAGATTTTCAACGAATCATTGACGCGTATGCAATTGAGTGTATACTTGACAGACTATCACACTCTGCGTATGCAGACCGGTTTCTACTGAAGGGAGCACTCCTGTTTACGGTATGGAAAGGGTTATGGAAAAGACCGACCCGTGACATTGATCTGCTGGGGCGAGGTACCAATGAGCTCGATTCGATTATTCGTATCTTTAAAGAGATCGTTTCGATTGACATTAAGGATGATTGTGTTGTTTTCTATTCTGAACGTATAGAAGGTCTTCGAATCAAGGAGGATGACGAATATGAAGGCGTTCGTGTTCTTATTGACGGAGTCTTGAGTGGAGCGACCTTCAAAGTACAGGTTGATATTGGTTTTGGGGATGCGGTTACACCACCCCCTAAAACTGCTCTTTTTCCGAGAATGCTTGCCATGAATTCTTTTTCTCTGCTCATGTATCCACCGGAAACGGTGTTTGCCGAAAAACTTGATGCCATAGTTTCCCGAGGTATGTTAAACAGTCGTATGAAGGATTATTACGATCTGATAGTGCTTATAAATGATAAATTAGTGCATGTAGAATCTGTTCGGCAGGCAGTAACAAACACTTTTGCACGAAGGCAAACAGCCGTACCTGTTTCGTGTCCTATCGGTCTATCTGAGGAATTTGCGCAAGAAGCAACGAAGATTTCTCAATGGAAAGGATTTCTCAAAAAGAGCCGTCTTGATGCTGGAAACCTTCCAGAAATAATTGGATCAATACGAGAATTTGCGGAAAAGGTTTTTGAGGTGCAATGGTAGTGCCTGTCTGATAAAAACCGGAAAACGAAGAAGGCAATAATAGACATGCACCGCAGGAATAAACAAACGAGCTGAAAGACAAGAAAAGCTGAGGTACAAATCCCGATTAGGAATCGGGACGTCGAAGACTCCGGAGCCGCCGCAGAGGACATTACACTATGGTAGTGTTTAAATTTACAGCCACCAACAAACAAAGCAAGCATCGGGCGCAAAGCCGCCCTCGGCCTTCCCCGATGAATCGGGATTTGAATATTATAGTTTTTATTGGTACCAACGGCAAATTGCCCGTTTGATGGCTCCGTCACCGCGAGCTCACAGGGATATGCGCCTACCCGCCGAAAGGAACACTGGAAACTGCCAGACGGTTTAGACTGGAATACAGTACTCCTTGAAAATGAGCAAGATTAAAGACATCAAAGTTAGCAAAAAAGACTCTGCAATTGATGATTTAGTTACGAGCAATGCTATGGAAGATAAAAAGTGGGGCAAAGAGGTTTCTGTAGTTCCCAAGCTATTACCTACTTCAATTAGGCTAAGCACAAGAACAATCGAACGTGCTAAATTTTTTGCACGGATTCATCATGCGCGTGGGTATCAGACTTGGTTAAAGACGCTCATTGAAGAGCGAGTAAATTCCGAGTATGAAATATTCAGAAAATTAAAAAAAGAGGATATAGCATAAAATGTTTTCGACATTGAGGCATAAAACTAAAAAAAAATGAATATCGATACCAATGCTAAAACGAATCAAAAATACTGGGATTTTCTAGCTAAAACTTACGACACGAAGATGTCTTTTTTACGAACCTTCCAAAGGAAAGTTATCAACCTAATAAATCCCCAAAGCAACATATCTTTTCTTGATATTGGCTGCGGGCCCGGATGGGCAGTTAGATACGCAGCTGGCCTGGCTGCAGATGGACATTTTGTTGGCATTGACCTTTCTGCCAAAATGATAGAAATCGCGAAGCAAAAATCTGTTGGCCTGCAAAACGTCCAATTTTTTAATACAAATGCAAACGATTTACCTTTCAATTCAGATATATTTGATGTGGCTATCTGCACAAATTCATTCCATCACCACACCAATCCGCTGGCAACTTTGAAGGAAAGCTACAGAGTCCTTAAGCCAAAGGGAAAGATTTACATTGTAGACCCAACAACAGATGGATTTCTCATGAAACTTTTCGATACCATAGCCAGAAAGATTGAAAAATCACATGTTAAAATGTACAGTACGCAAGAATATCAGACGCTTTTTTCAAATGCTGGATTCAAATATCTAATGAAAAAGAAAATGTGGGGGCCAATCAAAGTTCATATAGGCGAAAAATAGGGCTCGTTTCCTCTGACATGTGGTTCAAGCACTGACTGTCTACGCGCCTGCTCAGGTTTTAGCATGCTCTCGGCGTTTCAATAATCTTTGTCAATCTCTGCTGTTGCCGTTCCCAGCGGTTGCGCATCGCGGTTGCAAAGGCTTGCCTTCGCAATTCGAGGGAACCGTTTTTATCAGTAATATACGGCAGCATTTTTTCCGCATCACCCCCAACATTGTTTCCGTCAAGTACGACCCCGTTCCGTTTGTCATGCACGAATTCGGTGGTTGCCGGAATGCTTGATGCGAAAACGATAGCCCCGTACGACATGGCTTCCACTATAGCAAGCGAATGCCCGCCTTCATACCGGGACGAGGAAATAAGGAATGGACATCGGCAAAACCATGTTTTCATTGCCTCGAATGGCTCATCGCCCATATTAAAAACACAGTCTTCCATTTTGCGCTGCGAAACCTGCGCCGGTACCCCGTGAATACCGGTGCCGATAAGATATATCGTGGCCTCGGGAAACTTTTGATGCACCTTGTTGAATACGTCAAGCGTGTACTCAATGTTCTTTTTCCAGGAAAACCAGCCGACACTAAGAAAATTCAGCGGCCACTTAGTTTGACGTTCCCAGAATGGATACTCGCGAACCTTAACGCCGTTCGGCACAAACCGCAATTTATCCCGGTATTGCGGATATCTTTTCTCGATCCATACTATTTCAGCAAAAGTTCCACTCATGCATATCGTACACGCCCAAAGCATCAGTCTCAGCAGCGGAAAGCGGGCAAGTTTAGCCTTCCAGGTAGTTTGCGGAACGATTTCTGTGCCTGCCGGCAAGCTGCGTTCCACTTCATACACATATTCTTCCCACCCATGGTTATGAAGAATCGTCCGCGTTGACAACCGAAACACCTTGCATGCGAGCGCACAGAACACGCCGTCGAACGATCGGGCGATAATCCAGTCGGGCCGTTTTCGGGAAAAAAGCAGACGACCGCACAATGTAATAGGAAACACAAACTGATGCGCTGCCATGCCATGAGAATCATTGAAAACAAAGGTGACTTCGTGGCCACGCTGCTCAAGTCCCGCAGCAAAACCGTGTTTGTTGCGATTTACTCCGCCATAGGAATTCGAGGATATGCAGGCTGCCATCCAGATGTTCATTTTTTTAACTCTATGAAAGTGCTACTCATTATAACGCACGATCAAGGCACTCTTGAATGCCTTGATCCGCACCCCTAAGATTATACTATAAGCAATGTAAATTTGCAGGACAATATTCTGCGGTGGGACCCGCGTTCCGTGCGAAGGAGGTAACGCCATAATGAGTCCGAGGCGTATCATATTGACTTACCATGGCAACAACGGTATATTCGTACTATGGACTTTCATGCTGCGAAAGCAGTCATTCTTATCCTTTGTTTATGCTTTTCCGCCTTTAGCCTTACATACTATTGTTCCAATTCGGGCAGCGATCTTAATCCAGGTACCAGCGCAAACACTTCTCTGGCCACGCTTGCGAAAGCAAAATCGAAAATGAAATCCGGCGATACCCTGCTTCTTAATCGCCAGGACATTTTCAGAGACACTCTCGACCTGACGTCGCTGTCGAATCCGTATATCGGGGCATATGGCCAGGCGGACCTGCCCAAACCAGTCATCAGCGGAAGTATTGCAATAGCAGGCTGGAGCGTTTACAAAGGATCGATCTGGGTCGCACCTTGTTCGCTTCGAATCCAGAAATTGTTTGCCGATAATGTCATGATGACCCTTGCACGCTATCCCGACACAGGATGGCTGCGCGTCGATACCATGTCCGAAAATGCCGACGGATCCGGCACCGTGATCACGCTTGCCGCTCTTTCCCGGCATTCCGGCAATGCTGCGGGGTACTGGACAAATGCGCAGATCCGCTGGCGCCGGTGGAGCTGGTGGTTCGAAACACGGCGCGTCGCAAACTACGATGGGACGGGACGGCTGACCCTTGCGGGTGCAAGCGTCATTCACATCGATCCTTCAGACGGAACACGGGGATGGGGCTTCTATATCGACAACAAATTCGAGGAACTCGACGCCCCCGGCGAATGGTTCTACGATTCAGTGACTTCGCGGGTATATTTTTATCCTCCGCAGAACGCAAACCCAAGCTCCATGCTTGTCGAAGGAGCATGTCGGGCTTCGGGGATCAAACTCGGCGGAGGAAGCGCGGACAATATTTGCTTTCGTCAACAGCTTCAAACCGGGATTTCGTTTTCAAAAACCAGCGTCGTGTCTAACTGCCGGTTCGAGGGAATCGGGGGCGACAATGGCGGGGCGGCCCTGAGCGCGTCATGGGACATAGCAAATTCCCATGTGTATGGCAATGTTTTCGAAAACAACCTCAATACCGGCATTTCATGGTACGAAAACTCCGGGCGCAAAGGACAATCGGTCATCGAATATGATACCCTTCTTTCCACCGGGTCTTTTCCCGGCCTGGGCGGAACCGGGACCTGGCACGGGGTCGGAATACTGGTGCATCTGAGTTCGAACGTCCAGGTCCGCTACAACTATATTGACAAAACAGGATACGCCGCCGTGCTCCTCGGCAGCGATAGCAATTTCGTCTATTGCAACATCATCAAGCACGCCATGTGGACCTTAAACGACGGCGGCGCCATTTACACCGACTGCAGCAAAAGCCACATCCACAACAACATCATCTACGACACCAAGGGAGATTTGACCTCAAGCGGCCCTTGGTATCCGTTGGGGCACGGCATATGGCTGGAGTTTCTCGGCGATTACCGGCAGAGCGTTGTTGAAAACAATACGGTTGTTCGAAGCGGGGCCAACGGCATTTTCCTTCCGAATAATTTCGCCGACACGATACGAGGCAATGTCCTGTTCGACAATAGTGTTGCCGGGCTCTGCCTCGACGGTCAATTGACAAATAGCAGCACGGGCCGGACGCAGAACAGCGCCCAGGGAAACGTATTTGAAAAGAACGTATGCTACGCAACGACCAGGGCACAGGAAGCGCTTCAGTACCGGCCCGAATACAATTACGGCACCATGGCAGGGAATTATTTCTGCAACCCCTATACCGATTCGGTCGTTTCAGGGTATGGAACCGGCAACAAGTACTATACCATTTCGGATTATACCCTTGGTCAATGGAAATCCGCCTGCAGCTGGGCCGATGCGACTGCTAAAACCGATCCTGTCAAGAGAACACCCGCAATGAATCCTGCAAAATCCTATGCCAGGGGTTTCATTTTCATCAATGAAACCCCTTCACAAAAGCCAATGAGTCCTGGATCGGGAACATGGGTGGATCTCGATGGTAAATTTGTGCCAGGTGCCATAACGCTGCCGCCGTTTTCATCGCAGGTCCTGGTGTGTACCGATACGAGCCTGGGCGTCGTGCCTCAAAAAGGCGTTCTCTCGGAATTGCATTTTGCGCAACACGGCGGCATGATTTCATATTCTCTTGTTTCGGCAAGCAATGTTTCTTTGTCGGTATACGATCCGCAGGGCCGAAGGGTGTTGCGCCGGGAAGAAGCCGCACAGGAAAAAGGCCTGCACGTGATGGATTTTGACAGGCACTCAGACGGCAAAAAAAGACTTCCTCAGGGCATGTACGCATATGTTTTTTCCGTGACGTCCGCATCACGGAACTGGCATGAAACCGGACGGTTCTGCGTGGTGCGATAGCATTTCGCGCATACCTCAGCGGGAAACCCACTACCTACTACGTTCCTGGGACAACGGACCTTTTTGTCGCTGGAAAAAGCATTTGAGTTCTTGTAATAACTGATGTATAATTATAATGTATATGTCGTTTTTATACATTACAAAAGGACGCTGCTATGATACGCACGCAAATTTACCTGACCAAAGCCGAAAAGGCCGGACTTGAGTCTGTTGCCTTAGCCAAAGGAAAACCACAAAGCGAAATTATCAGAACAGCCATAGACGATTTACTTGCCAGTCAAGGTACAATAAATAAGTTGGAAATACTCGACGAAATAGCAGGTGTTTGGTCGGCAAAAAAAGATATTCCCGATATTCGTAAAATGAGAGCCGGGTGGCGTCAAAGGCCTTTTCGATGAAAAAGCAACAGCTCATCGATACCGATGTGACAATCGATTTTCTACGTGGCCAAAAACAAGCCGTTGCTTTATTTAAAGCCGATTTTGAAAGCATTTGTTTTTCCTCGATAACGGTCGCCGAAATATATGCAGGAATCAGAGATTCCCGTGAAGAGAATGACGTTGAGCGCCTTTTCTCTATTTTTCAAATATTTCCAACAACCAAGGAAATTGCCCGTTTGGCCGGACAGATGGTTAAACAATACGGCAAATCACATACCGTTGAAATTCCCGATGCCATCATTGCCGCGACATGCTCGATTAACAAATTGGAATTAAAAACACTGAACGTGAAGCATTACCCAATGTTTCACAATCTTGTTCCGCCCTATAAAAAACCATAGCCCTTTTTCTAACTTAAAACATTTTTTAACGCAATTCAAATGCCGACCGAGTATTTTTATTTTTCGATATTTACTCTCAAATCAGGAGCACAAACAATGGACATAATTTCCCGCCGACAATTCGTTGGCGCAACCGCGGGAACAATCGCTTTACTTGCTTTAAATAACCAGGCATTTGCAAAGTCGGAACCGGTCCAAGGATGGGAAACCCGTCGCCAGGTCAATCCGGCAATCGACAATATGCGGGTTGTGTGCGCTGTCAATCCTGCCATGATTACAAAAGCTCCAACATCCTGGGAAATGGAACAACAGAATGAGGTGATCTCTGTCGAACAGGTCGACCGTACGCTCGATGCCATGGCAGTAACGCTTTCTCAAAAAACAAATCCGGGCGATGCATGGGCTACAATATTCCAAAAGCCGCAGGACAAAACCTGGAGCGCTGTTAAAGTTGCCATAAAGGTGAATTGCAATTCAAAGAACAACGGACGCCTTGCCGTGATCAGCAAAGTCTGCAGGCAGCTTAATGCCCTCGGCGTACCAATGGCAAACATCATCATTTACGATGGCCGAAGCAATGCAAAAGGCAATTATGCACGATTTGTCAACAAAGGACTTCCCGAAGGCGTTATTGTGAGTGATGCGAACAAAGCCCTTGGCGGCATGACAAAAATCGCCCTACCCTGGCATAAAACCGACACATACGCCTGCACCGCGGATATTGCAAATGGTAAGATAGACATTATTGTCAATGTAGCAAACAACAAGGGGTGCGACCCGAATTTTGGCAAAGCAACCTTGACCTTAAAGAACCATGCAGGCACGTTTAACCCTCTTCCGCTTCACTTCGGCGGCGGCATGGATTACCTGCTTGCATTCAACAAAAGCCGCGCCATCATGGGCGACAAAACGCCACGGCAGCAGCTTTGCATTGTCGATTCGCTGTGGGGCATGGTCAAAGGCCCTTTCGGTGTTCCCGAGAAGCAACTTGACCGGCTTGTCATGGGCACGTTCGCGCCGAGCGTCGACTATTTGACGGCTACAAAAATCCGGGAACCATTGCTCGGCGCAACACATAACCAGATTACCCGGTTTCTCACGGATTTCGGTTACGAGACAAAAGAGGCAGGCGATTTTATCATGGCGAGTGTGTAAAATAGCCCCCATGCGAGGTAATACTATGTTGGTTAGTACCTATATCTGGATTATACACTCGGAGTACCTCGGTACTTTGTATACGCATTTTGCGTATACAATATACAATGTAAACTTACCCCATGCGTAGCATGGGGTTCACGATGATTATATTCCGCATCCGTAGGGGCGTTCCGAAATTTCGAACCCTTACGTAATCATTTCTCCAAGGAGTTTTATGTCACTATATCCTTTACATAAGTTCATTGTTTCTTCAGTGCTGGTACTGTTTGTTTGTACCTGTGGCGCCTCTGCAAAAACAACTATCGAATCTTTACGTGTTAAAAAGGCAATTACAGGATGGCAGGAGCAAAAGGATTCCTATCAATATTTTTCGCCGCAGAAACTTTTTGAAATCATCAATGGCGGCGCACCGCAGTACATCCAGCAGGGCCTTGTCGACGGCATCCACCAGCAATTGACAAGCGATTCAGGCAAGATCATTGAAATCTTTGCCGAAGACTTCGCCACGCCTCAGCATGCAATGGCAATGGCAATGGTCAAAAAAGAGGATCTTGGCGCTGGTTCGCCGGTATTGCCGCTCGATTCCGCCACTGTGTCCTTTGCCGTGCCCGCAATCGGGGCAACAACGGTTGTCTGCTTGGCTAATCATTATTATGTTGAAATGGTTTTCAGCGGATTTACAAATCAGGATAAACTGCTTGCCGAAGCGCGGAAATTCATCGCCTTTTATAATACTGTAGGGAAAAAGTGAAAAACCCATGGAAACCAACACCTTCGTCATCAACATCCGTAAAGCCACCTGTCACGTGCTCTACGCCTATGATATAGGAATTTCGACAAACCTTGCAAAATGCCTTGAACGCCTCGAACATTTGGGCGGCAATGCGGCATTGTCGAATCAGAACAGACGTGCGCCCAAATATTTCGGATACGATCCGCAACCGCAAACAATCGTTCTTGAAGCCCAAATCCCACAAATCGGCAGCCATTCTGTTTCGTCCTCAATATCGCTGACCTTTTATGATTTCGGGGCAGTCTCCATAAGCTACGAAATTCCCATTTCCGGTACGCTCGACGATCTTCGGGATTTAAGCATCGAGCTTGGCCATAACGGCACGCTGCTTACCGATTCCCGAAGCCGCGCACAGACCATTGTTGCCGCATTGGGCAATGCCGTCGACCATCCGCTTGTCGCAACGCCTGTCGAAGATTATTTACTTTTCGAAATCACTGATTGCGATATGCCATGCCCTGCAAACGAGATTCTTCTGCATGCGGGCCCAACGATAGCGCAAATACTTCGTGCCGAAAAACGGGAACTTTCCAAACAGGAAACCGAAGATGCGCTCGCCTGCCACATTTCCTATACACCCGGCGACATAACGCTTATCGACTGGAACGCGGCAATGGTTTTCGACACCGACACCAGCGATGTCAGGGCTGTGCTCGAATTCGCCAATACCGAGCTTCTCGAACTTCGTTTTCTCGATTATCAGCTCGACTCGTCGCTCGACCGTTCCTACGAACTTACGAGAAAGCCGCACAGGATCCTGCAACTGTTGCCCGGTATCGCGAAACGCAACATTGCCATTATTTCCCAAATGCAACTTGAAGGAGCGATATTGTTCGAGCGGGTGAGCAATGCGCCGAAACTTCTCGGCGACCAGTATCTCGCTCGCGTTTACCGCCTTGCCGCACAGCGATTCCATGTGGGCGAATGGAATTCCAGTATTCTGCGAAAGCTCGATACCATAGAAGATTTTCACAAGCAAACCAACGACAATGCCGCCACCGACAGGCTCGAATTACTGGAATGGATCGTCATCATTCTTATTGCGCTGGAAATAATTCTTCCTCTGTCGTCAAAGTTCATTCCCGGCATACATTGATCCCATGATCCTTAACCGGGTATAGAATAGTGCATGAAGCAGCATTTTGAGATTTTAGACGGTTTGCGCGGAACCGCGGCCATCCTTGTGGTTGCGTTCCACATCGTGCAATGGATATATCCTTCCTACACGGTAAATCCGCTTCGCCACTGCCATCTTGCGGTCGATTTCTTCTTTGTGCTTTCGGGTTTTGTCGTTGGCTATGCCTACGACGACCGCTGGCCCACTATGCGGATCCGCGACTTTATCCGCATCCGGCTCATACGTTTACATCCGCTCGTACCCTTGGCTATTGTCATAAGCACAGTCGCATATGTGTTCGACCCGTTTGTCGGGAATGCGCAACACGCACATTGGTCTCTCTTGTCTTTGAATATCGCCCTTGGCGCGCTGTTGATACCTTCCCCATCGCTTCCCAACAGGACAAATGAAACGCATTCGCTCAACGGCCCGCATTGGTCGCTATTTCAGGAATACCTTGCAAATTTCGTTTATGCGATTATTGGACGTAAATTAGGAATTAAAGGTCTTTCCGTACTTGTCGGCATTGCAGCGGTTGCAATGGTCTATACGGCACTCTGTCATACGAATTTGCAAGGCGGCTGGAATTATCAAACCTTCTGGATGGCGCCCGTGCGAGTGGCATTTCCGTTCTTTGCAGGCTTGCTTGTCTACAGGCTACAATTTCGCATTTCCCTTAAAGGGGCGTATCCGCTCTTGTCTATTCTTCTTTTAGCAATTTTCGCGTTTCCGCCCATGCGTACTCCGGGAATTTTCGAATCATTTTGCATTATTGCCGTTTTTCCTCTCATTGTTGCCATAGGAGCAGGAAGTACTGTCAGTGGCACTTTGGCCAAAGTATGCAAATTCACCGGAGAGCTTTCCTACCCTATTTACATTCTTCATCATCCGTTCACCATGATTTTCAGTCATTGGCTCACTGCCAAAAATCCTTCGCCTGCCGGTATTCTTGTCGTATCAATTTCCCTCTTTATTTTTTGCATTGTCCTTGCCTGGTCTGCATTCAAATTCTACGATTTGCCGATACGGGCCTGGCTTACAATACGATCTAATAAATGAGCGTTTTTCGACGCATCGGGATCGTACACCGCAATGGCAACATGGGTAAAGCAACCCAGCACGAGAACTTTTACAAGGGCTTTCATGGGAACACTTTTATTAAAGCGTTGAAGTAATAAAGTTTGACAAACAAGGTACAAACATCTATTTTAATTTTGCCAAAGGAGACTGCAACCGAATTTTCGCTCCTTGCAAGATGATCGTTTACAATTATTTTTGCGAAAGCTCGCTATGATGCAATACGCTTTACTTTCCTTATTTTTAGCAATAGGTGGTTTTGCCCAGGAAGCTTCGGATTATTACAATAAACCTGTCCAAGAAGTCAGGGAAAAAGCAGGGATATGCTGGGATACGACCGTGACCCACAAGTCAGGCTACAAGCAGTGTTATCAAGAAATTTCACATTGGGTACGGGAAAATCGGGACAAATATGATTTTTTGTCCGTGGCCTTCAACAAGGATTCCGGTGTCGTTCAAATTGCCTTGTTATCCGATTGTCAAGTGCTTAGGTCGGGGAAAGTCACGGAATATTATATGGTCCTGACTTCCCATTCGGATTCGTTCAAAATCGCATTTGAAAATATTCGGCCCCGTTCGAAAGAATGCAGGGCTGGGTTGCGAAATTGCATGAAATCGGAAATCATCCATGCAATTTCAAGCCTGCCCGATTCCTTATGGTGGGATGCAAACACGGGGCATCCAATTCGGGGATTAGGGTATCCGGAATGTTCCGCAACCGCTCATGTCGATTCGGTTACCGATCGCCTGTTCGCACTCATGAAAGCCGACTCGATACGGGTGACGGATTCAATTGCTTGCGTGTCGCGACAATCGGATTCCATTGCAAAAGCGGATTCATTGGCCCAATTAAACTCCGAGGCAGCTATAGACACGATAGGAATACAAAAAGAAATCGACAGTATCTCGACGGTTGTAAATGCCGACAGCATCACTATTTATCGCCGCGATTTAGTGATTTTCAAGAACCAGCCGATACTACAAGACAAGAAGAGGTCTATCGAAACACGGTTGGATTGCCTGGAATTTCTGCTGTTGCATAAGTCACGCCCGGACACGGTTGTTGCCGAATATTTGACTGCGTTGAAAAAATATTGCCTCGACAAGCAGAGCCTTTATTACTCCGTCAGAAAAATCATTGCCGCAAAAGACAAGTTCGCCTGCACGCAATATTTCAAAAAAGCACAGACCAACGGCACCCAGGTCCAGTCGTTTTTAGACAGATTGGCGAAAGAATAGCTACCCCCATGCTCCGCATGGGATAAGTTTACTTTATATACTATACACCCGGCAAACCTCGGTACCATGGTCTACGCTGTTTGCGCATTATATATTGCAAAATACCAATATTCGCAAACAGGAGTCTCCATGTTTACAGGAAGAACAGCCGAATTACAGCTTTTGGAAAAAGCATATGCCTCGGACAAAACAGAGTCGGCTGTGATCTATGCAAGGCGACGTATTGTGAAAAGCGACGAAAGGTTTCAGATCGACCTCATTTATAAACGCATTGGCAAAATTGTCGTGGTTTGCGAAATTAAATTCAGCGTCAATGAAATCCCGACGACGGTCATACCAGAGATACAACGAAAATGCGCCTGCGCAGTCAATGTTGCATACCAACAATACAAGGAGTTCATTCATCAGATTGCACAAAAGCAGGGAGAATTTGCAATTTTTACTTGCTAATTATAAACCTGAGAGGTTTTCCTCTATTGTTTCCATACGGGACTAAAAACAACGGCATACTGGCATATCTTGGCCCCATTATCAATTCATTTTCCAATACACCAATACGTGCTATTTGCCTTCCGAGCATATCGACAATCCGCCATGTCGTTCCCTGCGGAACTATGATTCGGTTTCCTCGGATCTGAGGCGTTGCCGAATGTTCCGATAATTGAGTGCGGTTGCCGACCCGACTTAATCCTTTGCGAACAATCACTTTCCTGTATACTTCCTGCGGGTCTTGACTAACGCATGGGCCCGGGCTGATCGTATGCAGCCAACTCGTTATTGTCAACACACTCGTATCGGCCAATGCCGCAGGGGGAATAGCGATGCGATACAAACAATTGCCTGAACAATTCGTATCGCTTTTCGCGCCGGTGAATCCCAGATCGTAGCCATTGGCGTTTACAAAAACGGATGGAACGCCTGACGATTGTATTATGGCAATCACACTGTCCCCTGCTTTGCATTGGCTGGGTATACTGTCTAAACCAAATACTGCTGTTCCGTTGGGTATATTCCCCCCCCAATATCCGGAAATACTATCTTTGTCTGCGGTAAAATCGGAGACCCAGACCGGCATAGACAGAGCATTTTTATTCTTCACCATAACTCGCCATTGTTCATCGGTCAATCGATCTGTCATTAATTGTATAAATTCATAATAACTATACATAGCCCCCACACATAATTGCAGCTTACCTTCAATAGGAACAATAACAAATATTTGCATGGGTTTCCCAATGCCCACTTCTAAAACTTGACTTGTGTTTGGATCAGTATGCACGTCAGCAATCACTGCGATTGTGGAATCTGCGGATTTAGAATTGTCCGTCACTGGTGGTACGGGAAACCGGGAAAAATCTTCGATGCCTGCAAATGTTTTATATGCATCCGCAATTACCGCATAATCGCTTAAGGTAATATCGTCCTGTTGCAGTTCCTTGATTGCGATAGTTTGAAGCCTTGTGCATATTGTCGACAACGATGTTAGTTTGTCAATTGGTAGAATTGTCGACAAACCGAACTTTGTCAATCCATCCTTCGTATACATCGCCAAGGACGAAAGACGTCCGAACACATCCGGATTTGGTTCAACATATCCTTGCGAAACAGCAACCGGTTTTGGCCCGCAATTTATGCCTACCGTTACCGTATAACTTTGTTTTGCATAAAGCATCGTATCATGACGAAGTTCAACCCATGAGCCCGACGATGTCGTGAGCGTCTTATCTGCCCATGCTGTAGTGGTCATAAACGATGGGAAGCCAACTTTTACGGTATCAAGAAGCGGCACAAGCGTATACATCCAATTCCAATACAGGTTTTTTGCCCATGTAACACTTGGATATGATGAAAATTGTTTTGTCAACGAATCAAGCTGACTTGTGTAATTCAGGTAAGCATCGTCATGATACAATTGTATTAAATGCTGGCGTGCGCGGGAAGAACCAAGTACCGCAAGTACATCTAATCCCCGTGGAAATAATCTGGGTTGCGTTAATGTTCCAACACTCTTGTAAACCAAATTGCTGAAGATATACGAATCAGGCACAAAACGCTGGCCCATTATCCTTAGTCCTGGGTCATTTGATAAACCAGATAGTATTTGCGGCTTTGGCAAGAGATTAAGACAGGAAATGATGGAATTCAGTTTTGTATAATAACCATTGATATCTCCAGCCACGGTTTGTGGCCCTACAACACTATTAATTTGCGTAATATACTGTTTAAAATTGCAATCATCGCTTTGCCCAACAAGAAACGATGTCGGTTCGTAAATGTCCGACCACAAAGCAGCAATTTCCGTTGTTCCAATTTTGCTCATAGACAAAAGTCTGCATAAAACAAGCGCCTGCATAGTCTCAATTCTCGCTATTCTTGGGTCAGGGCTTTGAGTTCTGCTTCGCATTGTCATTCGTCCAAGGTACATCATCGCGCGAAAATAATGTTCAAGCTTGGGATCAATTGTATAATGACCGCGTGGTACATATTGGGAATAATCTTCTATAAAGTCCGGCATTACTTTTGAATTTACAAAACCTATATGTTGGTACACCAGCGACGTTTCGGCAACGACCATTGTCCGTATTGCATTGTCATTGCCAAATGTCATTGTATCGGTAAGGAGCGTCCCCGCAACATCAAGTAACGCTGCTGCCCGGGAAATTGCAAGCTTCAATGAATCATTGGTAGCCAATGCACGAAGCGGTAAAATATCAGCCATCATTCCTTTCAACATGAGATTAAGCTGTGCATAAAACTGCTGGTATTCAGCAATTTTTAATGCATGGTCAAAAAAAGTATGAAACGAATGCAATGCAATATCAGTGGATACGAAAGCAGGAGTCTTACTATTGGAATAAACATCAGAAAAAAGATTTGCCGTTGTTTGAATAGCAACAAACCCGTTTTTCACCAAATGCGAAATTGCACTGTCAGAAAAAGTATAGTCTTCTACATTAATAACACCCTGCAAATTATCGGGAATCTTATACGGCATTACGGCGGCTTTATATGGCATTGCTAATGGGGTATATGTTCCAAATTCGGTATTCACAGGAGTTGTAATCGTTGTAATGGCATTCACCTTAAAACCTAATGCTAACGCTAAAACGAATACAGCAACTGTCCATGGGTAAAAAGATTTGTTTTTAAAATTGTTTTTTTTCATTGAATACCCCTTGAATATCGTCGGTTGTTTTATTCCTATTTATAATATAGCGTTTCATAGGTTATAGAACAATATTCATATTCAAATACTGTTTTCTGTCAGAAAACACTTGGTTTGCTCTAATATGCAAGGTAATTTGGACTTTTTGGTAGAGACGCATGCTCGTCGAGCGACACATCGAAGGACACCCTGACGAGTACATGCCCGACGGACGGGACGTCTTGTTTTTTTGCTTAGTGTATTTCTTTTTTTAGGCGCACAGATTCTTCATTTCTTCATCAATCCAAGCCTCGCCAAACTCTCCGCAGTCGCAATCACAGCGTCTTCATTCGACCGCGGCAGCCACCCCAACACTTTTTTGGCTTTCTCATTTGTTGCTTGCTTTACTTTCCCAAGTTCCGGCACGATTTGCCCGACCGCAGGATCAAATATAGCCACTAATCTCACCAGCCAATCGGGAAGCACTTTGGTAGGAACGCGTTTCGCTGTTTCACCCATGCGGTGCCGCAGCACATCGGCAATTTCCTTCATCGACATGCTTTTGCCGGCAACGGCCAAAAAGCGCTGGCCCTTTGCAGCAGGAGATGTCATGGCGCGCAAATGTAAATCAGCCACGTCCCGGACATCCACGAACCCGAAAGAAAGCCTTGGATATCCCGGTACTTGGCCGTCCAACAATCGTTGCACAATCAAAATGGAGGTGGAATAATCCGGCCCTAAAACCGGCCCGAGTACGCCCACCGGATTGACTACCGAAAGTTCCAATTTTCCTCCTTCACGGGCAATAAAGTCCCATGCTGAACGCTCGGCAATGGTCTTCGATTTTACATATGCGCCGATTTTACCCACATTCGGATCAGTCCAGTTTTCTTCGGAAAAAGGTTTTTCCGTAATTGTTTGGCCATAGCCTATTGCGGTAAAGGAAGATGTCATGACGACGCGCTTGACTTTTGCATCACGGGCGGCCTTACGCACCCGAAGCAAGTTTCGGGGAATTAAACCCACTGTGATTAAAAACAATTCTTTACCAGCGTTTGTCAATTTTCTTCAAGTCTTTCAACTTCCCGTATTGCAAATCCAAGCAAAATCTCAATCAAGCCAAGGAAAAAATATAAATATTGAAGCCAATGGCCGCCACCAATCATATTGACCTGCACAAAAATCCAAATCATAAGTCCCATACCAAAAAATATACCTGCAAAAGCGGCAACCTTGCTTTTCCTAAAACTTAAAACTCCTGCAAAAACACTGCCCAAACCGTTTACAATAAACAGTATCAACCCAGGAACTAAGAAATCGCCAAACGGCGAACCTTTCAACATGCTCAAAGGCATGTGCATCATACTGCCGTCCGGCTTCAGAATCATCATGATGCCGGCACCAATTGCGCCCAACGCAATAAAGAACTGCAAAATGCCTTCGCTGTAGCAAATCATTTTTAGCATAGTTGTTTTGCCTTCTTTCCTCAATAAAACTTATAACGCTCTTTCGTAAATATAAATATTCCAAACATTCAAAAGCCTATTTGTTTTATCATCCTTATCAGCAAAATCAGGTTAATCAACGGTCGGCCATTTGATTATATTCTCTCCATACTTCTCAAAGACGTTCAAATCTATTTCCTGCCGCCTTACCTAACAGGCGTCATTTCCGATTCCTACTACCGCATGTGGTTAACGCGAAAAGCCAAATACATCATAGCGCAAGACAAACAAAGAAAACGCGCCTGCGTTGTCAATGCCACATACCGGCAATACAAGGAACTTATCCACAATGTTGTATTACAACAGGGGCAATATGATAAATTTTCCGGAGATAAACTGAATTGGAGCCTGGTTTGCACCTGGGACGATTCCCTCACAAAATCCGCCGATCAGGCTCTCATTGCCAAATATTCCATTCTTCCGACTGTCGATCATGTCGACCCGCAAGGGGCTTTCCCGCAATTCGAAATCTGCTCCTGGCTTGTCAACCGGTGCAAAAGCGAATTGACACCAATCGAATTCGTTGCCCAATGCAATAAAATCATATCCTATCAAAATTCTAAAAACTTTTGCAATCGATCATTGTAGATGGTATTTTTAAAATGCCTCTATTTGAAATAGGAGTTCACCTATGACAGACGATCTTAATATCTTAATTAATAAAGCCGCTCAAGTGCTCAAATCCTTTGGTGCAACCGACGTATACTTGTTTGGCTCTGTTGCCAAGGGTACAAACATTGATGAATCCGATATTGATCTCGCCGTCTCAGGAATTCCTCCGAAGTTTTTTTTCAAGGCTATGGGTAGCACGATGAATGTTTTAAAAAGAAAATTTGACCTTATTGATTTAGATGAAAAAAACCCTTTTGTTGAGCATTTAAAATCCCGCGGGAACCTCCATCGTGTACTCTGACATTGCCGCTGAAATCACTACTGAAATTTCGCAACTTCATAAATTGATTGATACGTACAAGGTATTGCTTAACAAAGTAAGAACAGCAAATCCTACCGACGTAGAATTGCTTGCACTCGCAGGAATTCTCCATTCATTTTATTCAGGTTTCGAAAATATTTTCAAACGAATATCAAAAGATACGGATGGTGGCTTTAAAAAAACTGAATCCTGGCACTCCGATTTATTGGAAAACATGGTGAAATCGTCTAAAAATCGACCAGCAGTAATATCAGAAAATTTAAAGGAACGCCTACAATTTTATTTAAGTTTCAGGCATGTATTCCGAAGCGCCTACTCCTATGATCTAAATTGGGAAAAAATGCAGGATCTCGTTTTCGAATCAGAAAACATCCTTTTAACTGTTGAGAAAGAATTGCACGTATTCCTTAAAGCAATTATTTGAGTTTTTTCCTCCTATTGTTTCAGTAGCAGAAAGCGAATTTATCCCCGACAAACTTGGGGTTCCGTATCGCGTGCGTATTGGGCAAAATAGCACTCGCCCGAAAGAACCATGTGTACTATTGATATTACGCGGGTCTAACATCGACAAAGTCTAAGCTTTCAAAAGTCGACGGCTCATACCCGAATTCGATCGGAATCATCGAGAGAAATGCAGGGTGATTACAACCCATGATCGGTTCGCGTATCCGCTTTGTTACTACCCAATCCACGGCCGGACCAAATGTTCCCATTGAAATTGAACATGGCCGGTTCGTGGGAACGCCTGGCGGGCCTTTCTTCATGGCCCATAACGAATCCACGATGCAAAGCTGCTGCCGCGGGATCGTACCGCCAAGAATCGCATCCGATTTGTTAATGGCGATGATCCATCGCAGCCCGTCACTGGTAAAATGTTTGGTCACGGGAAACAAAAAAGTACCGGCATGGTTTTTCATTGTCAAGCTTATTCCGCCGATGCTGTCGAAGATGTGTCCCTTGTTCGTTGCAATATTGACAAGTATATCGACAGTTCCATGAGCGAGTGCGGCAGCGCATTCATGGTCGCCGGCCTGCGGTTTTGGTATTGCAACTTTCACGGTACCGCCAACGGATTCATGACCGTCACTCAGGACAATGCCGCTTGGCAGTCCTTTCCCCAAAAATGGACGATAATTGGTTGTTTTATCCATAAGGCCTTTTCTATGGCACCCATACATGGCGATGTTCTCCTGTAAAACACCCAACCCGATCAATGCCTTGCATACTGCATTGATTACTGCGACACGGGTAACGTTGTTTTGGGATGCGTTCGGTTTGATCGCGACCTTAACTTCATTCCAATGCTTTGCCTCGGGCTTGCGGAAAATAACAGCCCATGCCTCGGCCGGTGAGGCCTTCTGCGCCAACGTACATGCCATCGCATCGATATTGGCTTGCACTCTTTCCGCAACAACCGGAATGTTCTGTGAAATAAAGTCCCAATTTTTCGGGTTTGTCGTGATCATTGCCGGATCAGTACAGTTTACAACACGTAGATTATCGATATGGGGATTGATTTGCATCCCGTTGACCCATGCGCCCTTGCATTCTTCGGCAAAAACCGGGTATATCCCGGCAGAGGCATTCCTCCCGACGCAATCGGCAGGATATTCTCTCCTGGATATTCGAGCAAACCGGATGGTTTCGGTATAGGGCTTGCACTTGTCGAGAAGATCATTACATTGCATGAATGGGCCATTTCCGTCACATCAAAACCCGGTGAAGGCGCCCAATTTACCATAACCATTCCAAAGCGAGATATTCTTGAAAGAATCCGTACTGCTGCTTGACGATAATTTCGAAATTGTCGCAACGCTCAAATCAATTATCGGCCCGTTGTACGAATGCACGGTTGCACGTACCTGTAAAGAAGCCATTGCCGCGCTTCGCAACAAGTCCTTTTCCCTTGCATTTCTCGATCTTATGCTGCCCGATGGAAGCGGTTTGACCGTGCTCGAAATCATACGAAAAGAATATGGCCGCACGAATGTGATCATGATCTCGGGTGCTGCCTCCTTCGACGACGCTGTGCAAGCGGTAAAACTCGGAGCATATGATTTTTTGGAAAAACCGCTTTCCGCGGACCGGATCCAAATTCTCCTTCGTAACCTGAGCGAACGGCGAAAACTGATAAGCGGCTTCGTTTCAACGACTGTTGGTGAAATTGCAACCGACAATACCGCTTTCAATTCGACTCTGGCTTTAGCGCAGCGCGTTGCAAATTCAAAAGCAAGCATCATGATTTGCGCAGAAAGCGGAGCAGGGAAAGACCTGCTCGCGCGGTTCATTCATTCTAACAGCGATCGCCGTGTGAATCCAATGGTGCGCGTCAACTGTTCGGCCATCCCCGAGCACCTTTTCGAAAGCGAATTTTTCGGGCATGAAAAAGGCGCTTTTACCGG
>Ga0182027_10003945_pt1 | contig 23254 bp, 17 predicted proteins | sample 712E1DmetaG_FD_121300 | JGI IMG/M metagenome (GOLD analysis project Ga0182027, IMG submission 121300) | Permafrost microbial communities from Stordalen Mire, Sweden - 712E1D metaG (Illumina Assembly) | ecosystem: Environmental > Terrestrial > Soil > Wetlands > Permafrost | place: Sweden... | reverse complement strand
TTTATGGTGGTGATGGTGGTGCTGCCCCTGGACATTTTGGGCGGACGAACCGGTTACCTGTGAGAGATCCATGATAAACCCCTTTCTAAAAGGTTTAAAGCTGTCCTTACTTCTTTTATCGGCGGTTTATCCTGAATCTTTTTATAAATATGTTGTTTTTGTCAATAATGCCAAAATAATGCCAAAAAGGGCGTTTTGCCGGGGAAATCGGGTATGCTTTTTAGCAAGAATAACCGATAAAATTGCTTAGTTTTTCTTATTTTCCGATTTCCTAAGATTTATCGAAATAATCGGACCGGAAAGGGAAATAGTCCCATTCAATCAAAAATCCGGATCTTTTCCCTCAGAGGGGTTTCATTCTCAATCATTTCATTTTTATTAAGTTGAAATAGCATCTTGCAAAGTTCTAAACTCTCATAATCATCGATTTCAAAACTTTTCCAAGACTCCATGAGACTCATGGAAATTTTTCCAAATAAACGATTTTCTGAAATGAAAAATGGTTTTGGTTTAAAAACATACAACGAACCGTTTTCGATATATTGCTTTCCAAATTGAGTTTCAGAATCCTGCCTTCGAAGTCTATTTTTAAAATCATAGCATGGCAAAAAGGACACCCCGTCTTTACTTCTCCAAATATTAAAATTAGAAACATACGATGCGGAAAACAACGAATCGGCTTGTTCAAGTTTGATTTTTCGGATCGCATTGTCAATGTCCGAAGGTTGGCGTAAGGGGGATGTCGGTTGCAAAAAAACAATATAGTCCCAATTAAATAAATTATTATTTTCAATGACATGCTTGATCGCACATTCGGAAGACGCATCATCGGAAGAAAATTTGGCCGGTCGGTCCACGATTTTCGCGCCGAAATTAATAACAACTTCAGCTATATTTATGTCATCCGTTGAAACAAAAACTTCATCGACGAATTTTGAATGTAAAGCATGTTCAATGGTCCAAGCAAGGAGTGGTTTCCCACAGAAATCAATTATGTTTTTATGAGGAATCCCCTTTGAACCTCCTCGCGCGGGAATGATCGCCGCTATCCTAATCATTTGCCCTCCTGAAAATTGGTTTTTAAAATTAAGGAAAAGGGAGGCGCAATGCGCCTCCCTTTATTGCCGGACTACAAGGGGTTATGGGGTCGCCACCGTAACGGTGGCGCTTAATGCCGATTCGCCCCCGGCATTGACCGCCGTTACTCCAAAGGTCGTTTCCGAGCTTAGGCCCGCAACGACTTTGGAAGTGGCCTGGACCGAAACCTCGGTTGTCGCGGTTGTTTTCGTGACCGATGCGCCGCTTTTATAGTAGAGGTTATACGATGTGGCGCCGCTCACCGCGCTCCAGCTTATCGTTACTTGACCCGCGCCGGTATCGGCGGTCACGCCGACCGGCGCCGAAGGCTTTGCGGGCAACGCCTGGGTCCCTGGGGTCGATGTATCGGCCTTGCTCAGCGGGGATTTACCGCCGCTATTGACGGCTTGTACGGCGAACGCATAGGTCTGTCCGTCCGATAACGCGCGCACGATCGTCGGCGAGGTCACGGACGCAAGCTTGGTCCCCGTCGTATCGACCGAGCTGCCCAGATTGTAATAGAGGTTGTAGGACGAGGCCAGCGCCACGGCGCCCCAACTGACGGTATCGGAGCTGTCGCCCGGCGATACCGATACGATTACCGGCGCGCTCGGCGCGGCAAAAGGGGTGGCGGTTACGGTGTCGAGGCCCGATTTTCCGGTGGTATTGACCGCGCAAACGCCGAACGCGTAAAGTTCACCGTTTGTCAAACCCAGCACCGTTTTTCCGGAGGTTGCATTTGCAAATGACGCGCCGGTGGTGTCGACATGAGGGCCCGGCGCGTAATAGAGCGTATACGTGACCCCCGGCGCGGTGTTCCAGGTAACTTGCACGCTGCCGCTTCCCGCGACGGCGGCAATGCCGGTCGGAACGGCGGGCGCGGAGGGCTGCGTGGCCGCCGCTTGCGGGGTTGATGTGTCCGCAAGACTCAGCGCCGATTCGACGGCGCCGCTTACCGCGCTGACGGCAAAGGCGTACTTCACGCCGTCGGCAAGCCCCGTCACGGCCTTCGGCGAGGCGACGCCGGAAATTTTAGAGCCGGTTTTGTCGACCGTTCTGCCTGCCGCGTAGTAAAGGTTATACGACGACGCGCCGTTTACCGGGTTCCAGCTCAGGGTCACCGATCCGTCGGAGGCTATCGCGTTTGTAATGACGGGGGCGACGAGCGGGCCGCTCGGCGTGGCAGTAACGACGGCGCTCAGAGGGCCTTCGCCGATTGAATTTGTCGCGGAGACCGCGAAAGCGTAGGGCGTTCCGTCGGTGAGTCCCTTGACCGTTTTCGAATCGGCGGTAAGGCTGAATTTCGCCGCGGTCTTGTCGACCGTGTTCCCGGCCGCGTAGTAAAGCGTGTATGAGGAAGCAAGGGCCACGGGGTTCCAGGTGACGGTCACCGAACTGTCGGCGGCCTTGATTGAATCAATGAGCGGCGCGCCGGGCAGTGAAAGCGGCGAGGCGACGACGACCGCGCTCACGTTCGATTCCCCAATGTCGTTGACCGCGCTCACGGCGAAGGTGTACGGCTGGCCGTCGGCCAGCCCGACAATCGTTTTTGGCGATGACACGCCGATGATTTTTGCCGCCGCGTTGTCCAAGTTTTTAAGCGATCCGGCCTCGTAGTAAATATTGTAGCTGGTCGCCCCGCCGGCAAGGTTCCAGCTCACGGTGACGCTGCCGTCGGCCGACGTCGTCCCCGTGATGACCGGAACGTCCGGCAACGCCAGCGTCGACGGTTGTTCGTTTGTCAATGGCTGGGTGATTGCGACATACGCATAACCCGCGCCCAGGCCCGTCTGGAGCGTTGAATCGAGCGCAAGGACCTTGAATTTTACGCTGTCGGCCACGTTTTTATAAACTTGCGCCGCGGTATAGGGGAAGCCCGATTTGTCCACGAGCGTCACGGCGTTGAATTGCAGGGACGTGCTTGCACCGTGGTCGATTTTAATCGGTGTGACCGTTTGGCTTGCCGCGTTGGCGTTTTGGATGATCAACTGATTGGCGCCTTGCGCCGAATCCAGCGACAGGACCGTGTCCTGCGTTTGCATGTCGGCGTCGCTCACGATGATCGTATCGAAGGCCCCCGAAGTTGATGTAATGGGTACGATACCGTCGTTGCAATTGTGGATGGTAATGTTTACGGCCGTTAACTTGGCCCCGGCAACGGGAACGGAATAAGACAAGGCGTCATTGAGGTTGTTAAACAGCGCTTGTTGCAGCATGACCGTGGCCCGCGCGGCGATGTTGCCGTTTAAGCTGATGCCCGTTCCGGCCTGCGTTCCCGATCCGGTAATTTGGATCCCCGACAGTTCCATATCTCCCAGCGCGGCGCCGGACGCCGTAACGCCGGAAATAGACTCGAGCGAGATGGCCGCGGCGTTTCCGGCAAATGTCCCGTTGCGAACGCTCACCGAGTCGAACACGCCGTCGAGCGCTTTTGCATAGCCGCTGATTTGAACGTTGGAAAGGACGCACGTTCCTCCCGATCCGGTCAAGAGCGATCCGCCGTAACCGTCCGAAGCCAAATATTCGGCCTGCAGCTTGCCGCTCACCAGGATTGTGGAACCCGAGGGCGAAAAAATGCGCACCGGCAGGTCGCTCGTTCCCGCGATAATGAGCGTCCCCTTGACCGTCAAGGTGCCTTTCGCGGGCAAGGTCAATTGAGTTCCGGGCGCGCACCAGTAGGTCACGCCCGCGGCGATGGTTTGGTTCGTTGCAAGCATGGTCTCTCCGCTCCATACGAGCGAATCGCCCGCCGCTGGGGAGACCGTTTGCGTCGTTTGCTGCTGATTGCTTGACGTTTGCGTCGTTGAATTTTCCGAAAACGGATACTCGTTGGAACAGGTGGCCGCCCCGAGGGCCAGAAGCGGCAAAAGATAGCGTATAAGAGGTTTCATGGTTTCTCCTTTAAAAAGCGCACGCAAGACCGCACCCGATCCCGCTTGGCGAAATGGTAAGCGAAAGCTTCGGGGAGTTTTGCCGCTTGTTGAAGATGACCGCGTCGGCCGTGGCGTCGGCGATATTTAATAAATACAGGACGGCGGACACGCAGGTCAGGATTTCCGAGCCGTGCAGCCGGACGGTGAAACTCTGGTAATCGGAATTATTATAAAGGCCTTCGGCCGATTTCGTTTGCTGAAGATTATTATATGCCGTGGTCGTGGAGTTCCAGGCCGCCAAGGAGCCGCCGACGGTCAGGCCTACGAGCGCGAAGCAGACCGCCCCTTTGGCGTAGTCTCCCTGCAATGCCTGGCCAAGTCCGGGAACGATTGCCGACAAACCGCCGTAGGTAAAGGGATTGCGGATTGTGGACGGCAAAGCGTTTGATGGCGGAAGCGCCATGGTCGGGACGGCGGTCGCGGTCAAAGCGGCGGTTTGTTGCTTTGCAACCGCCGCCGCTGCGGTCGATGACGGCGATGAAGACGCCGAGGACGGCGGATATTCCGCGAGCGCCAGGTTAAGCTTTTCGCCGGAATCAAAAACCACTTCCGACAGGGAGCTTTTCGCGATGGCAAAGCTTTTATGGGCGCCTCCGTTGTCAACCGTTTCCACATATACCGAATCACCCGAAATTTTCTTGAAATCCCCGAATTCCACCTTCCCGTTATTATAAACGAAGGTGGCCGTTTCCGCCATGCACCAGCCAAGGCACGGACCGATCAGCAGGGCCGCGAACATAAGTCGTTTCACAAGAGTCCTCCTTCCGGCATGTTTTCCGCCCGCGGGCGGGTTAATTGTCTTCCGTCTTCTTAGTTTGTTTTTCCACGTTTTGCAAACCAATGAGGCCGCGCGCCTCGCCGAGCGCGTACGCCGTTTGATAAAATTGTCCAGCGTCCCTCCAAAACTTCCGTTCGAAGGCTATGTTTCCGCCCAAGAGCGCCAGTTCGCCGTAATCGCCGAATCGCTTCAGCGCATCGCGCGCGGTTTCGAGCGCCAGAAGCGCGTGTCCGCTTTTGTTAAGCGCCTCGACGAGCTGATAGCGGGCCGCGCGGTTGTCAGGGGCGAGTTCAACCTGCTGACGGTAAAAAAACGCGGCCTTGTCCGCCTCGCCCTTTGCCTCGGCCACGCCCGCGAGCAAGCGGTATTTTTCGGCGGCCCGCCTGCCCGTGTCCGGATAACGGTTAAGATATGAAACCGCCAAATCGAGATCCTCAAGTTCCTGATAGACGTCGAAGAGCATGAAATAACAGTCGTACATGGCGGGGTCCAGGGCGAGCGCGCGCTCCAAACACTTGACCGCCGGGCCGTAGGCTTTCAGGTTTCGGTAGGCGACCGCCAGAATAAGGACCACCTGTTTATTGTCCGGTTCGAGCGCGTCGGCTATTTCCAGGGTCGAAACGGTCGAAGGCCAGTCTTCCTGCGACTGATACAATACGCCCAGGTTGAGGTACGCTGTGAAAAAAGACGGGGCCTCGACGATGGCCGCGCGATAACATCCCACGGCCCTGGCAAGCGCGTTCATCTGGTAATAACAGTTTCCCATATTGAAAAGCGCCAGCGACGCGCTCGCGCCTTCCTTGATCGAGCGTTCATAGAGCTTCGCCGCCTCCGCGTAACGTCCGCGCCCGTACAGTTCGTTGCCTTGCGTAAACGAGCCGCCCGCCATGGCGGGCGCGGTAAAGGCAAGCGCCGCGGCCAAAAGCCCCGTTACTGCGACTGCGCGGGAAAACGGCTCAGTTCGACGTTTGCGAAAGGCTGAAATTGATTTTTTGATGCACCCGAACACTGACCGCGACTCCTTTGACTTGCGCCGGCTTAAACCGCCAGCGTATTACCGCATTATAAATTGGCTCCCTGAAAAGTTCCGACGGTAACCGTAAAAAATCAACGCGAACGACCCTCCCGGTCTCATCGACCACCAGTTCGAAGTCGGCGACGCCTTCAATGCCCTGTTTTTGGGCTTCCGGCGGATATACGACCGACGTTTGCGCCATGAGCGTGGGCCGCACGTCGGCCTCGTCTTCGTTTATCACCTGGCTTTTTACCTGGCGGCGGTCTTCAATGGCAACGTCGCCGCCACCTTGCACGCCCAGGTCCGGCACGAACTTGAATCCGCCTTCCGCGTCGCGGTTCGCCGCGGCGCGCGTCGAAGACTGGATGGTGCGCAGCATTTGCGTGGGCGCGCGTTTCGGCGGCTCTTCCTTCTTTTTGACTTCCATGGTCGCTTGTTTTTCAATGAGCGTCGCGGTCTGGTCCTGGCGGTTCGAGCGGCCCAGGGAGCGAAGGCCCGGAAGCGCCGAGAACAAAAGCGTCATGAGCGCAAGGGCGAGGAGCGCGTTGACAAAGGTCCTGAGCTGCGCGGCGATCATTTCCGGTCCGCCGCGATCGACACTTTTTTAACGCCCGCTTGCAGGCAGGCGTCCATGACTTCCACCGCGCGGCCGATTTGGGCCATTTTGTCGGCCACGATCACCACGGTGGGGTCGTTTTGCCGCTTTGCTTCCACCGAAACCAGTTGCGACAGCCGCTCGAGGCTCACTTGCTTGCCGTGCACGTGGATCGTGCCCTCGGGCGATATTCCGATAAGCAGCGTCTTGGCCCCCTGGTAGACCGCCGACTGGGCGCTTGGCTTGCGCACGTCAAGCCCGGTTTCGTCGGTAAACGTGACCATCATGATGGTAAAGATCAGGAGCACGAACACCACGTCGATGAGCGGGACCACGTCGATATGCAGCCGCTCGCGGTTTCTGATCGGGATCGCGAAATCGTCACTCACGCGCGGGCCCCTTTGCAAAAAAACACCGCAGTAGTATCGCGATGCGCGATTCCATTTCGTCTTTAAGCCGCATGACGCGGCCTTCCTGGAATTGGCCTATGAGCAGCAAAAGGATGGCCAGGGAAAGCCCGCATTGGGTGGCCATGAGGGCCTCGGAGATGCCGCTGGCGAGCAGGCCGGAATTACCGAAGCCGAAGCGGTGCATGGCCTCGAACGTGCGGATAAGCCCCGACACCGTTCCCAGAAGGCCCAGAAGCGGCGCGGCCGCCGCAAGCACCCTGATGATCGCCAGGTGGCGCAGCATGCGGTAAAAAAGAAGGCCCAGGCGTTCCCGCAGGATTGTCCGTGTCGCGCCCTCCTGATATGGGGTGGGTCGTGCCGTGCAGGGCGCCAGGGTCTTCGTGATTGCGTTGATCATCGGATTGCGGTCGATGGCGTTATTCATGCGCGCGCCCGTTTGCGCGGCCGTTATCATGTCGTCGAGCTTTTTTAGCAAACGTTCCGCCCTGAAGCCCCCCGGTTGCGTAAACGCCTGCAGCAGCAGGAAAAAACCGTATGATCCCAATAAAAACATCGGCACGATGGCAATGCCGCCCGCTTCGATGACGCTTCGGATTTGATAGGACACGGCAATGACCAGGTCATGCATGGGGCCCCCGCTTGTCGGGCGCGGGGCCCTCGGCGGGCCAAAATATATTGAGTATTTCCGCCGAGGCGGCCTGGGCCGCGTTTTGGATATGGGCGGCCTTCTCGCTCAAATAGCCGTGAATGAGCAGTACCGGGATGGCGATCGCCAATCCTGTTTCCGTATTGACAAGGGCCTCCGAAATGCCTCCGGCCAGCACTTTGGTGTCGTTGGTCCCCGCCATGTTAAGCACCTGAAACAGGGTAATGAGGCCGCCCACCGTGCCCAGCAGGCCCATGAGCGGGGCGGCCGCGCCGAGCGCCGCAAGCAGGGACAACCGTCGTTCGAGCGGCGGCAGTTCCTTGAGAAACGCCTCTTTAAGCGACTTTTCAGCGGCGTCGCGCGCGGCCCCCCGGTGCGGCCAGAGCAGCCGAAGGCAGCGCGCAAGGGTCGAGGGGCCGCGAAGCATTTTGTCGATCGGACCGGTTTGCCCCTCGCCGGCGAAAGCCGTCAGCTTTTCCACGAACCGCTCGGCGTCCGTTTGTCTTCTGGTGAGCGTAATAAGGCGTTCGACGGCCAGGACCAAGGCCAGAAGTCCGGCCGCGCACAGGAAAATGATGTTGGGCCCGCCGGCCTTGACATATTCAAGAAACTTCTCGCGCAGGCCTTTTTTCCGGCCCTCGAACAATTGCCCGGAAATGCTGTTTTGCAGCACGTCGACGGGGACGGCGCCCGACAAGCGGGAAGCTTTAAGCCAGCCGGGAAAACTCTTGACAAGCATGTCCCTGATCGCGGGCTCCTTGATTTGTTTCCATTCGTAGCGGAATTGGCGGTTTTTCGCGCTCGGGGCCAATAAATACGCCGCGCCCGCGGGCGTGACGCCATAGGCGAGGCAATCGCCGAACCTGACGACTTCCGCGGCCACGGGGTCGCCTTCGCCCAGGACCATGGTTTGCCGCTCGGCGCAAAGCGTCGAGCTTTCCCGCAACCATTCGATGCGCCGCAGCAGAAGCCGTTTAAGTCCGGCGGCGGCGTTTTCCCCGCGCGCCAAACGGGCGTCGATGTCATTGAGCTGCGCTTCGCGCGCTTCCATGCCCGAAGGAAAGCCTTCGCGCGCCGTTTTGGCGGCGTCGCTTATTTTATCGCGCACCTGTTTTCCGAGAAAGTCGATAAGCTCCTTTTTTTCCTTGAGCGCGTCAACCTGTTCCTGTACCGCGTTTTCATGGACCAAGGCCTCTTCCTTGGCGCGCGAAACTTCGTTATACAGGATCTCCTGGCGCTGGCGCAGGGCCTCGAGTGAGTTTTTGTATTCTTCCTTGATGCGGATATGGTCCTGCTGTTGTTTCCAGCGGTTTTCAATGGTTTCGCGGTACTGCTCCTGGAAACGCGCATACATGGTTTTCAGGGTCTCGATCCGGTTGAGCAGTTCGAGGCGCTCGGTTTCCTGCGCCATGTCTTGTTTGGGGGCGGCAATTGACGCAACGATGAAAAGGGCCGGAATGATCAGGGTGACGATACGGTGTTTCATAGGCCCGGCCCGCGCTTTTCCTTGCCGGTTTCATCGACGGCGCGAACGATGAGCGGATGGTCGAAGGGCAGGCCCACGATCTTCGGGACGATTTTCCGGTCGCGTATCCGTACCGCGTCCCAGAGCGACGCCTTCGTCAAGAGGTCCTTGACGGGCTGCCATGAGCCGTCCTCCGCGCCTTTGGCCGCGCTCCACAGAAAGGCCGTTTTGCCTTCCTCGCTGACCAGCGCAAGGTACACCAGACCGATGCGCACGAAATACGCCTGACCGGCCATGCTCGGCACGGGGGAAGCGCCCACGTAGGTGTCCATGGATGACGCCGCGTCGTCAAGGGTCCCCAAAATCTGCCAATAGCGCTCCACGGCCTCGCTGACCGTTACGGTGCGCGATTCAAGTTCGCCCTTTAAAAAATCGAGGGTCGCCGAAGTCGCGCGCACGTTGCTGGGCGGAAGTGAATTGTAAAAATCTTTGAGGTCGCCGCAGGCGCCTAAAAGCGCCAGCCGCATTTCCTCCACGCGGTTGTCGGTTGCCGCCGAGGTTATTTTACGGTTTTCGGCCGATTGTTCGAGCGAATCGACCAGCTTTTTGCTTGCGGCGATGTCGGCGGAAATCGAATCGTTTTGCGCTTCCAGGTCGGCCTTGTGTCCGGCGGTTGTCTGCAGATACGAGCGAAACGCGCTTACCTCATCCGCTGCGGCCGCTTTTTCCTTGGCGATCTTGTCTTGCAGGTCCTTGATTTTGTCTTGCCAGGAGCCCAGTTCCTTTTGCAAATCGGCGATTGAAACGCCGGATTGCTCCTGGCAACGCGCCGGGGCCGCGAAAAGCAATATCATGAACAATGCCCCAAGCGCGTAAAAAAACGGGACGGCCGCGTACTTAAATTCGGTGCTTCTGGATTTCACCCGGTCCCTCCTCAATTACTTGCTGCCGTGGCAATGTTGAAAAACGTGCTGTCGATGCTGAAGGCGGTAAAAAACCCGAAGCCATTCGTGACGTTCGTCGGCGATTCATTCCATTGGTTTTGGCTTGTGGTGTCGGCCATTGAATTAAGCATCCTTTGATAGTCGGGAGTTGTGGAATAAACCAGTATCTTATAGGGGCCCACCGCAGTAAGGGCCAGGACCGTCGTGACCTGGTTCGTTTGGAAGCCGCGCCCCACGTTTCCGGCCCTCGAACTAGATACCTGGACGCTGTCGGCGCTGGTATAGTTCCCATTGCGCGCGAAATTGGCGCCTCTTCCGGCAACCGTATCCAGAAGACAGCGGTAATACAGGTATGCGCTACTTTGATTGTTCCAGTGAATCGTCATGTTGGTTAGACTGTCAGCAAGGGTCGTTGTCGTCGTCGTCGTCGTCGTGCCGCCCGCGCCCCTGCCGCCGCCTCCGAAGCCGCTTGTGCGGGTGGCCACATAAATAGTGTCGCGTGAAACCGAGAGTCCGCTGATTGGGGACGGTACGGTCGTTTGGGCCGAAGCGTTATAGCCGCCGGCCGACACGTTGATTCGATAGGTTTGACCGACCGTAACTGTAAGCTTTCCGCTTACATCCGCGTAATAGCCTGAATCCTGGGAGGTAAGCGGGTACGTGGCCCCGTTCGTGGTGATGGTCACCGTGGCGTTATTGAACGTGCTGTCCCTGAACAGCGTATCGATCTGAAGCGTGCTGTCGCCCGGCGAACCGCTGACGGGGACCATGACCGCGGTGTCGTAAATGATTTTCTGCAAATGCACGATTCGAACGTCGCTCACGGGCTGCCCCGCGTAAAGATAGGCCTCGATGACGAGTCCGTCCACATCGTGCGCGGTGGGCGCGGTGCCGGTGTTCGAGCATGTAATAAGCAGGATCATTGGGACCATGCACCCGGCGGCCAAGAATCGCGTTAAACCGTTTTTCGAACAGACTATTTTATTTTTCATACTACACCTCGTTTTTTCAGGTAATCATTTCGGTCATCGACGTCCCAATCAAAATTTCATGGACAAATCCAGCGCAATATTCGGCATGATGGGCATCCCCGCCTGGTCGACCGCGGTAAAAACGCTGGTCTGGTTGGCCGTTCCCGCGGCGGCGCCAGCGCCCGTGAACCCGGCGGCCGCCGCCGTTGTGGCGGGAGAGCTGCTGATCAAGGTTTGCGAATACGTCCTGGCGATGATGTTTTGGCGATTGTATGCATTGAACACTCCCGCCGTCAAACCCCCGGTGAAATGCTTGTTGAAATGGACTTTCCACGCCAGGGAAAGGTCGAGGCGGTGATAGTCGGGGAGCCGGTATTGGTTTTCGTTGCTCACATGCATGTACGTTCGCTGCGTGCTGTCAAGGAGCGTGAGGGTGTAAGATCCTAGTGGGGCCGTATACGGCGCTCCGGTCGAATAGAGCCATACCGCCGAGAAATCGATGTTCGACCAGGCGTTGACGTCCCACGCGAGGGTATTGACGATTTTAACTTCGTTGGGGTGGTCTTGTGTGGCCGGAAACGGATTACCGTTATTAAAAACGGCGAAGGTGTTTTCAACGCTGCTCAGGGTATAGGACAGCCAGCCGTTATATACGGCGTTTTTGTCGAAAAGGGTGAACCGCTCATCCTTGACCTGCGCGAGAAATTCCAGTCCTTTGGCCAGCCCCGTTCCCTGGAAAACGGGGAGCGTGCCCGGATTGAACACCCCTAACGCGCTGTCGCGCTGCGAAATTTCTTCGAGCCCGGTGAAGGTCTTGACGTATCCCTCGACGTCGAAAATAAAACGCTTGTTCTCCCACGACGCGCCCGCTATGTACTGGACCGATTTTTCAAGCGGCCGGTTTGCGTCCGCCAGGAGCCAAACGAATTTGCTGCCGCCGGTAATGTTCTCCTCCTCCACGCGCTGGAGTTCTTGCGTGTAAATGCCCCAGGCCCCCTGCAGTTTCAAGTGGTCCGTGGGTTTATACCAGCCGCTCACGCGCGGATCGAGCGCCTCTTGGTGAATGAGGCGGAAGTAATAGCCGCGCAGCCCCGGCGTCAGGCCCCCCTTATCGCCGAACTTCATGTCGTCTTCCGCGTAAGCGGCGGCCGACATGCTCGTGTCGTAGCTTCCCACGGGCGCGAACCGCGAAGCGGCGGCCCCGCCCGGCGCCGCGCCGGTTACCGTTGTCGCCGAGGAAGCCGTTGAATCGTGCTCATAGGTCACGATTTTCCTGGACGCTTCAAGGCCCGCGCTTACGGTGTTCCAATCGGTCACCTTAAACGAGTTGTCCAGCCGCCCGGAAACGTCGATGATTTCGTTTGTCGACGTGACCCCTGACGACGATGAAACGGTCGTGTCGCGCGCCTTGGTCGTATCGGAATAGCGATTGGAAGTTTCCGTCGAGGGGTTGTCGCTTTCATTTTCGGCGTCCAGAAATTGCGAATACGAAACCGTCAATTTGCTTTTGAAAAGGTCGGTCCACTTTTGTTCCCACCCCTGCGCGGCGCAAATATTCCCCCACCCGAGCGGGTCTTTATGGTTGATGGTATTGGTGGTTGTCACCGTGTCGTAGCGGAGAGTGTCCCTGGTGAATGTCGTTCCGGTCGTTCCCCGCGCAAAACTGACCACGGGATTCACGACCTTTGTTGACCAGCTTGTGTCAAGCGAATTGTCCTGGTCGTCGTGGCTGCCGAAAAACGTCGTCGTCAGCAGGCCGCTCTGTCCGAGCTTGAAGGCCGCCAGCGCGTTGACGTCCCAAAATGAAAAAGTGGGTTGATAGACGATGTGGTTGTTCTGGAGCGCGCCGCCAATGGCCCCGCCGGCGGTCGTTCGCCGGGTGGCGCTGGAAAGCGAATCGTTGCCATGGACCTGGCTGAAAAGCTGGTCGAAAAGGTCGGTATGGAAAACGTCGGTCATTGACCGGCGGCCCGCTATCATGAGCGTCCCGACGTCTTTATTGATTAAAGGAATCTGCACGAACGCGTCGCTGCTTAAAAGCCCCGCGCCAACGCCCGCGGCTGTCGTGCTAGAATCGGAGGACAGGTCCTTGCCCGTGCTCGACAAGTCAACGACGCTCGACGTTCGTCCCCCATACTCGGCGCCGAAGCCGCCCTTGTACATCGTGACGTTGTCGATCGCATTCGGATTGAAGGCGCTAAAAAACCCGTAGAAATGGTCGACATAGTAGACCGGGATATCGTTGAGCATAATGAGGTTCTGGTCGGGCGTTCCCCCGCGAACAAAAAGGCCCGACGACGATTCGTTGGTGCCGCTTACCCCGGGCAAAAGCTGCAACGAGCGAAACAAATCGGCCTGGCCCACGCTGGGGAGCTTGGCCATGAGTTCGGGCGACATTTCGACCTGGCTGATTTTATCGGAAGTCTTCATCATTTGTTTTACGTCGATGCGTCCGGCATTGATGCTCATTTCCTGAAGTTCGTAGGTTGAAGATCGGGCGAGGGCGATTTCCAATTTTTTAAGGAGCGCCCCGGAATCGACCGCGATTGCGACCGGTTCATAGTTGTTTCGCGCAACGCTCAAAGAACAAGAAGAAACGGGGAGGGTAAGGGTAAACTCGCCGTTTTGATTGCTGGCCGTGGTCGTGTGATTGAGAGCGCACGAAACCATGGCACTTAAAAGCGGTTGTTTGGTTTTGCCGTCAAGTACTTTTCCCGTTACCACGCGGGATTCGGGGACCGCCGATTTTTCAGGCGAAACTGGAGCGGAGGCTGTCGCCGAGGATGCGTTTGTGTCAATGGGGCCGCTTTTCAAGGCTTTCGCCGTATCGGCCGCAAGGACGGTTTTACGAGTAGAATCCGGCGCCGATGGCAATAGCCCGATTTTTAGCGGGGCCGAAAAATCCTGATCCATAAAGGCCACGCGTTTTACCGCGTAGCCGTCGGCGGTCACGATCATGAAATGCGGAACGATAAAAACGCTGTCTACGATAAACGCCCCGGTCTCATCGCTCCGGACGCCGCGACGGAGTTCCGGCAGGGCAATGGTCGCTCCCGACAGGGGTTTTCCCACACCCGAATCGGCAATCGATCCGAAAATGCGGAAGGGTTTTTTATCGGCGGGCGCTTGCTGCTGGGCCGATAAGAAAACCGGAAAAAATAGCGTCAAACACCATAACGACTTTCCGAATTTCATCCGCATGCCGCACCTCTTTCGTCGGGATAATTTCACGAAAAAACCGTGCGGCGCCATGCCTGTTCCGGGCGTGGCGCCATGGTATGCATCACTTGAGCTGTATCGATTTCACCGCGGCGTCTTCATTGTCCGTTTGATAGCGGTAAATAACCATCTGGCGTCCCATGGGCCCCACGGCGTTATTGCCGACGGCCCCGGTCCTGTTGAAACCGATGCACCGTCCGTCAAGCGAATAGATCTTATACGGGGCGTTGGTTAAATTCAGTCCCCGCGCGCGGGGGGCAAGCCGCGGCTGCAGCACGGCCGAAAAAAACCGTGAACCGACGATAATAACGACGCCCGTCAAATGGTCGGCGGTCCCGTCGTTCGGAGCGGTAACTTTTTGCGTGGCATTTCCGTTCAAGCGAAGGCGCGTCGCGCTGACCGTGACAATTCCGCTTGTATCGCCGACAATGGCGAAGAAATACGTTCCGCTCGCGCCGGTCATGACCGTCGCCATGCCGCCCTCGAAGGCATATCCGTTGCCCACGCGCACCGATACGATGGCGCTGTCGACCGGGTTTCCCATGCTGTCAACCACGGTCCCCGAAATATACACCGAATCCCCCGGCGTTCCGCCGCCGATGGTCCCGAGCTGGACATTGACCGTAATTTGGTCCAAAACGCCGTCTTTGGGGTGCGCGACAACGGCGGGTGTGCTGCCGGTCTTGCCGCCGCGTGTTGACGCCGTTACCGTAACAAGGCCGGTGGAGTCCCCGCGAAGATTGACCGTGTATTTGCCGTTGGTCCCGGTTAGAACTCCGCGTCCGCCGAATCCGCCCCCTAATCCACCCGCGCCGGTCCTTCCGGTGCGCACCGTGACCGTGGCGCTATCGACCGGATTGCCCGCGCTGTCGGTCACCGTGCCACTGACAATAAGGGAATCACCGGTCGCGGCCACGGTATAGGTCCCCTCCGTTAATATCACGTTTACGGTTGCATAATCCGACTTGCCGTCCTTGGGGGCCGCTATGGTATCTATTTGTCCTCTCCCTGATGTTCGGAAGCCCGTTGCCGTGGCCGATATGGTCACGGTCGAAAAGGTATCGTTGGGAATTACGATGGAATAATTCCCATTGGCGTCGGCGGTATCGGTCGCCCGGAGGCCCGCGCCTCCCGTATATCCCGTTCCTCCTCCCCCAAAACTTCCCCTCCCGCCGCCGAAACCTCCGGCGTGGGCCGTAACGACCGCGCCGGGGACCAAAGCTCCCGACGTGTCGAGCACGGTCCCTGAAACGAACAGCGTGTCGGCCCGCGCCCCCAAAATGACCAGCCCCGTGCATAGGATAAATGCGTGTTTTAATAAGTTTTTCATGACTCCCGCCCTCCTTCTTCGGTAAAGTGGATAGAATGCATAGCGTAAAGTTTCCTTACGGGCAATTTTGCGTCGTTTGCCATCCCGGGTCCAATGAATCCGCCCAAATCGATGTTGATGAATCCGTGCCGCACAGCATATTATTGTTTATCCTTAGCGTATCAAGCATGACGTGGTTGACTATCGACCGGGGAAAAAATTGCAGGTCGTTGTACGAAACATCGAGGACTTTAAGCGCCGTGAGCGCGCCAAGCCCTTCGTCGAAATATCCATAAGCGTTATGATCGAGCAGCAGCGTCCGAAGATTGACGAGCCCCGCCGGAATTTGGGCGCGACTGTCAAGGTTGTTTCCCCCCAGGTCTAAAATTTCCAAGGCGCTAAGCTGCGAAAGGCCCGTAAGCGGCGCTTGCAGCCCCATGTCCCGCAGACGAAGTTCAACGACGCGGCCGTCCGCCGTTTTGGCCACGGAATCGACCCGGACCGAGAAATGCCCGGCGCCGTCGAGCAGCGCCCGGACAGCCGATGAATCGCATGCCCAGGTCAGGCACTGGGGTGGCGCGAGGGCGGATTGTTGGGGGCGGCCGCTTAAAAAAACGCTCCCGATGTCTTCGTATTCCCCCGACGCGATCTTGACGGTGAGCAGCACCGTATCGAACGTCTCGGTGTCGGCGCTGAAGCTGAACCGGTAGCTTCCCTGGGGCACGCGGACCAGGAACCGCCCGAGAGAATCGGGCCTGATTTGGCGCTGTAGTCCATAAAGGTTAACATAGGGTGATACGTTCCGTACGCTGTCGGTATTGACGATCTCGACTTGCCCGGCGATGGTCGCCAGCGGCGTGAGCACCTGGACCGCGAGCCGCTTTATCGCGTCTCCGGCAAAAACCGTGCAGGCCGCGGTAGCGCCGAGGGTATCATCCGACAGCAGTTCGATGGTAAACGCGCCCGTGTCGGCCGGGCCCAGGGTAAAATGTCCGAGAAGGTCGGTCACGGTGTCGAGACTATTTTTTTGCAACCCCGTTGTTCCGTTCCGGTAATACCCGAACAAGTCGCTGCTGCGTCGCAAGCGGACCAAAGCGCCGCCGATCGGTTTGCCGGTAGTGTCGATGGCCGTTCCTTCGACCGCGCGTGCGCTCACTTCGGTGCCCGATGAGCCGCCCGCCGACTCGATAGGCAGCGTTGAGCACCTCACGGCGAGGAACGCCGCCACCGCGGCGCACAGCGGTAAAAAATCATGGCGCCGCATGGACGGCCTCGGTTTCTTTACTTACCGGGAACAGGTTCAAATTCAACTGGTACGCGCGCGAAGGACCTTCGTCGATGCGGGCCATTTCCATGAGCTGGTCCTGCATTTCCCGTATACGCATCTTGAATAATTTAAAAGTTTCCTGGGAAATGGAAAACGTCGTGGCCGTGGACATCCGGTCCCCAACGGGAATGTTATTATACGAATTGGTCGACATCCTGAGCATTTCCAGTTGGAACTTTTCAAGGATAAAACTGTCCGCCGGCCCGGCCTTGGCAAATACGACATTTTTCGTTTGTGAATATCGGCCCGATGGCCCTTTTTTGATGAATCCGAGCCCTTCAAGGAGCTTGACCGATTTCTTGGCGTCCGCGCCGCTTATCCGGGGAACAAGAAACGAGCCGAGCCGGTTAAAGTCGTCGTTAAAATCGAAAAACGCGACCACTTCGCGAACGACGCTATGATACCATTCGCTATAATACTCGTATCGGTCCTTGCGGATTATTTCGATATCAATGGGCTTTCTGATTTCAACGAGCCTGCTGTAATAGTGGGCCTTTTCGGTAATGGTAGTCGCCTGGTTGAAAAAGACCAGGCATTCGAAATATTCCGCCTCGTCGCGCTTGTGCCCGACGGCTTGCGACACCTTGAGCGCGGTTGTTTTTGTCAAATTGCGCTTACCTTCAATGACATGGAAAAGAAACGAGGGCGCCGCGATGCCCGCGTCATCGGAAAACTTTTTGTAAGAAAAATTACGCTTGAGCGTTTTCTGTTCGGTATAAAAATCGCGTAAGTACGTTCGATAGTTATCGTATTTGAAGAGTGAAATCATGACACTCAAACCGTTTTATTAAATTAGGCGATATGCGCCTAAATATAGACCCTTAAATCGTATTTGATTATAAAATTCATTTCTGGTCGTCAAGTTTGCATTCTCTTTTGAGAATGAAATATAACAGCCAAACTTATTGACCGGCGACCGCGTAAAAAAACACGCTGTCGCAATTCACGGCGGTAAAGATGCCGAGGCCGTTGACGACGTTCGTCGCGGGCTCGACAAGGTCGCGCGAATCCTGCGTTTGTCGATTATACAAATCGGCGTATTCCTGATTGACATGGTAGAGCGTCACCCGGTGCCTGCCGAGCGCATTGATCTGCGCGAACGTGATGACGTAATCGGTGTCCTTGGCCGGGCTCGAAAGGAAACGCGATCCTCGAAACCTTAGGGTGTCGGCGCTCAGCGCGACGGGCGCGCTGTCGACGTTTTGGACCACCACGTAATAATAGTCGAGGGTCGGGTTTTTGAATTTCAACGTGATTTCCGGTATCGTTTGGCCGCTGCGCTGCGCCTGCATCATTTCATACATGGTCATGGTCGTGTCGATCGTCAGGGTGTCGGACGATAAAGCGATGCCGAGGGTTTTTTGAGGGACAACGGTAACGGCGGAAATGTTTTTCCCGCCGTAGGAAACTGTAAACGTGTATGTTTCGCCCGCGATGGGCCTGAAGGAAGTGTCGGCGCCGCGGTAATAACCCGAATCTCCCGTGGCGACAAGCGGCCAAACGTTCGCTTTGTCGCTGATCGTGGGCGAGGCATTGGTGATCGGATTGGACGCGGAAGCGGCCGCGCCGTAGGGAATAAGCGGGGAAAGGCGAATGCTGTCGACCGGGGCGCCGGCGATCAAACATCCGTCAACCACGACCTCGTTGATCGCCGCCGGATTAAAGCCGTTTTGGGAGCAGGCGGCGGCGAGCGCCAGAAGCGCCGGAATGGTTGACCGAACGTTCATGCTTCTCGTCCTTTCCCTATTTCAGGCTGAATTTCACGAAAACGCTGGGCGTGAAGCCCAGATAGTCGACGTCGGTTTCCACCAAATTACCGCCCACCGATTCATAGGTCTTATACCAGACGTTTTTCCGGTCGTATACGTTGAAAAGCGAAATGCCGACGTTCGTTTTGATCCCGTTTACCATGCAGTTGTATGTTGCCGACATATCAAGCCGGTGGTAGTCGGGGAGGCGGAAGGAGTTCTGGTCGCCCACGTGGATGAAGCTTGTGCTCGCGCCGTTAAGCAGCTCAAGGGTATACACGCCCACAGGCTGGGTATACGGTTTTCCTGTTGCGTAAACCCAAGTGGCGGCGAAGCCCCATTTTTTATATGAGTAACTGTTGACGAGTTTTATTTCGTGCGTCTGGTCCTGGTCGGCGGGGAACGCGGCGCCGCCGTTGACTTGCGGAAAGGAGTTCAGCGACTGGCTGAGGGTATAGGCAATCCAGCCGGTATAGCGGCCGATCTTCTTTTGCAGCAAAAACTCGATGCCGTCGGCCGTCCCTCCGCCCTTGTAAAACAAACTGTCGGAACTCGTTGAGCTCGGGGGCGTAAGGTTATAGCTCAGGGTAAACTCCGAGAGGCCCGACAGGACCTTGCGATAGGCCTCGACGTCGATCAGGAACATGGGCGTTTCATACGACGCGCCCACGATGTAATGCCGCGCCGAACTGACGGGGCTTATGCCGTTGTCGGCAAGGAGCCAGAAGTCGCTGCTTCCCAGCATGACGTCTTCCTGTTCCACATGGTTTACAAATTGATAGTATATTCCCCAGGCGGCCTTCAGTTTGAGGAAGTCGGTGAGGGCGTAGGACGCCGAGGCGCGGGGCTCGGCATAATAGCGGTGCGTACCCTGGTAATAGTTAAACCTGATCCCCGGCAAAAGGGTCAGCTTGCCCAGCCCCGAAAATTCGTCCTGAAGGTAGCCGGAAAAAAGCAGCGCGCTGTCCCGCACGTCGAGGACCGAACCGGTGTCGTTTTCGGTCAGGTGGTATTCAGTTTGCATCCGCGTGATTTGGCCGCCGAAACCCGCGCGGTTTTCCGCGGGAAGCTGGAACTCGTTGTCGATGCGCGCGGTGACGTCGCCGACGTTATTGTCTTCGTTGGTGCCGCCGCTAGTCTGGTTGCCTCCGTAGTCACGCTGGGCGTCGTCGACGCGGTCGCTGAAATAATGCGAATAGGCAAAAACCAGGTTGCTGTAAAAAACGCCGGTCCATTGCCGCCCCCATTTGGCGCTCATGCCGTAGTTTCCCCACCCGGTAACGTCAGTGCGCGCGAGGGTGTTGCTTGTGGCGGCGCCCGCGGAATCGGTCACCGTGAACGTGGACGTCCCCGAATTGTCAAGGTTGTCCTTCCCGCCGTACGCCGAAAAGGAAACGATGTCCTTGTCGTCAAGTTGATACGTGGCCTTGCCGTTTAAATCGTAGAAATAAAACGAAGGTTGGGTCGAACCGCCGTATAATCCGCCCCCCCCCCCTCCTCCTCCTCCGATCCGGCGGTATCCGCCGCCGGAATTATGGGTATTGTAAAGGTCGAAAATATCGTTATATAACGGGCTTTGGATAACGTCGGTATACGAACGTCGCCCGACCAGGAGAATGGACCCCTTTCCCCAGAGCGGAACGGACGCAAGGAGGTCGCCGTCCAGAAGACTTAATCCGCCGGCTATATTGTAGTCGTTCATATCGCCGGTTTTTCCCGTGATGTCCATGACGCTCGACGTTCTTCCGCCGTATTTTGCCGGGAACCCGCCTTTATAAAGTTGAATGTCCTTGATGGCGTCGGGGTTAAAGGCGCTGAAAAAACCGAAAAAATGGTCGACGTAATACACGTTAAAACCGTCAAGCAGGACCAGGTTCTGGTCAGGTGTGCCGCCCCGGACATATAACCCGGAGGAGCTTTCGTTGGTGCCGCTTATTCCGGGAAGCAATTGGAGGGCGCGGAACACGTCGGCGTCGCCGATTGAAGGAAGTTTTGAAATGCTCTCCGGGTTGAGCGTAACGTGGCTGATGCCGGATTCTTTGACTGTTTCATCAAGTTTCCGCGCCGTGACTTCCATTTGTTCCAGCTCTATCGCGCCTTTTCCCTCCCCTTCGTTATATAAATTGTTCGCTGTGGGCATCGGATCGAGCCGTACCACGACGGTTTGCGGAATAGAACCCGGTTTCAAAGCGACGCGGCCGCTTTGAAAGCCTAAATGGGAAACGATCAAAACAAGGGAATCGGAAGCGCCGGGCGCTCCCATGAGCGTGAACCTGCCGTCGACGTTCGAGGTTGTCGTCATTTTGGCGCCTGGCAGGGAAATGGTCGAATAGGGCAGTGGTTCTCCGGTGGAATGGTCCTTGACGATGCCGCTGAAATCGACGGTCGGGGCCGCGTGACTTAACAAGGGCGCTTTTAATAAAAAGGCCATTGCCAGCATTATCTCGGGCGGGCGCAAGGTTCGCCGCACTTTGAAATCCTCTCTATTGTAAACAAACAAAAAGTCCCGACCCGCCTGGGCGCGGACAAGGATTCGTTGGACGCCCAACAAATGACATTTAGACAAGGTTAAAAAGGCGAATGTTACAGACAATTTTCCGGTATTTTTAGTCTCTGTAGCTGAATTATAAACGAGTCCAGCGTATATAATTCCTGCATACAGAGACTTATCTGCCCTCAGGCAGGTTAGTTACTGTGTCCGAATTATCTCCGCGAAACGCGTCGATAATTCCTGACTATCAGAGACTTATCCGCTCTTGGGCGGGTTAGCAACCGCGTTTTTAATCCTCGATCTTACGGTAATCCGTCTTCCAAATGCCACAGGAAATATTCCCGCAGCATCGGATCGATGGACGAATGCCGTAAAAGAAAAAAAGCCTGTTTTTTAAGGCGGGCATAACGAAGCGATTTTTCCTTGTATTCAGAGGCCAACATGCCTTTCCCGGAATGGGAAAGAAAATCCGTTCGGGCGGCTTGCAAAAAAACCGGATAGAATGAATAGCATTGCCCTCGGTCAAACGGCTTTGGGCTCAGGGAGTCCGCATTCGATGGATCCAAAATGGCGCATTGCCATCGCACCAGATTAGCGTACCTGCGCAGGGAAAAATTGCCCGTATCAAACGTTTCCATCTTTTGCAAGGCCCTTTGCAGGGCATTTTGCGTAAAGACGTTTTTCCGGTGGAAAGCCATTCCCTCGTCGATTTCCTGAAACACATAGTAAGGACTATGGGGATAAAGCGATTGGAGCGTCATGAATATGTTTTGTTTTTCTTCACTGTCAAGACGTTTGTTCGGATCAAGAAACTGGACCAAGTATTCGCGCGCTCCGTCGCGGGTATAAAGCGCGCTGTCGGAACAGAGTCGCAAGTAGGTCAATCCGGAGTCAAGATCAACGTGCAATCCGTTAAAAAGTTTAAGGGCGACTTTGACAATGCCGGGTTCCTCGGCCAGCGCGCATTGAAAAAGGCCCAGACCCAAATAAACGTCATACATCCGCGGCGCAAGCCCGTGCGCGGTATTGAATAATTTTATCGCCCTGATTCCATTCGAAAGGGCTTTCAACGGGCTGGAACGGATTTTTAAGACCGCGTTAAAGCCGTCGATTCCGCCTTCCAGAAACAAGCGTGTAGCAAGGGTGGAATCCGGCCAACGGCGATTATGTAAAAGAAAAATGCATTCGCTATGCAGCGGCCCCAATTCTTTTCGGGCCTTTTCGCGCTCCTCCTGGAATTCGAATTCATCGTTGAGGATGCGCCAAGAGCGCATGGCAAAACGCAGCATTTCGCTCAAGGGAAGCAATGTGTCATCGCGTTCCACGCGCCGCATTTCAAGGCTGAGCAATTCGGCCTGGTCCCAATGTTGCATAAAAAAAGCGTGCATGGACCGCTGGGCAAGCGAATGTTGGGACTGGGCAATTCCCGGATAGGGTTGTCCGAATTCAAACTTCTGTGAAAAACTTGCCATAGGCAAGATTGCGAAGGATAAAAACGTCGAACTGATGAAGAATTGAAAAATATTCATAAAATTTCATAGGCCTCTTTTGTTAGTCTCTGTAGCTGAATTATCTACGTTTTTTGCGCAGATAATTCCTGCATACAGAGACTTATCTTAGACAGGTTAGACTTGTGGAAAGAAACAAAGGTTTCAAAAGACCCGTTAGAATGGAGTTACTTCGGTATCTTTATGGCAATTATTATTTCAAAAGTTTTTCGACTTTATGCCGATAATATATAAGAGAAGAAGCCTAAATTGTTTTGGGGGAAACTATGGACATCTCATCCGTATCAAGCAGCTCGCTGGATGACCAGGTAATTCAATCACTAAGCCCTTCCTTAGGCCAAGCACAACCATCAACCGATACAACATCGAGCGCCTCGGCATTTTCAAATGTGCTGCAAACTTTACAGTCGAATGACCTGATAAGCAATAATAATTTGGCCATGCTTCAGGCTTTACAGGGCGCCCAAACGAGCGCAACCGCATCCACCGTAAGCTCAAGCGCTACTGGCACGACGGCAAATGCTCTTCAGCAATTGCAGGAAACAAACACCGAAAGCAACGATATATATATGCTCCAGTCCTTGCAAACGAACTATTCAAGTAGTTTGTCCGATTTGCTTCAGAACATTCAAAATACCGAAGATACGGGCGATAATCAGCAAATGCTGGACGCATTGCAGGCGGCCGCGAGCGGTTCAAACCAAACAACCTCGAATGCGGATGATGTTCTCAATTCATTGCTCCAGCCAGCAACCGATTCGAGCGATGACGCCGAAAGCGATCCGATTTTAAATTCATTGGTCCCGTCGACGCCGGAT
>Ga0182027_10003944_pt1 | contig 23254 bp, 19 predicted proteins | sample 712E1DmetaG_FD_121300 | JGI IMG/M metagenome (GOLD analysis project Ga0182027, IMG submission 121300) | Permafrost microbial communities from Stordalen Mire, Sweden - 712E1D metaG (Illumina Assembly) | ecosystem: Environmental > Terrestrial > Soil > Wetlands > Permafrost | place: Sweden... | reverse complement strand
TTGATGTTCACCGGCGGATTGCCCTCAGTCTTTGCTTCGGCGGCGAGCCAGGTCGTGCCGCCGGCGAAGAGAGCGAATGCGGCCACGATGAGCCAGCGCCGCGAGCGGGGAGTTGATGGAGGAATGTTCATGGGATGCCTTTGGTTGAAAATCGGAAGGAGCACGTCTTTTCCGGCCATGAACATACACCATCAGGCTGACAGGCGTCTTTCCCGCACCTTACATTTTTGTAATCCTGTTTGGAGTTGGCATGCGATGGTTTGCTCTATGATTTGACCGCCATGCTGCCGCTGTGGGATGCCAATCCGAACCGTCGCGCGCCGGTGATGACCGTATTGATCATCATGGCGAATCTGGCGGTTTTTGTCGGCGAGGTCTGGCTCATGATGACGAAGCAGATGGATCCGTTCGTCCGGCACTATGCGCTGGTGCCGCGCCATCTGTTGGCTCACTGGGATGGCAGCGCGCAATGGCTGCCGCTGTTTACTCACATGTTTCTGCACGGTGGCGCGGCGCACGTGCTGGGCAACTGCTGGTTCCTTTGGATTTTCGGCAAGAACGTGGAAGATCGCCTGGGCTCGGTGCAATTCCTGGTCTTCTATTTGCTGTCGGGTCTGGCGGCGGCGGCCATGCAGGTCATTGTTGATCCGGGCTCATCCGTGCCGATGCTGGGCGCAAGCGGTGCGATCTCGGGCGTGTTGGGAGCGTATCTCCTCCTGTTTCCGACGGCGTGGATCATTACCCTGGTCCCGTGGATCGTGCCAATCCTGCCGGTGCCGGCTTTTTTCTTTCTCGTTTTGTGGTTTGTCATCCAGGCGTTCAGCGGTGTCGGTTCGCTGTTGGCTGGCGGTTCGGGCGGCGGAGTCGCCTGGTGGGCACATGTGGGCGGGTTTGTCGCGGGCATGGGGCTGTTGGCGCTGGCGAAAGATGCGGGTCTGGTCCGCCGCCGATGAGAGGACCGCGGGCTGACATTCGAGTTATCCTCGGCGCGCCCAGCTCTGCTGGCCAGCGGAGCGCCCTACCGATGCTGCCAGGAAAAATGAGGACTTGAGTGGTTGCGAGTGTTGCCGGCGCGGAGGAATTCGGCATAGAATCCCCGAAATCTTATGAAGACAGTCTGGAAATCATGGGTCATACTGGCGGTGATGGCGGTGCTCCCGCTGTTGTCAGGTTGCGTTGCGGTCTTGGCCGGGGCGGCGGGCGCGGGCACCGTGGCCTGGGTGGAAGGCCGGCTCGATGGCACGTTGGACAAGAGTTTCCCCAAGGTTGAGAAGGCGGCCGATCGCGCGATCACCGATCTTCAGTTCGTCAAGATTAGCGAAAAGAAGGATGCGCTTAATGCCATCCTGATCGTGCGGACTGCGGAGGACAAAAAGATCGAGATCAAAGTCATCCGAGTGGGGGATACGACCACCAAGGTCCAGATTCGCGTCGGTGTCTTTGGGGACGAGGGTCAGTCGCTGGCCATCCTCGACAGGATCAAGGCCAATCTCTAGGCGATCGATGGGACAGAAATTTGGCGGCGTTGGAAAACGCCGCCGCTTGAGAACTCCCGGTTTCTTGTCTGGAGGGTCAGATCTTTTTGCCTGCGCGAGCGATGGCTGCGGTCAGTTCGCTGCCCTGTACCGGCTTGCTCACGTAGTCATCCATCCCTGCGGCGAGGCAGGCTTCACGGTCGCCCGACATCGCGGCAGCTGTCATGGCGATGATGTGAAGAGGAGTGAACGCCTCACCGGCCGCGCGCCGCGACTGCTCCCACGCGTGCAGGTTCCGGGTGGCCTCATAGCCGTCCATTTCCGGCATCTGGCAATCCATGAACACGACGTCGTAGGGATGCGCTTGCGCGGCTTCAAGGGCGGCCCGTCCATCGGCGACGATGTCGACCATGTAGCCCAGGCGGGCGAGCTGCATGCGGGCGACGGTTTGGTTCACCACATTGTCTTCCGCCACCAGGATGCGCAGCGGCTTGGGTTCGGGCTGAAGCCGCGGCGGGGCTTGCGGGACGGCCAGCCGGGGCTTTCCCATGCCGAGCAACGAGGAGATCGCTTCGTATAATTCCGTCTGTTGAACGGGCTTGGCCAGGCACGCCGTCACACCCGCGGCGGCAGTCTCAGCGAAGGGCGGAATGCTGCCCATGGAGGTCAGCACCAGCATCTTGAGGCCGGCCAGCGCGGGATCCGCCGAGATCCGGCGGGCCAGTTCAAAGCCGGACATGGCCGGCATCTGCATGTCGAGCAGGGCGAAACTGAACGCCTGCCCGGCCTGTGCCGTGCTCCGGAGCAAAGCCAGCGCCGATTCGCCGTCCGCCGCGCAGTCGCTGGAGATCCGCCAGGCGGTCAGCTGGCGTTGCAGAATTTCGCGATTGGTCTGGTTGTCGTCGACAATCAGGGCGTGCTTGCCCGCGAGATCGATCCGGCGGGGGATCACGCGGAGGGCCGCCGGCTGCTGGGCCAGCTTCACGGTGAACCAGAACGTAGAACCCCGACCGACCTCGCTCTCGACGCCGATCGCGCCGCCCATCAGTCCGACCAGCTGCCGGGAGATTGCTAGGCCCAGACCGGTGCCCCCGAACTTGCGGGTGATGCTGCCGTCGGCCTGTGAGAAGGGTTGAAACAAGCGCTTCCGCGCTTCCGGTGAGATGCCGATGCCCGTGTCGGTGACGGTGAAACGCAGTTGGGCGCGTTCGCGTTCCTCGCCCTCCCGGGTAACCCGCACGACCACCTCGCCGTGCTCGGTGAACTTGAGCGCGTTGCCCACCAGGTTGAGCAACACCTGCTGCAGGCGGCCCGAATCGCCGATCACCTGAACGGGGACATTGTCGTCGATGAGGTAGGCCAGCTCCAGGCCCTTTGCGTGCGCCTTTTCCGCCATCAGTTGCAGGCAATTCTCCACCGGGACGCGCAGCTCGAAGGGCCGCAGCTCGAAGGTGAGCATGCCCGCTTCGATCTTCGAGAAATCCAGGATGTCGTTGATGATGGTCAGAAGGCAGTCGGCGCTCGTCCGGACGGTGGTGGCGAAGGTGCGCTGCTCAGGCGTAAGTTCAGTGTCGAGCAGCAGACCGATCATGCCGACGACGCCGTTGAGCGGCGTGCGGATTTCATGACTCATGTTCGCCAGAAACTGGGATTTCAGCCGCGCACTTGCCTTTGCCTCCTCCACCGCCTCCCGCAGCGCCTGTTCGGTACGTTTGCGTAACGTGATGTCCCGGACGATGCCGATGGCCGCATATTTTTTCTGCAGCAGGACCATGGACAGTGAGAGCTCGATCGGGAATTCGGAGCCGTCCTTGCGGAGGGCGGCGAGCTCCGTCACCTTGCCGATCATCGGGCCGGCGCCGGTCTGCCGGAATTGTTCGAGCCCCGTGGCGGAGGCTTCGCGGAAACGTTCCGGCACCACCAGCGAATGGAACCGGCCGCCGATCGCCTCGGCCTTGGTGTAGCCGAAGAGCCGCTCTGCCGCCCCATTCCAGAAGAGGATCAGGCCCTCCGCATCGAGCATGACAATCGCGTTTTGGGCGGACTCCGCGAGCGCGTGGAATTTCTCCTCGTTCTCCCGCAGGGCTTCCTCCGCCCGCCGGCGGTCGGTGATGTCGCGGGAGATGCCGAAGGTGCCGATGATCCGGCCTTGCGCATCCCGCAGAGGCATCTTTGTCGTCGAGACCCAGGTATCCGGTCGATCCGGCCAGGTCTCGCGCTCCTCCAAATCGACCAATGGCTGGCCGGTCTGCATGATGCGCTGTTCGTCGTCGAATGCCTGCCGTGCGTGCTTGTCGGAGAACAGGTCGAAATCAGATTTTCCCACCATGGTGGCCGAGTCCATCCCGTCGCGGCGGGCCTTGGACTCGCTGACCGCGATGAACCGCGAGTCGCGGTCCTTGAAATACACGTGGACCGGGATGTTCTCCATCAGCGTGCGCAGGATAAACTGCTCTTGCGTTTCCTTGCCTGCCGCCGGTCGCCGTTTTCTGGAGGTAGATGGTTTCATCGTCTTGTCGGGAAGAATTGGCCAAATAATCCTGCGGGATTCGCTGACAGGAAGCGCGAGTGGCTCCTTCGCCTTGCGACCAAGCGCTCCACTGGCTTTCGACTATAATCGTTCCCTCCAACTTCGTAGCCAGCCGCTTGCAGATGGCGAGCTCCAATCCCGTCCCTTCGTACTGCCGCGTCAGGCCTCTGTCGATTTGCCGGAACGGATGGGGAACTGCCCTGATGGTCCTGGCGATCAAAAGTCTGTGTCCCCTCCCACGGAGGCCGCGATCAGCGGTTTCAAATACCAGGAATTTTGATGGTCGGATTTGCGAGCGCGTATTGTTCCAATTCCGGATACCACTTCTTGATGCAATCCGGGCACATGCCATGTGAGAATTTGGCGTCGGAGTTCTTCTGAATATAGGTCTCCACCTGGTTCCAATAGCCTTTGTCGTCGCGGATTTTCTTGCAGCCGGCACAGATCGGCAACAGTCCGCTCAGCGATTTCACGTTGGCCAAGGCCTCTCTGAGGTTCTGGATGAGTTGGTCGCGTTCAGCCTCGGCCCGCTTGCGTTCGGCCAGTTCGCCCTGGAGTTGCTCGTTGATCTGGCGCAGGCCGTCCGCCTGTTGCTCGAGCCGGACCCGCAGGCGCCGCAGTTCCAGATGGGTCTGGACGCGCGCCAACAATTCCTCCCGCTGGAACGGTTTGGTGATGAAATCCACCGCCCCCAGCCTCAGGCCTTCCACCCGCTCCGAGCTTTCGTCGCTCGCACTGATGAACACGATTGGGATGTCGCGGCTTTCCGTCCGCGCCTGGAGCCGCCGGCAAACTTCGAATCCGTCCAAACCCGGCATGAAGATATCCAGCAAGATCAACTCAGGCGGATTGGCCGCGACGGAGGCCAGCGCCACTTCTCCGCTTACCACAGGCAGCACTTGATAGCCATCTGCCGTAAGGGCGCCCGCCAGCAACTTCAAGTTCACCGGATTATCGTCAACGACCAGGATGGTGCCTTTGGAACTCATGTCGTAATTTTCTCTGCTCTCATGCAGTTGGCGTGGGGGCACTGCTTGCCGGCGGACCGTTCCCCCCCCTGGAAGATTGGCCCGGAGACAAGCGCCGGCCCTACGCACCATCGTCGTTTGAATGGCGGCGGTCAACTGCATGATTCCGGCTAAGCCCGCATATCCCTAGACTACCGCCATCATAGGAATCGCCAGCAGGAAGATGGTCATAGCGATGGCGAAGACTGTCAAATATGCGGGCTAGGAGGAGAATGACAGGTTGACGGCGGGTGCGCGGAGCGTGATCGGAGAGGGCACGCCCGATGAACCCCCTCTGCACAGACAACCGCGGCACCGTGTCGCCGTACGTTGCGGCGCAACGTGGGCGCGCGCGTGGCGGTTTTGCTTTGCTGCTCACCATCACGCTGCTGGCGTTGGTGGTGCTGCTGTTGCTGAGTCTCGCGCTGCTCACCCGGATCGAGACCGCAACTGCGGCGAACGCCCAACGGGCGGCGGAGGCGCGGCAGAACGCACTCCTGGCGTTGCACCTGGCTGTCGGGCAGCTGCAGCGTTTTGCCGGCGCCGACCAGCGTGTCACCGCGCGGGCGGACCTTCTGCCGGAGTCCGTCGGCAATCCATATTGGACTGGTGTCTGGGATGCCGCGGCCACGTCGCGCGCTCCGCTGACTTGGCTGGTCAGCGGCAACGAGTCCGAGGCGCTGGCCCTCACTCCGGATCTTCCGCCGGTCGCCGATCCAGCCGTGGGCAATGAATCAGTCTGGCTGGTGCGCACGCCGTCCGGCGTCGCCGCGCAACGCATAAAGCTTCAGCGGCGGTCGTTGAGTGTGGCGGGTCTCCCGGGTTTCGACGGCGCGCGTGTCGTGGGGCATTACGCATGGTGGGTGGGCGACGAGGGGATCAAGGCGAAGTTCAATCTCGCGAATCCGTACGCCGGCGCGGCGACCTGCACGCCGGAGAATCGGTGCCAGTTCATGTCGGCGCAGCAATTCGGCATCGAACAACTCGCGGACAGTTTCTCCGCATACGCCAGCGCCAAGGGCGGCACGGCTGCTGGAACAGCTCTGCGCGGCCGCCTTGGCCGCGTCCTCACAGCCGAGCAAATCACGTATGCCGACTCCGCGTTCAGTCTGACGACGCTCCGAGACCGGTTCCACGACGTGACAACGTACTCGCTGGGGGTGCTGGCTAACGTCCGGGCCGGCGGCTTAAGAAAGGACCTGACCCGCGGTTTGGAGACGGGGGCGACGGTTCCGGAAGGTTTGGTTTTTCCCGGTGGTCCCGAGTGGGCACTGGTACGTTCCTATTATCAGCTGCGCCCGGCGTTGGTGAATGGCGGCTGGCAGATTCAGCCGCGCCCCGATGCGCCGGGGCAGCATGGCGTGCATCCTCTCGTCGTGTTGGCGCAGATCGTGTGGGGCGGCGATCGCGTGGGAGGGAAATTCCGCGTGCTGTTCCGGCCAATGGTGGTGTTGGGCAATCCCTACAGCGTCGCGCTCACGGCGGCAGACTACCGGTTGGTGTGGCGGCAGGACGGGGTGATCGAATTGCGGAATCCTCCGGGCGCCGCGGGTGCGTCGACGGTCTCGAACCCGCCCGCGCAGTGGCTGGGCGAGGATCTGTTGTTGCAGATTCCGCAAGCCGGGTTTCTCCCTGGAGAGGCCCGGGTGTTTACGCTGGCGCCATCGGGCGGCCTCCAGGTTCCCTATCCGAAAGGGGGGGGCTTGACGCTGAGCGCAGGATATTCGGAAGCGAGTTGTGCCTACGTCGATCTCGCGACAGCGGCAGATTCGGTGGCGGTGGGAATTCAGGTCCGCGTTGCAGAAGCCCCGGCTGGCTTTACGTTTGCTCTCGGCGACGGGACGCCTTTGCAGGAAGTCACCGGCTGTGCGGCCAATGCCCCGGATTGCTCCGGTACAATGCCGTTTCTGGGTGCGCCGGTGCGCGTGGGATTGCGTCTGTCAGACAGTATCCGCAACGCGCCGGATGACACCCGTGGCTTGCGCTGGATGGCGAGCTTCAACCTCCGCGCGCCGGTGATCGGTCCATTATCGGCCTGGGGCCGTAACCCACAATATGACGCGGCGACTCCGCGCGGCGGCGACGACACCACGATTCTCAGTGGAAACGATGTCTTCTGGGGGCCCAGTCATCGTGCCGCCGACTGCGGCCAGAGGTTTGCCACACTCTTTGATTTGCCGTGTGCTGACCTCCATTCCCTGGCTCAATTGCAGCACGCCAGTCTTCAGCCGGCGAGTGCCGGGCCGGGGTGCACGGTGGGGCATTCCTATGCAGATCCGCACACCGTCGATGGAACGTCCGATTTCAATTACCGGCTTAACCAAGCGCTTTGGGATGGGTATTTTTTCTCCACGCTGCCGGCGACATTCCCCAATCGACGGATTGTCTATTTCAGCCGGGGCAGGGGACCGCCGGACCCAGCAGCGGTGCGGAATTATGACACGGCTGCGGCCCACCTGCTTGTCGATGGACCGTTCAATATCAACTCGACCTCGGTTCCGGCTTGGCAGGCACTGTTGGCCTCGCTCAACGGACAGAGTCTTGGCTGGACGGATCCGGGAACGGGGGCTGTGCACACGGAAATGGTGGCGAGCGCGTTCCCGCGCAATCCGGTGGTCAACGGTGGCGCGAGCGATGGCTGGCGGGGCTATCGCGCCTTGAGCACCGCTGATGTGCAGCGCCTTGCGGCGGCTCTTGTGGCCGGTATTCGCGCCCATGGTCCGTTTCGCTCGCTCGCAGAATTCGTCAACCGCCCGTTGAACGGGTCAACCGAGAATGCGCGGCTGTGCGGTCTGCTGCAATCGGCCCTTGACCAGACGGTGAATCCGCCGGCATCGCTGGCTCCTGCTTCCGGCCTTCCGACAATCGCCGGGCCCAGTCCGTCCCTGTCCTGGCCCGCGGCATCGCAAGGCCATGTTTCGACGTTTGCTCCAGGCTGGCTGTCACAGGCCGACGTGCTGGCGGTTCTGGGGCCGGTGCTGACGGCGCGTTCGGACACGTTTCTGGTGCGGGCCTATGGCGACTCAGCGAATCCGGCGACGGGTGTCGTCGAAGGCCGTGCCTGGTGTGAGGCGGTGGTGCAACGAGTGCCCGATTATGTCGATCCTGCCGATCCGCCCGAGGCCGCGGCCGGCTTGAGCGAAACCAACCGGATCTATGGTCGTCGTTTCCAAATTGTGCGCTTCCGCTGGCTGTCGGCGACGGAGGTATGATTTGTCGTAGGTAGGGCGCGACCGCTGGGCGCGCCGGCAAGAACGGACGGCCCGGCGGTCCGTCCCTACCCGATGGTGCCAGGTCGTATTGTGGGGCGAGGTCGCCTGGCCCCTGCTCGTCTCAGGAAGAATGGTAGAGTTGGGCGACTCCGCCCTGCACAATCAAAACCCGAAGAAACAATTCGCTCCGCTGGGCGTCTGAACAAGCGCCGCCTGGACTCGACAAGCGCCGGCGGCCAGCGTTTAATTTCTTTTCTATGAAGCCAGCGTCACGTGTTGTTGCCCGCACCTCTCAACGGACCGATGAAGCATTCACGCTCCTCGAGATCCTCGTCGTTCTTGCTATCATCGGAATGCTGGTCGGCCTCGCCGTTACCAACGTCGGCAACATCTTTGGCTCGAGCCAGAAGGATATCACAAAATTGTTTGTGAGTCAGAGCATGCAGGCGCCGCTGACCGTATATAAGATCCATATGGGCGACTACCCAACAACGGCTGAGGGTCTTCAGGCCCTGATCACAGTTCCGGCGAACAAAGCCGAACGCTGGCGGGGGCCGTATCTGCAGGAGAACAAGCTTCCGACCGATCCATGGGGCGAGCCGTATCAATATCGCTATCCTGGAGTGAAGAACAAGAACGGCTACGATTTATGGTCGAAGGGACCTGACAAGACGGATGGCACTGAGGACGACATCGGCAATTGGTAGGATTTCCCTCGCGGCGGGGAGCTCCGCATTTACCCTGCTCGAAATCTTGTTGGTCCTCGCGCTGATCGGCGTGATCAGCGGGGTTCTGGCGGTGGGGATATCCGGCGCCTTTGACAACGACCATCCCACGCCCGACGACGTTTTCTGGCAGGCGTCCAGGGCGGCACAGAAGCTGGCGTCGATCAGCGAACGCGACACGAGTCTGAGCTTTGATGCCAAAGAGAAGAAGCTGGTTTGGAGCAATGGACAGCAAACCAATAGCACGGCATTTGATGCGTCTCGGGGCGACGTCAGCGTGCAATTCCTGCGGGCCGCCAAAGGGGGCAGTCTGATCTTGATCGCCGGCAGCGTTGTGGAGCAGCAGGAGGTGTCGCACGTGGTGTACTATCCGGACGGCACCTGCATGGCTTTTCGGGTGCAATTTCGGGTGGGCCCGACCGCATGGCAGGTGGGCATCGATCCGTGGACTTGCGCCCCGGTGTTGGAGAAAGTGGCCAACAAGTCATGAAGCTGACGATGCAGAGTCGAATGAGAACGGGTCGTCACGTAACGCCAGTCTCCGACTGGCGGAATCGCCGGTCAAAGACCGGCGCTACTCCCGATGGCGGCCTCCGCTGCGGCGCGCGGGCGTTTCCTGGAGACACCACGCCCCCGTCGGGTTTTGCCCGGCAGTCCGCGGCGAGGGCGCCGCGGCTCTATTGCAGGGCGGCGTTCACACTGCTGGAAGTGATCGTTGCCCTTGCGATTTTCGCCATGTCAGCCGTCGTGCTCGGCGCGACCTACGTCAACGCCCTGAACGCGTACCAGGCCGCCGGCCGGCGCAACGAATACGATGCCGATCTTCGCTTTGTGCGGGCCGCCCTGCTGACGCAGCCGGATCGCGACAAGGCCGTGGAGGGCGGCGATCTTGATCTGGGCGGAAGCAAGCGCGCGCATTGGCAGGCGGACATCGCGCCCACCGACACGGTCGATCTTTTCTCGGTCACGTGGAGCTGTACGATCACTGATCCGGCGCGGCGTGAGCCCTTCCGGGCCAGCCAGACTTTCCTGCTGCTCCGGCCCACGTGGTCTGATCCGGTGGAGCGTACGGCGCTTCTCGACAAGGTGAAACAGCGCATTCTCGAATTCCAGGGGGTGGCGCCGTGAATACCGGAAAGCGGAAACCGGAGACCGGATACCGGAGTTCTGAAACCGGAAACCGGAAACCTGAAACCGGAGACGTGAAACCTGAAACCGGAGACCGGAGGTCGGAACGAAAGGGAAGATCGCCTGCATCTGGAGGTGTTTTGGATCGTCATTTCAGGTCTCAAGTTTCAGGTTTCGGGTCGCAGGTCTCAAGTCTCAGGTATCGGGGCTCTGCGTTCACCCTGATCGAGCTTCTGCTCTCGCTCGCGCTGGTCGGGCTGCTTCTGGTGGCGATGAACCAGTTCATCTTCTCGATGGGTGAACTGTGGGGGCGCGGGGCGGAGGTGCGCTTGTTTGACCAGCATGTTCGTGCGGTGACCCGCTTTGTGGAACAGACACTCCATTCGACGGCGGTGCCGACCGCGCGGGGCGTACAGGCGCTCGCGGTGCAGGATGTGCGGTTGCCGGATGGCCCGACTGCGACGCTGCTCACGTTCGAGCTGCCGGCGGGCAGTCGCGTGCTCCCTTGGCCGGAGACGCCGCTCCCTGACGTGGTGTGCGCCCTGGGCGTGCATCAGGATCAAGGCCTCGTGCTCTACTGGCATTCGCGGCTGGAACAGCATTTTGCCGACGAGCCGCCGCGGGCGACGGTGTTATCGCCCCTCGTCACAGGTCTGAGCTATGATTATTACAACCCCAGTTTCAACACCTGGCAGAATTTCCAAACGATGCAGCGCGGCAGCAACAACCAATGGCAGTTGCCGACGCGTCTGCGTCTGCGGTTCACCTACGAGACCATGACCCGGGAAACTGTCGTGACGGTGCCGGCGACGGTGCCGGCGATGCCGCTCTTCTAGACTCCTTGAACTGCGAAACATGTTGCGATCAGGTCAAGTTTCCAGACAGCAGTTCTGGCGGACACGGCGGTCCGCCCTCCAACAATCAATTCACGCTGGAGGGCGGTGCTCCGTCACCGCCATGGAACTGATAGGCGCTGACGGCGCAGCGCCCTGCGGCATCAGCCGCGTTGTGAAACATTCGGGCTAGCGCCTGTGAGCCACGAGACATGTCACCCTTGAATTCAGATAGAGAATCCCGCGCCGGCCCGTGGAGTCGGAGCCAGACGGGTTCGGTGATTCTTCTGGTTCTGATGACACTCTTGCTGACGGCGTTTGCGCTGACGAAATACCTGGAGAAGGCGTCGATTGACTTGATGGCGGACGCTCGCGAGGCCCGCGCGGATCGTCTTCGCGTGCATGCCTATTCGGCGCTGGAGACGGTGCTCGCGGTCCTCCAGGAGTTCCAGACGGCCGATAGCGGCTTGCACAGTCCGGCGGAAGGATGGGGCACCCCGCTCGACTTTGCCGGCTATACGCCCCCGGATGGGTTGACCGTCGAGGCGATGCTGGAGGATGAGAGCGCCAAGATCCCGCTTCCGCACGCCGATTTCCAGGTGTTGCGGGATCTGTTCATGCTGCTGGGCCAGAAACAATCTGACGCCGAACAGCTGGCCGATGCATTGCTGGTGTGGATCCAGCAGGGCTACGAGCCGGCCAATTCGTTCAGCGCCCGGGCGACTGATTATGGACGCGCCGCCATTCCGCACGATCCTCCGGTCCGCTCGCTGCATTCGTTTGCCGAACTCGCCTCCATCCAACTGGTGCGCGACCGGCTCTACGATGAGAACGGCCGGCCGAATGACCTCTGGCGGAGTTTCGCGGACAGTGTATCGCTCTTCGATTTCAGCCAGCCGAACACCAACACGGCGAAGATGACGACCCTGGCGGCGTTTGGCGGCTACGATGAAGCGAGCATGAAACTGATCAGCGATTATGTCGGCGGGCTTGGCTCTTACACGCGACAAGGGCCCGCCTATTTTCAGAATGCGCAGGAGGTGGCCGGGTTGGTGGGGCAGGCGGCGTCCTCGCGGTTGGGCACGCAGGTGCGCTGTCTCCGGATCAACGTGACGGTGAGCGAAGGCCAGTCGTCCTTCCGGGTGAGCGCGGTTGTCACTGCCTCCGGCGGAGCTCAGTTGCCGCCGCCGGACCAGCCGACCACCGCCGATACGGCGACGGGCTCCGCGGCGGCCAACGACACCACCGATGCGAAAAACAACTCGAATTCTGCCAACGGCGCCGCGGCGACTGCGGCCCCGACGACTTCAACCGCCGCCAGCCAGACGCAGGTGACGTTGAATTATCCCTTTACCCTGCTCGAGATTCGCGAGAATGATGAAATCGTTGATCCTGCTTCTTCGTCCCAGTCTGCGCCACCATGAGCGTTCTGCCGAATTCTAAACCAGCTGCTTCTGTACGAAAGAAGGCCGTGCTGTTGCCGGATCATGCTTTCTTTGTCCGGGTGGTGCCCCTGGCGCCGGGAACGCCGCCGGTCGAGGTTCCGGGCCAGGTGGAGCTCGCGCTGGAGGGGCTGACTCCGTTTTCCGTCGCCCATCTTTGCTATGGCTATTTTGCCGTGCCCGGCGCGGAGCGGGTGCTCGTGTATGCGGCCTACCGCCGCAGATTCACCGTCGAGGACGCCGAAGCCTGGACCGAGGCTGACGTGGTGTTGCCGGTGTTTGCGAGTTGTCTCGGTCTCGCGCCGCCCCGGCCCCAGTCTCTGCTGGTCAGCGGGCCGGATTTCATCACGGGCATCGGCTGGGATGGGCGCGACGCAGTGCCGGCAGTAGTGCGGACCCGGGCGATTGAGGCCGATGCGCCGGCTGCCGAGCGATCGGCGGTCGAGGCCGAGCTCGTGGCCCTGCTGAAGGGTTTTCCCGCCCCCGTGAGCGTCGCCGCGCCGAAGGAAACGGTTTCGCGGATTGGCGATCGCGGCCTGGAGTTCGAGGTGGGCGATCTTGCCTCACGCTTTGACAGTGCGCAACTGGACGCCATCGACGTGCGCGACAAGGCGGAGCTCGGCGCCCGGAGGCGCAACCGCTCGCGCGATCTTTTTCTGTGGAGGGCTTTCATTGGCAGCGTGGCGGCCATCGCCGCCGCGGCCGTGCTGCAATTGGGCTTGCAGGGCGGCCGCCTCTGGTTGAAGAGCCAGGCATCCCGTGCCTCCGCCCAAGCTCCCGCGGTGCAGAAGATCGAAACGGGGCAAAGCCTCGCCAACCGGATTGACGAGCTCTCCACCCGCCGCCTGATGCCGATCCGGATGATGGAAATCGTCAACGAGAAGCGGCCCAAAACGATCTATTTCCTGCGCGTCGCGACGAGAGGCCTTTACCAGCTGGAAATCGAAGGCCAGACCAGTGCCACGCCGGATGTGTTCAACTATCAGGCGGCGCTCAAGGACCTGCCAGCGTGCGAACGCGTGGATCTCGGGCAGACGACGGATCGCGGCGGCGTCACCCGTTTCACCATTACTGTCACTTTCAAACCCGAGGCGTTGCGGCCTTCGACTCCATCATGAAAACATTTTTCTTCAGCCGCCATGTCCGGGAGAAGGTTCTGTTGACGGCCTTGCTTGCACTGGTGGGCATTGTCTGGCTTGGGCGGGTGGCGCGGAGCGCCCGGGCCTTCTGGCTCGATTGGCGGGTGAACGCCGCCCTGCTGGCGACGCAGCAGCAGTGGCTGGACAACCGCGCCAATATCGAAGCCCAGGCGGCCAAGGCGATCATGCATCTTGATCCGGCGCGCACGTTCAGCAGCCCGCGCCTGTTGGGCGAGCTCAGCACGATCGCGGACCAGGTGGGCGTCCGGAGCAATGCGTCGAGCGAGATTCTGGGGACCGAACTCACAAACCAATTCTCGTTCAACACGGTGCAGCTGTCGGTGCGCAATGCCGATATGGCGGCGCTCCTTGGTCTTTACGATGAACTCGACAAGCGCGCCCCCTACATCGGACTCGAACAGTTTTCGCTGACGATCAATCCCAGCAATCCCGCGCTCCTAAATATCGTGATGCACGTCTCATCGGTCGAGATCAACCGCTAGGAGAAGCGTGAAAAGCCTTTGGATACGGCATACTTCATCAGTTCTCCCTGACTGTGCACGCCGAGCTTGGCCATGATTTGCTTGCGATAGAAGGCGACCGTGAATTGGGAGATGCCGAGGAAAGCCGCGATCTCTCCGTCGGCCAGTCCCTGGCCAAATGACTGCAGTACCTCTTGTTCCCGTGCGGTCAACAGCTTGTTGAAAAACCTGGGATCGGCCTGTTGCTCGCGACCCATCTGAAGAATTGACGGCGAATAGAACACCTGGCCGGCGAGGACGGCCTTGATCGCCTGCCGCAGCACCTCAGGTTTGTCGTTTTTGTGCACGTAGCCCGGGACTGCGCAGTGCATCGCTTGATAGAGGAGGTAATCTTCGTTGAGCCCGGAGAGGATCACGATCCGTTGGTCCGGACGGGCTTGAAGGGATCGCTGCACCCATTCGAGCGCATTGCCGTCGGGCAAATTGAGGTCGACGATGGCAAGGTCGTAGTTTGGGTATTCCTGCTCGACGGACCGGATTTCCTCGAGGCTGCCGGCGAGGGTGATCGTGCAGCCAGGATAGGTCTCGCGCAGGTCGCGGCTGAGGAATTCGCGGACCAACACCTGATCTTCGATCAGGAAGAACCGAAAGAGGGAACTGGACAGCCGACTGTGAGCAGATGCCTTGCCGTTCATTGAAAAGCAGTGGCATCTTCCGCAGCGCGTGGAATCAAGCAACAACCATCCTGTTGCCAGGCAAGGGCAATGAGCTTGGGATCAACCTGCATGATTCGCCCACAGAATGGCCTTGTGGCACAAACATACACCTGGGACGCAACACTCGTCGCGTCTTCATAAAAACCCGGATCTGGCTGCGGCTGGCCTTATAGCGTCCGATGGGTGCCGTCGCAGAACGGCGGATTCTTCGAGTGCTTGCAGGCGCACCATGCGACTTTTTTCGCCTCGGCGAGTGTGACGGCCTTGGGGGCGAAGCCAGTCCCTTTGTGCGATCCGTCGCAGAGCGGCTGGTTCTTGGACTTGCCGCAGGTGCACCAATGATAGGTGCCAGCAGCCATTTCCTTAACGATCGGGGACTTTTGGGCGATGGTGGGCTTTTCCATAGGTGAGGAGAATCAAGGTTGCCGTCGCTGATCGGACTGGTGGACCCGCGGGATTGCGGCCGCGGCGGAATTCAATAATAGCGGCGGCTCCGAACGCCACAAGCGGATTTGCGGGCGTCCAGCCAGCAGAAGCGCATCTCCCGATTGTCGGCAAACCAAGCTGGGAAGTCTGCGCCACTTTTTGCGAGCCTCCTGAACCGTTCGATAATCTGGGGCTGCGTCCTGCATGGAGCTGGCGAAGCGGTGGATTTCGACAGTGAGGGTTTGAGCTTGGTAATCGGGGCGAAGGTCCGCTTGGAGCCGGCGATAGGCGGGATTGACCTCGACGGTAGTATCAGGAAGCTCAGCGGTGCCATGTTCGATAATCCGATCGAGGCCAAAGGCAAAAGGAGCACAGTACGCCTGCCTGAGGCACGTCGTCAGCGGCGGTAAACTCCAACCCCGCTCCAGCCAGAAGTCCACAGGAAGCGAGCATCTAGCTCCTATCCGGCACGCCTTCGACCTTGCGACGAGGACGCTTTTCGCGAGACTTGCGGAATGGTCAAAATCACGGGCGAATATCAGGGCGATTTGCATTGTCAGGCCACGCACGGGCCGTCGGGGCGCACGCTGGAGACGGATGCGCCGGTGGACAATCGGGGGCGCGGGGAGGCGTTTTCTCCCACGGACCTGGCTGCGACCGCGCTCGCGACGTGCATGCTCACAATCATGGGGATGGCCGCGCGGCGCCTCGGCGTCGACCTCAAGGGCGCGCGGTTTGAGGTGACCAAGGAGATGTCAACCGATCTTCCCCGACGCATCGTGCGGCTGGCGACACAGATCTGGCTGCCGGTTCCCCAGAGCGCCGATCCGGATGGCGTGCTTGAACGCGCTGCGCACACTTGCCCGGTGCACCAGAGCTTGCATCCGTCCATCGACCAGCCGGTCGTTCTGCATTGGAAAGAATAGGCGGTGCTGCGCCGCCTATTCTTTGCCGGTGAACCGGTAGGCGGTGTTGAAAACGAGTTCGATATTCTTGCTGACCCACACGCGGACTTTGATCTTGCCGCGATCGCTCCCCGCGGCGTCCGGCACGGCGCGCCCCTCGATGCGGCGTTCGGCTCCGCGGCTGTTGCTGGCTTGGCCCTTTAGATTGACCGTTTCGCCGCGTTCGAGGCGCTGCAGTTGTTCGTCGGAGAACTCAATCGAGATCTGGCCGTGTTCGTTGAACATGAAAAATGGAAACACTTTGACGGTATAGTCGGAAGTGTAGGCGGCGTCGCGGCGCTCGAGCGGAGGCATCGCGAAGCTGATCATCGCCACGTAGGCCGAGGTGTGCGCCGGGTCCACCGTCACCTCAGTGTAACGCCCGGAGGCAGGGGCGGCAGGCGAAAGGGCGGCGGGCTGCGGGAAAGCTTTTGGTGCGAACAGGCAGGTTACGAGCAGTCCGGCCAGACGGAGTATCTCCCACGGAGGGGCTGTATTACGCGAAGCCTGCATAAAGTGTGATTTTAGACGAGACCGTAGTCGAACGCGGGCGGATGACCGTTGCGAGGATGCAGAGTCCTTGAATTGCGGAAAATGAGGCGAACAGGTCAAGTCTTCCTCAGTGATCTTCATGGATCGGGCTGTGGGGCGGTTTGCTGATCGGCGCGTCCGCGCAGCGGACGCCTCAAGCAGCATGGAGGGCCAACGCCCGACAGGCTGCTTGCGGGCAACCCATCTTTCGAATTGCTCCGGACGCGGCCCGCCGAATGATGGCGCGCGTATGGCCAAGAATTCTCAAGCCACGTGGGGTGGACGTTTCTCGGCGGAACCTTCCGCGCTGATGCTGAAGTTCAGCGAATCCGTGTCGTTTGACCGGCGACTGGCGGTGTTCGACATTCAGGGCAGCCGGGCGCATGCCGCGATGCTGGCGCACGTCGGGCTGATCTCGCCGGCCGAGCGCGATGCGATCCAGGCGGGGCTCGGTCAATTGCAGCGCGAGATCGAGGCAGGTGCGTTTGTCTGGGACACCGCGTTTGAGGACGTGCACATGAACATCGAGCAGGCGCTTACGAAACGAGTGCCGGCCGCTGCAAAGCTCCACTCTGCGCGCAGCCGCAACGACCAGGTGGCATTGGACATGAGGCTGTTTTTTAAGCGGGCATGCGCCGAATTACGGGAGAAGATTCGCGGCACGGCCCGGGCGATTCTCGCGACGGCGGAGGCGAACACCGACGTGCTCATACCGGGCTATACGCATCTGCAGCGCGCGCAGCCGGTCCCGTTTGCACATCACCTTCTGGCCTGGCTTGAGATGTTGGAGCGCGATGCCGGACGGTTCGCGACGGTGGCTGACCACGCCAATTGGTGTCCCCTCGGGTCGTGTGCGCTCGCCGGAACGACGCTGCCCATCGACCGGGAGTTTACGGCGCGGGAGCTCGGTTTTGTCGATGCCCGCGGGCGTCCCCGGGTGACGCAGAACTCAATGGATTCCGTGGCGGATCGCGACGTTTTCATCGAGTTTGCTGCCGCGTGCGCGATCGCGGGCGCACACCTGTCGCGCATCGCCGAAGACCTGGTGTTGTGGTCGAGTGCCGAATTCGGATTTGTGACGCTTTCCGATGCATTTTCCACCGGTTCCTCGATCATGCCGCAGAAGAAGAACCCGGATTCGTGCGAGTTGCTCCGTGGCAAATCGGCGCGCCTGCAGGGAAACCTGCACACCCTGCTGACGCTCGTGAAAGGCCTTCCGCTTACCTACAACCGCGATTTGCAGGAGGACAAGCCGCCGGTGTTCGACAGCTTCGACCAGACTGCGCTTTGTTTCGAGGTGCTGGCCGGCGTGGCGGCGGGTCTCAAGGTGAATCCTGCGCGTTGCGCGGCGGCGGTGGCCGACCCGGCGCTGCTGGCGACTGACGTGGCGGAGTATCTCGTCAAGAAGGGGGTTCCGTTTCGCGAGGCGCACCATGCGGTGGGCGCCATCGTGCGTCTGGCTGAGACGAACTCGATTGGCCTCGATTCGCTTACGCTGGCGCAGGTGCAGCCGGTGCATGCGGCATTTGCGGCCGACTGGACGAAGGCGTTCGACCTCCGGCGGGCAATGGAGTCGCGGTCCGGCACGGGCATGCCGGGACCGGCACAGGTGCTGCGGCAGCTGGTGCGTTGGCGCAAGACTCTGGCCGATTAAGCTCTGGCATGTCGACAATCCGCATCCTTTCCGATCGCGTTGTTAACCAGATCGCGGCGGGCGAGGTCATCGAACGGCCGGCTGCCGTGGTGAAGGAGTTGGTTGAGAACAGCCTCGATGCGGGCGCCACGCGGATCGAGGTGGAGTTTCGCGCGGGCGGCCGCGCCTACATCCGGGTGGAGGACAACGGCGGCGGCATGACCAAGGACGACGCGCTGCTGGCGCTTGAGCGGCACGCGACCAGCAAGATAGCCGAGACGGCAGACCTCGACCGGCTCGCCACGTTCGGATTCCGAGGGGAGGCGCTGCCCTCCATCGCGAGTGTTGCCCGGTTTGAATTGCAGACGCGCTCTACGGGAGAGGATGCGGGAACGGAGATATTGATCAACGGCGGCAAGTTCGTTCACGTGCGGGATTGCGGACGGCCGGTGGGCACGAGAATCGTCGTTTCACAGCTGTTCAATTCCGTGCCCGCCCGGCGGAAATTCCTTAAGAGCGATGCCACGGAGAGCGCGCACATCATCCATGGGGTGCGGCTTTATGCGCTATCCTGTCCGCAGGCGGCGTTCACGCTGATCGAAGACGGCCGGGCAATTTTCCGCTCGCCGGAATGCAAGACGACGGCGGAGCGCGTGGCGGAGATTTTCGGCCGGCAGATTGCGGACGCCATGCTGCCCATCGAGGCGACCGATGCGGGGTTGGCACTGCGCGGATTGATCAGCAGGCCCGGGGTGGGGCGGGCCACACGCCACGAGATGATCACGTATGTCAACCGCCGGCCGGTGGACAGCCGCACGCTCAGCTACGCGCTGATCGAGAGCTATCACGACTTGGTGCCGAAGGGACGCTATCCCATGGCTTTTGTTTTCCTCGATCTCGATCCGGCAGCGGTCGATGTGAATGTGCATCCGGCGAAACGGGAGGTGCGTTTCCGCAATGAATCGCAGGTGCGCGCGTTTGTCATCCGGGCGGTGCTGAACCGCCTGCGGGAATTGGGTGCAACGATCCCGGCGGGGGTGCCGGAGCTGGCTGGAGAAGCCCCGTGTACCTCGACGGCGGCGGCAATCGTGGTGCCGGCGGGTTCGCCGGTTGAGTCGCGCATGGCGGCGCCGTTTCCGGCCTACCGGGCGCCGTTGGTGGTGCCGGGTCCGATGGAGCCAGCAGCCGCAGTGGCGGCCGTCGCGCCAGCTGCGCGCGGCGCAACGTCCGTGGGGAAGCCCCATTGGCGTTACGTGGGACTGGTTCACGGTGTCTATGCGTTGTTCGAGACCGATGCAGGCGTGGTGCTGCTCGAAAGGCGGGCGGCGCACGAGCGGATCTGGTATGAGCGCCTCCGCGACCAGTTTGCCACGGCGCGGGTCGCCACCCAACGGCTGTTGCTGCCGGTTCCGGTGGAGCTTGATGCGATCACGGCTGCGCTCTTGCTCGACCGGCTGGAGTTCCTGCAGCGCCACGGTTTTGAAATCGTGGAGTTTGGCCGCAATTTCTTTCGCGTTGAAGGCGTTCCCGAGTGGATGAATCCTGCCGATGCCGAGGTTTTTTTGCGGGATTTGCTGGGCGCCCTGCGAGAAGGATCGCTGACGGCGAAGGATCTTGATGTGGCGCGCGACGAACTGGCGCGGCTGGCCGTGCGACGGGCGGGGCCCCTTCCGGAGGGCGTCAGCGAAGTGGAAATGGATTCGCTGGTTGCCCAACTCTTTTCTTGCCGTCAGCCATTGAGCAATCCGACTGGCCAGCCGACCTTCATTGAGCTAGGTTATAATGAATTGACCCGACGTTTCCAAAAATGACGCTGCACAACACTGCCGGGCCGGTTGTTGGCACGAAGCTCGCTGAAAGGTCCATTGTTTCCGGCTATGCCCGCCCTCACGACACCTGATACGAACAACACCTCTGCTGAGAGATCCCGTCCTGCCCTTGATGTCACCAGTCCCGAGGCGGTGGCGATCAAGGAGGCCATTCTGCGTCACCTTAAACACACGCTGGCGCGGGATCCCGGCACGGCCACGGTGCGCGACTGGTGGATTTCGACGGCGATGGCCGTGCGGGACAACATCCTTTCGCGGTTTCTGGCCACCCAGGCGGTGCATAACGGACGCAACGTGCGCCGGGTTCACTATTTCTCGCTCGAGTATCTCATGGGCCGTTTGTTGGAGACCAATCTCTACAACACCGGCCTTTATGATACCGTGGTCGCGGCGGTGCGCGGCCTTGGCCTGGATTTTGTGGCGTTGCGCGACGCCGAGGAAGACATGGGGTTGGGGAACGGAGGCCTGGGCCGCCTCGCGGCGTGCTTCCTTGATTCGCTCGCAACGCACGACTACCCGGCGATCGGTTACGGCATCCATTACGAATACGGTCTGTTCAAGCAGAAGATTGTAAATGGCCAGCAGGTGGAACATCCGGACAACTGGATCATCTTCGGCGATCCGTGGGAGATCGTCCGCCCTGAATACACGCAGCGGGTGCAGCTTTACGGACAGGTGGAGCAGGGCACCGACGAGTCCGGCAAGCCCCGGGCGCGATGGGTCGACACCAAGACGGTGCTCGGGGTGCCCTACGACATTCCCATTGCCGGGTACGGTACCAAGACCGTGAATTTTCTCCGTCTTTGGGCGTCCAAAGCCACCGAGGAATTCGACCTCGCGACCTTCAATCAGGGCGGCTATGTCGAAGCGGTGCGTGAAAAGGCGGTGGGAGAAAGCATCTCAAAGGTTCTCTACCCGAACGACAAGACCGAGAACGGGAAGGAGCTGCGTCTGGTGCAGCAGTATTTTTTCGTCACCTGCTCGTTGCGGGACATTATTCGCCGCCATCGCAAACAATCGGAGAATTCGTGGGACAACTTTGCGGACAAGGTTGCCATTCAGCTCAATGACACGCATCCCGCCATAGCCATTGTGGAGTTGCTGCGCATTCTGATCGACGAGGACCATTTGTCGTGGGAGCAGGCCTGGCAGATCACAACGCGGACGTTCAGTTATACGAATCACACGCTGATGCCGGAGGCGCTTGAGCGATGGAGTGTGCAACTTCTGCAGCGCGTCCTGCCGCGTCACCTCCAGATCATCTATGACATCAATGCGCAACTGATGGAGGCCTGTGAGCGAAAGTGGCCGGGGGACAACCAGAAGAAGCAGGCCTGTTCGTTGATCGAGGAGAACGGCGACAAGCTGGTGCGCATGTCGTATCTTTCCGTCGTGGCCTCGCACACGGTCAACGGCGTTGCTGCACTGCACACGCAGTTGTTGCGGCGCAATCTGTTTCCACAATTTGACGCGCTGTATCCGGGAAAATTCAACAACAAGACCAACGGTATCACGCCGCGTCGCTGGCTGCGGCAGTGCAACCCGCGTCTGGCGGAGTTGATCACCGGCCGGGTGGGGTCCGCCTGGGTGCGTGATCTTGACCAGCTCCGCCTGCTGGAGAAATGGGCGGATGATGCGGAGTTTCAGCGGGAGTTCATGGCGATCAAGCAGGCCAACAAGCAGGATTTGGCGGCGGTGATCCGGGAGGAATGCGATGGGCTGGAGGTTTCGCCGGATGCCATCTTCGATGTGCAGATCAAGCGGCTGCACGAATACAAACGTCAGCATATGAACCTGCTGCACATCCTTGCGCTCTACCGCCGCATGCTGCAGAATTCGGCGCCGGAAATCCTCCCCCGGGTTTTCGTTTTTGCTGCGAAGGCCGCTCCCGGCTACGACGTTGCCAAGAATATCATCAAGGCCATCAATGCCGTCGGAGCCCGCATCAACGCGGACACCCGGATCAACGGCCGGCTCAAGGTCGTATTTCTGCCCAACTACCGCGTTTCGCTCGCGGAGAAGATCATTCCCGCTGCGGACGTCTCGGAACAGATTTCAACGGCCGGCAAGGAAGCCTCGGGAACTGGAAACATGAAGCTCGCCCTAAACGGGGCGTTGACCATCGGGACCATCGACGGAGCCAACGTGGAGATCCGGGAGGAAGTGGGAGGGGAGAACATCTTCATTTTCGGCCATACCGTGGAGGAGGTCGAAGCGCTGCGCCGCGGCAGGTACAACCCTTGGGATTGGTATCAGAAGGACAGCGAGCTGCGGGCGGTCGTCGACTGGTTGGGTTCGAATTACTTCACACCCCGGGAGCCGCCCGGGATGCTTGCCCCCGTGAACCACAGTCTGCTGCAAGGGGGCGATCCGTTTATGGTGCTCGCCGATTTTCGCCGGTACAGCGATTGCCAGGCCACCGTGGACACCGCTTATCGCGACCGTCGGCGCTGGGCGCGCATGGCCATCCTCAATACCGCCCGCGTCGGCCGGTTTTCGAGCGACCGGACGGTCCGGGAATACGCCCGGGATATCTGGAAACTCGATCCAGTGCCGGTCTAGGTTCGGCGATCCCCGGCCCAGCCGCAAATCCGGCCGATCATGGCGGATTGTCTTTACGAGGAGGACGACAGGAGGCGCACGACGCTTGTATCGGAAATAATGCGACGCGAATCCAGGGGCGTATCAGAGGCTCAGATACGAAACGGCCGCCGCAAGCACAGGCCTGCGCCGCGTAGAAAAAAAAGACGCCGCGGAAGCCTGTTTTCCGAAAGACCTCCAGAAAAAATCGTTGTAACAGGTTCGTAACAGGCAACAAGCAGATATGGGCGAAGGAAAATCAGAAAGGGCTTGATTCAAGACCCCATCTTTCCATTGTCGCGCCTCCTTCTTCCAACGTCCCGCGAACAATGGGTGGGACGAAAGAGGCGACCACTAGTACGACGACTGTTCCTTCCCAGCAAATATCCGTTTTCGACGGAAAAGTATTGACGGATAGAAGGCTGGTTGTCTTAGTGGACATCTTTCCCTCGGAGGGAAGAGTTCTTTGAGATTTACTTTGTGCGATTGATTGGGACCCCCAATCAACCTTAAATATTTAGAATCGTGCGTGGGAGCAATCTCACGCACTGCGTAGTTCGTGAATCACTAGGTTCCGAACTCTCTTTTCGGAGAGTTTGATCCTGGCTCAGAATGAACGCTG
>Ga0182027_10003942_pt1 | contig 23255 bp, 21 predicted proteins | sample 712E1DmetaG_FD_121300 | JGI IMG/M metagenome (GOLD analysis project Ga0182027, IMG submission 121300) | Permafrost microbial communities from Stordalen Mire, Sweden - 712E1D metaG (Illumina Assembly) | ecosystem: Environmental > Terrestrial > Soil > Wetlands > Permafrost | place: Sweden... | reverse complement strand
CGCGCATCTCAAGCGCCAGGTGATGGGCCGCGAGGTTGTCGTGGCGGTCACCGGCGGGAAACTCGATTTCGGCCCGTGGGAACGGATCTTCTACGGTGAGTTCGACGGACGGCGCAGAAAACGCGTGCTCATTAAAATCATAGGGGAATAACATATGACAAATGCGAATCCTGCCATCGGCGTTATCGGCGGCGCGGAGGCTTCGGACGAAACGCTCGCCATGGCCTACGAAGCGGGCAAGTTCATCGCGAACAACAACGCGGTGCTGGTATGCGGCGGGCTCGGCGGCGTGATGGAGGCCGCGAGCCGTGGTGCGCACGAAAACGGCGGCATCGTGGTGGGCATTCTTCCGGGGACCGACAGGAGCGCGGCGAATCCCTTTGTGCGGATCGTGATCCCCAGCGGCATGGGCTTTGGGAGAAACACGCTCGTCGTTAATGCATCCGACGTGCTCATCGCGTTTCCCGGGAAATTCGGGACCCTCAGCGAGATAGGGTTCGCGCTCAACGCGGGCAAGCCGGTGATCTATCTTCCCGGCGCCTGGAACCTACAGAAAATAGGGCCCATCGACGCTTCGTTGTACAAAGAGGCGTTCGACGCGCATGGCGCCGTGGGCCTGGCGCTGGATGCGCTGCGCGGAAAGTAGGTCTGCGCTACAAGGTCCGCAGAATCTCCCGGATTTTTTCCAGGCACTTCTCCCGGTACGGCGCGGTTTCGTTGATCAGGTGATGCCGTGCGCCGGGGATGGTTGTCACGTCACACCCCGGAATTTTCCTTTGCAAAAACGGAATGTTGTACCGCCAGCCCACCGTGTTGTCGGCTGTCCCCTGAATTATTGACACGGGAAAACGTCGCGGCGTCACCGTGTCCATCCGCGCCTCCCACGCAAACAGCGCCTTTGCCCACCGCACCGGAAAATGCTTCACCTGCAGCGGGTCGCGGTCAAACCATGCGAGAAAAGAGGCGTCATGCGATTCGTCCCGCATCCATCGCGGCATGGTTGTGGCAAAGGGCGCAAGGGCATAGCCGGCCTTCGAAAGCACCCAATATTCGCTCCGGACAAGCGGCGCAAGCATGATCACCCGGGAAAACCTTGTTTCATTTGCAAAGAAAAGCCGTGAGAGCAGCACGGCGCATCCAGTGCTGTGGCCTATGGCTGCGTAGGGGCGCGGAACGTGCACATCGCACAACGCCACAAAATCCGCAAATGCGTTGCTGTATTCGGCGAATGAGTCGATGGCCGCCGGCTCTCCGGTGGAAAGGCCGTGGCCCGGGAGGTCGAACACCGCGACACAGAACTTTTCGTCCAGGCACAGGGATATAAGGTTCTTCAGAATGCCCGTATGATCGTAAAATCCGTGAATCAGAAATACCGTGCCGAGGCATGAATCCTGTTTGTAAACATGGCCTGCGAGGAGGTTGCCGCCGGACCTGAAGGTGCCGAAGTAATGTGCGCATGCTGCATGGCCGAGGCCGTAGTAGGTGAAATAGTCGATAACCGGTTTGGCGTACGTTGGTGGCGGGGACGAGAACGATAGCGGCGGAAGCGAGGCTTTGAGCGGCGCGAGGTCGAGAGTGTCGGCGGAGACGGCGAGATTCAAGAAACCAAAACAGAGTAAGGTTGACAATGCAAAGGTACGTCTTGTGCGCATCGAAGGTGGTTACAGCGATTCCAGGATTTTCTCTTTTGGTACGCCTTTATGATCTGCCACCGCGCGCAAGATTGCATTGAGCGTACCGATTCGCAGAAAACTATGGTTTGGAACTACTATGCGCTGATGAGAAGGTTGGTCGGTTTCCACCATGATATGGCTGCCCACTTGGTGCACCTGCTTGTAACCCCAGGTCTTGCACAGAACTTTCACAAAAGAGGCACCGCTGAGTTCACGTGGAATTTTCATGCTGCAGAAAGAGTCTCGTCACGGACGAGGTGCAAACGGACCGTGGTTGGTAATTGGCGGTCGAAAAAGAAAGCGGATACGGCCTCGCGAACATTCTTGCGTAATTCTTCCCATGAATCGGCCTGAGTGAAAATATTCTCAGTAAGGCATTCGGCCACGTAGCCGCCGTCGCTTTCCTGTGTTACTTCAAAAATAAGTTCGTTGGCTTCCATGCATCAAAGATACAATGGCGGATGGATTAATGACAAGTTCGGTCGGCAAACGTTGAAGTAACAATCACATCGCGAGGCCAACAACGAAAAGAGGTCGGATCGGGCCGCCTGCTTGTTGAAGGTCAAGGTTGTTTCGCAGCCGAAGTCGCGGGAGGTGAGTCCGATAAGGATGTCGGCGAGGTCGGCCCGACGTGTTCGTTGACAACACGTTGCCCCGTCACTTAATTTTGTGTGTGCTTTTCGACCAGGATTATCCTGATTTAAAAAATGCCAGCGTAGCTCAGTCGGTTAGAGCAGTGGAATCATAATCCACTTGTCCGGAGTTCGAATCTCTGCGCTGGCATTTTTCTCCCTTCCAACTTCTCCCTATGAAAACAGCGTTTTAAAAGGTCTTTTCTATTCTCTCCGCATTGCCTCACTTCTCTACAAAATAGTATCAAATACCCTGAAAATTGGTACACTGTACCAGTGAATTGGTACACTTATTGGTACACTTGCCCGAAAAACCACTTCAAAAACAATCCATGAGTATCATCACACAAAGCATAGTTCAATTTGCGGTTTCCAAAGATCAATTGCCGCGCACGCGCGCGCCAGGCAGCGAAGATGGGCCCCGCGGCATCTTGTTACACCCCGGCGGCGATCCGGGCTTCTGTCACCATAGGGCGTATGTTCTAGCGTACTCTTAGGCTGGACACGGGTTGTTGATGCGGGAATATTCAGCTACGATACACGCGCGCGAGGGAAGAAAGAACCGACCGTGTGACGGATCGGGCAAGGTACGCGCGCGTATTGGTTACGCATCCGCAGGCGGGTGAAACAGAAAACCTAGTAAAACTTAGCACGCGTACCTGACACGCCGGGAATAGAAGAACCTTCTTAGAAGAAATTCCGAAAGTCGGTGAGGGTATAATAATTGAATCGGTCCTTTTCCAGCCTGTTGGATCTTATTATTTGTGTTAAGGCTGAAGCAATTTCATTGTCGCAAGTATAAACATCGACATACGGCAAAAGCCCTGCGTAAAATATGTCGAAAGAATCTGATGGTTTGGTTACTGTAGGTCTATCATTCAGGTACTGCATCAGCTTTCTTGAAATAAAGAAACTTGGACAACAAGATAAATCGCATGTGTTAATCTTCTTGAAAAACGTCTCTGAAATTCCCTCTGAATCCGGAAAAAAACGGAGTGCATGTCGCGCCCGGCGCATAAAATACGCCTGTTCCATAAACTTCTTTATCTTCCAATCCCATACCTCGTTGGGAAAATAGAATTCCTGCATAGAGTTTTCAATAAATCGAATTAGTTCATCATACCCAGCATCCTCCATCCTTCGTACTTGATTCATGTATTGACAAAACACAGTGGTATCTGATTTGTCGGGAGCGAACCTGTCAAAATGGCGTTCTGCGTCACGTTTGTCAAAGAGCGGATGTCTTGGATTGGGTTTGGGTTTTACGAAATCCCTTACCCTTAATTTGCTTATTCCGGTCTTGTACTGGGATACTACTTTGCTGAAGATATCTCCTCCTATGCTGGCGTGGAAAGAATCCCGAACATTATCCCACACCGCCGATGCAGTATTTGCCAGATAGGCCATTTCATCGTTTGACTCGATGATGATGGTATACTTTTCCCTAAATTCTTCCTTGGACAATGTTCTGTCCAGCAAATAAAAATCCGCTATCTCATGAAAAACGACTTCAATGAGAGTCGGCACTAATAGCCTCTTCCGTGGAGCTTTCCGCAAAAATGAAATTCTTTCGTTTACGCGAGCTGAATCCGAAGATTTTATTAATTCCATCATCTGAAAATAGTTAAGTATTAGCGCCTCGTTTGTTCTTGACAAGTAGTCAAAAAAAGCACTTTGTAGGTCTTCATTACTGGCCAGAATGGAGATGGCGTTTGTATCCAAATGTACCATAATCAAAAACCTAAAATTGAAGAGGATTCCTGCCCTTAAACCGTAACATTAGAAGGCTCCATCTGTCCTAGCCCGCCTTCTGTTCTTTGCTGAGTTGGGAATTGATTCCACTGTGATATTGCGGGGACGCGCGCTGGGTCAACAACGGTCCGGCTTTCTTAGAAGGCGTCGCCACGCTTTGAAACGGACCCCCCAAAGGCCTACCATGCCAAGATTGTGTTTAGGGTCTTGGGGATTTCTCGACCGGACACGTACAGGGTTCGTTGGTATCTCTAATCTGATCATATGCTAGAATTCTCGCATGTGGGAACAAAATTGAGAATCCTGATCATGCGAGCAAGCGAATGAAGGAAATCGGCTTGATGGCATGCTAAAGCAAAGGCCTATGGGTACCGATAAAAATCATGTGGTTGAAGAGTCATTTCCGGTGAAGGTCAAATACCCGAGGTGCAAACCACGCAGGCTTGAACTATTTTACATCACTGGAACGGCATTTGCAAGAAAAAAAGTGCCAAGAAATGTGTGGAGGTTCAAAAAACTTGACAGCGGCAAGGGTATTAATTTATTATTGATTTGCCAGGAGTCTCTACACATTTTGTTTCCACCATCCATGGGTAATAAAACGACCTACATTATCGTATTCATAAAACGGAGGCTGTCATGAGTGAGGGCAAAGAGGATGTCTTTTTGAAAGATTTTTCCGAGAGGCTCGAAAAAAAGGAAAAAGTCATTGAAATTGACAGAGAAGTAAGGAACTCTGTCGAAATGGATTGCCAGAGGAAAATAAACAAGTTTGCTATCGACATGTCTAATTGGAGAGAGAAATCTTTGTCGTCAACGAATTTCGCTTTTTGATCGAAACAGCAATTTGTATATTAGGGGAGAACTTCTTTTGATGTTCTCCCCTTTGTATTTTAGGAGACAAACGACATGAGTTTTGAAGTAATCAACCCCAAAACTATCCGCGATTTTCTGGATATCGGCACCCAATATGGCAGCCAAATCGAGAAAAGACGATTCCCACTAACAAGAATATTGAGCATGATCGAAGCCTCTGAGCACAAGTGCAAGACAATTCTAGTTGAAAATGACTATGAGGACGATGAGTACGTGGCAGAATATGACATGTTTTACAAGCAAGTATTCTTTTGCGACCCCAAAGCCAAATGTAAGAAGTTGCATTTCTTTTCCTCCATGTTTACAAAAGATGAATTCGAGAAAGCCCAGGATAAGACTTTGCAGGAAAGTGCAAAGTCCTATCTCGGCTACTGCACGATAAGGCCAGAGCCCTACAAAACCATATCAGATGCTCTTGTCTCACAGAAGCTTGCAATTGATTCTGCAACAAGATTTGTATTCTTCACGTGCCTTGCCCACAAGAAATTCAAATTGTGCAATGTGGAATTGGAAGTTTGCGGATTCCCGTATTTGCAGCAAGACGGAAGGATTGCGGTTTGCGCACAAGCGGCACTGAGCATTATTTCGCAATATTTCTTCCTCAACAAGAAAATTGAAAAGGCCTATTCTGCACCAGCAGTTACCCAGACAGTGTCCAGAAGCCCGAATGCCCAGGGGCAAAGGCATCTGCCCAGCAATGGATTAAACATCATCCAAATCAGGTTGGCGATGGAAGAGATGGGTTTTAATCCAATGGCATATGACTTTTCACTGACAAGACAAGAAGAACTAATGCTTACTGTCCATCCTGAGCAAATAATCTACCGGTTTATTGAATCAGGTATTCCTGTAATAATAGGAATAAATACCGCCTCACAAGGCCATGCACTCGTTGTAGTGGGACATACATTTAATCCAGATTACTGGTGGTCCCAGGTAGAAACTCTTTACTATGGCATCCCCAAGAGCGGCCCCTACCACCTGAGCACAAACTGGATACAAAACTTTATCGTTCAAGATGACAATCTCGGCCCATACTTGTTTGTTCCTTCTTCCATATTGAGAGGCAATACTACAAATTGCATAATAGCACCGCTGTCAAAGTTGGTGTTTAACGCTGGGGATGAGGCGGAAAAGATTGCTTTTGATGCAATATCGCAGGATGTCATGCGTGAGATGATGAAGACTCATTGCAAGGTGAAGGCAAAAGATTTTCCGTTGAACGTGTACTGGCTAGGTGCGATGATTGTCGCCATGGAGAATCAGCAGCTTGTTCTAAGAACGTATTTGTCAAAGAAGGATGACTTCTTGGATTCACTGTCGCCAGACACTAACAAAGAAGTCATGGCCTGCTACAAGGCGATGGAACTTCCCGATTCCCTATGGGTTGTGGAATTGAGTACCCCTCCTATTTTTTGTTACGCAAGGTTGAAACTTGGCGAAGTCTTAATTGATCCTACCAGCGACCCGAGGTTTGATACTTGTTTTTTGTCAATTCATGTTCCGGGTATCATATTTGAAAGGAATAAGTCCAAGGGACTAATTTACAAGGAAATCAGTACGGAAGATCCTCCTTCAAAGCACCTTTATCGACATCTAAAATAAGTCAAATGCTCCAAACCTCTCTTGAATCGGCCTTCAACATCGTCAAGAAGCTTGTCGAAGATTTTGACGGCAACAAAGATTACCACCTCACCCCTGCCTATTCCGAACAATCCGCCCGGCACGACTTCATAGACAACTTTCTTATTGCATTCGGTGCGATTTGAGCCGTTCCAATTTTCCAAGCACGTTTCTTTGTTTTGCTCCAACACTTTCGTATTTTTTTACCTATGAGCCAAACAGTCATTGAAAACCCCGTAATATGCTCCGCATTCCGGGAGCCTGACCGCTATTTCAAGTTCTCCAATGACGGCATTACCGACGAAACCCTGGATGGCCGCAGGCCAAGCTCGTATTTCGTCCCCATAGCGCGCCCAAGGAATAGAAACCCGCAGCAGTTGTCATTCGACACGGAATGGACGCAAGACCGCATAGAGGAGAACAAGCTTGTAAATCAAATCCGGTCCCGCATTTCGCCCTGGCGGAAGGGTGGGTATAGCGGGGTTACGCCAACAACGGCGCGCCTCCTTGCTTATTGGAACGATCCGCAGAGAGAAAAGAAACTTTTCTTTTGCCAAATAGAAGCCCTTGAAACAGTAATTTACATAACGGAAGTGGCCCGGAAATTCGGCGATTCTTGGATTGAAAACACAATCAGAAAAGAAAATGACGTTTGGAATTCCGGCTTGCCGCGCATGGCGTTCAAGATGGCCACGGGCTCCGGTAAAACGGTTGTCATGGCAATGGCTATCGCCTGGAACACCTTAAACAAGCTGGCAAACCCGCAGGATGCCCGATTTTCGGACACTTTTCTTATCATCACCCCAGGAATCACCATTCGGGACCGATTGCGCGTTCTCCTTCCAAACGATCCGCAGAATTATTACCGGCAGCGCGATATTATTCCGGCTCAGTCCATTGAACAACTCTGTCAGGCCAAAATCATTATCACGAACTTTCACGCGCTCCAGCTCCGGGAGAAGGTCGCGGCGGGAAAGATTACAAAGCAGATTTTGGCCGACGGCGGCCCGGCAGGAGCATTTACAGAAACGCCGGATCAAATGGTGCGGCGCGTGTGCCGCGAACTTGGGAACAAAAAGAACATTATCGTTATCAACGACGAGGCCCACCATTGCTACCGTCGAAAGCCTGATGCGGTAGACGAAGAATTGAAGGGTGATGACCGCAAGGAAGCACAGAAACGGGAAGAGGAAGCCCGCGTTTGGATAAACGGTATAGAGTCTGTGAAGGCCAAAATCGGGGTGAAAAATGTTTACGACTTGTCGGCAACGCCGTTTTTCCTTCGAGGCTCCGGGAATCCTGAAGGTACACTCTTCCCATGGGTTATCAGCGATTTCTCATTGATCGAGGCCATCGAATCCGGCATAGTCAAGGTGCCAAGAGTGCCGGTGAGTGACGATTCGATGACCGGCGACCAGCCTACCTACCGTGATTTATGGCTGCGGATACGCGAGGATTTGCCGAAGAAAGGCCGAAGGACAGATTCGATCAGCGGAGAGCCGAAGCTTCCTGCCGAGCTTCAGGGAGCGCTACACAGCCTTTACAGCAACTACGAAAAGTATTACAAGCTCTGGGAGAAAAACACCAAAGCCCGCGCCAAGGGAATTACACCGCCCGTGTTCATTGTCGTTTGCAATAACACCAACGTTTCGAAGCTGGTTTACGATTATGTAGCTGGCTGGGAAAAACCTATCAAAGAGAAAATCATTGTCCAAGCCGGACAACTTCCAATTTTCCGAAACGACGACGGGAAAGGCGGCTGGCTCCAAAGGCCCAATACAATCCTGGTTGACAGCACACAATTGGAATCCGGCGAGGCCATGAGCGACGAATTCAAGAAAATCGCCGTCCACGAAGTCGAGGAATTCAAGGCCGAATACCGGATACGATTTCCCGGACGTGATGCCGACAGCCTCACCGACGAAGATTTGCTTCGTGAGGTGATGAATACCGTGGGAAAAGCGGGCAAGCTGGGAGAACACGTAAAATGCGTTGTAAGCGTGTCTATGCTCACCGAAGGGTGGGATGCAAATACGGTCACGCATGTTCTGGGAGTGCGCGCCTTTGGTACGCAATTGCTTTGTGAACAGGTTGTCGGGCGCGCCCTTCGTCGCATGAGCTACGCGGCTGATGAAAACGGTTTTTTCTCGCCGGAATATGCCGAAGTCTATGGCGTTCCATTCTCGTTTATTCCCTGTAGCGGTTCCACGAAAGACCCAAAACCAGGCCCGCAGCCGACACGGGTTAGGGCATTGGACAACCGTAAGAGCGCCGAAATAGTGTTTCCGCGCCTTATGGGCTACCGTTACGACTTGTTGAGCGAACGGCTTTCCGCGACGTTCACAAAAGATTCAAAGCTTACCCTTTCCACGGCTGATATCCCGACGAAAACGGAAAATGCCCCGATAGTGGGGGAAACAAGCATTCACACACTCGAAGACCTCAAGAGGCGGCGACCAAACGAAGTAGCGTTTCTACTCGCAAAATTGACACTTGAAAAATATTTCCGTGATGATGAGGGTAACGACAAGCCTTGGCTGTTCCCACAGCTACTTGTTATTTCCAAACGATGGCTTGACGAGTGCGTCACGCTCAAAGACAACACATTCCCACAACTCCTTCTTCTTGTCGAATTCGCTCATGATGCCGCAGACCGAATCTACAAGGCTATCGTGCAATCCGCAGGGGATACGCCCGCCTTGAAGCCGATTCTCCGGCCATACGATACGCTTGGCTCCACCAGCTACGTTGATTTTGACACCACACGCCCGACCTTTTCCACGCGCGCAGACAAATGCCACGTTTCGCATGTTGTCGCGGACACCGATTCCTGGGAGCAGAAACTTTCCCAAACGCTCGAAGACATGCCCGAAGTCATCCGATATGCCAAGAACAACAAAAGCCTTGGGTTCAATATCCCCTATACGCTGAATGGTGAAGAAAGCAACTATGAGCCTGATTTTATCGCCTGTATAGACGATGGAAAAGGCCCTGCCGACCCTTTGCAACTTATTATCGAAGTGACAGGGGAAAAGAGAAAAGACAAAGCAGCCAAGGTTACAACGGCCCAAACGCTATGGGTTCCTGCGGTCAATAATCACGGTGGCTTTGGCAGGTGGGATATTATCGAGGTTCTTGATCCGTGGAACGCGGCGAACCAGATTCGAGGGTGGGTGCGTGAGAAATCGAAACAAACAAAAGGTGCGTGAGATGCCCAAGAGCAAAGAAAAGAAAATTGCCGAAGGCGTAGCGATTGAATCCATCCGGCACAAAGATGGACGAGTGAACATACCCACCGAGGAACTACGCGACTTTGTTGCCGAAGACGAAGCCACCCCCAAGGCCATGCTTTACCCGCGCGACCCTTCTCTTGATCCGCAGCTTGTGTGGAAAGGTAAGGACGAACAGGACGCGGCTGACCTTGCCGTTCCCGTGGTACCCATCTACATTCAGGAAAAAATTCATCCGCAAGCCATCATAGATTCTCTACCACGCATGGAGAAACCGGCAGACAACCAAATAGACCTTTTCGGAGACTTCAACGGCTTACCGGCAGATTTTGACCAGCGCGTAGACTTTTACAAGCACGAGGGCCATTGGTCAAACCGTATGATTCTTGGGGATTCGCTTCTTGTGATGACAAGTTTGGCCGAAAAGGAAGGGCTCAAGGGGTCGGTGCAGACGATTTATTTTGACCCGCCGTATGGAATAAAGTTCGGCTCGAATTGGCAAGTGAGCACGAGAAAGAGGGACGTGAAGGACGGGAAGGCTGAGGATGCGACAAGGCAGCCGGAGCAGGTACGGGCGTTCAGGGATACATGGAAATTGGGGATACATTCGTATTTGGCATATCTACGTGACAGACTGGTTGCAGCTAGGGAATTGCTGACGGAGACAGGAAGCGTTTTTGTGCAAATAAATTCAGAAAACAGCCATCTGGTTGCATCCCTTCTTGATGAAGTGTTTGGAAGCGAAAACTTCGTTGCCAATATTGTCTTTCGCAAGAAAAGCCTTCCCCTTGGTGCCGCATTGCTTGAAACAATGCATGACCACATTCTTTTCTATGCAAAGGACATTGAGCATGTCAAGTACAGGCCACTATATCAATACATGGATGATCTTACGGCGCATTGGAGGTATGCCGAATATTCAGATGGAACGATCAAAAAATTCGATCCTGCGGAGTTCAATGGAATCCAATCATTGTCAGGTACGCGACTTTTTCGTCTTTTCTCCTTAATTGCACCTTCTTTTTCACCACAAACAGCATTCGATTATAAATTTCAGGGTAAAAATTATCCACCACCAAGCGGTGGCTCTTGGGTTGTCAATAAGGAAAAGCTCGACAAGCTTGCATTCGTGGGTAGGGTGCAGGTAGAAGGAAAAAGTCTTAGTTATCGCCTATATCACGAAGATTTCCCCTATAGAAAAATCACTAACCTATGGCCTGATGTGGGCGTCTCATACGAAAAGACGTATGTTGTTCAAACTTCTCCGCAAGTTATCGAGCGCTGTCTTTTAATGACTACCGATCCAGGCGATTTAGTTCTTGATCCAACTTGCGGAAGCGGTTCAACCGCCTATGTCGCCGAGCAGTGGGGCCGCCGCTGGATCACCTGCGACACGTCGCGCGTTGCCCTGGCGCTCGCGCGAACGCGCCTCATGGCGGCGCGCTTCCCGTTTTACTACCTTGCCGATTCTCCCGAAGGTATAAAGAAGGAAGCAGAAATCACCGGGAAGATACCGCCGTCATACCCGACTGACAACGATATTCGAAAAGGCTTTGTTTACAAGAGAGTGCCGCACGTCACCTTGAAATCAATCGCCAATAACCCGGACATCAAGGCAGGCATAACCCGAAAACAGATTGACGAGGCCATTTCCCGGCACGCTGACACGGAAACTCTTTTCGACCAACCGTATGAAGACAATAAGACCGTTCGCGTTTCCGGCCCGCTCACTGTGGAAAGCCTTTCGCCTCACCGTGTCCTTTCCACTGCCGACGAAAACATGGACGGCACAGTATCGGAAAAGGAAGCCCAAAAGCACCAAGATTTTACTTCCATGATCCTTGAAAACCTTCGCAAGGCAGGCGTCCAAAACACCAAGAAGAGCGAACGGTTGAAATTCGATAGCCTGAATCCTTTTGCCGGAACCTGGATTCACGCAACCGGAGAATACACGGATGCAGCCGGGAAATCAAAGCGGGTTGCGGTATCCATAGGCCCAGAGCAGGGGACAGTCGGCCCGATGCAGGTCAAGGAAGCGGCAAAGGAAGCCGTGCAGGGTGTCGGGTACGATCTTCTCCTCATGTGCGGCTTTGCCTTTGATCCGCACGTATCCGAAGAGGCCAAACGTTACGGGAAACTTACTGTCCTGGCTGCTCGCATGAATCCCGACCTGGCAATGGGTGACGAACTTCTCAAGAAGACCGGCGCGGGCAATCTGTTTATGGTCTTTGGTGAGCCCGATGTCGAGATAAAGAAACAAAAAGGCGGACAGATCGTCGCAACCATAAAAGGGCTTGACGTTTACGACCCGACAACCGGCGAAGTCCGGTCTTCTTCTACGGATGACATTGCCTGTTGGTTCATTGACACCAATTATAACGGCGAAAGCTTTTTTGTCCGGCATGCCTATTTTACCGGTGCCGAAGAGCCCTATGATAAGCTCAAGCGCGCCCTTCGGGCCGAGATCGACGAGGCGGCTTGGTCAAGCCTATACAGCACAGAAAGCCGTCCTTTTGACAAGCCCGAGACGGGGAAGATTGCTGTGAAGGTGATTAACCATTACGGGGATGAAGTTTTGAAGGTGTTTGCGATGTGAATTTCATGATGCAAAGCTGAGAAAGGGCCTGAAATAATTCCATGATCATTTCCTCAAGTTCAAGTATTGAACTGCTGCATCTTGGTTCGTGGACCGAACTAAAGGCTCGTCTGCTGCAAGATCATCTGAACGGGTTTCTGTTCCGCGGTCACAAGAATATCTCCTGGGAACTTAATTCCTCCTTGGAAAGAAATTTCGTTCAAATAAAAATGGGTGATTTGGCTACGTACTACGTAAATGCCTACAGGCAAATGGTTGAGACTGGTCTTTTTGACAATGGCAATCACTCATTAAACGAAGAATGTCTAGGAACCTATTGTCGGCATCTCAAAGACGAGAGTGCAGATCAGGAACTGCCTGAAGGGACAAAAACTCCACATGAGGCTTATCAACGGGCAATACACTTGATTTGGCAAATGCAACATCATGAAATCAATACTCATTTCATCGATTTTACTCTTTCACCCTATATTGCCGCATATTTTGCGCTTTTCTACGATAACAAACCTCTTCAAACCGATGACCCACGTAAATTTCCTGGGATAGCTGCCGTCAACCACAAAAACCTAGCTATGGCACGTCTGGTGAAAAGAATAGTTGGGAATAGAAAGGTGTCACCTTACATTCACGAAAGAGTCTTGAGGCAACAGAGCCATTTGTTGGATTCTTTTGGAAAATCTCATATGTCCGTCGTTACATATGCAATTCATCCTGATTGGACTTCCGAAGTGTATACTGATTTAATGTTAATGAATATCTCTGGGTACAAGTTATTCGGGACCAAAGAAAAGGCTGCCATGGACTTCTTTCATGCCTACAGGTTTGGCAATGTCTCTAGAGGGGTTTAGTTGTCGGAAAGGTACTACCCTCGAAGAAACAAGAGAGGCTGCGAGCTGCCTCCCAATTTTTCCGTGCAATATTTTGAAAATGGGCACTTTGGTTGTGCACTATGAATCATGAGTAATGAAGTGGAACAAAAGAAGAGTCCTGTTGAGCTGGTAATTCCTACCGATATCGACCGTGATTTCCTTAAAAGAAACCGCAGTATTTACACCCGCCAATTGCGCAAAGAAAACTGTTTCAACCCTCTCTTGGCATGCACTCAAGAAGATTGCGACGTAGTAGAGGTTCGAGGTTTGAACTTGGAATGGTTCAATAGCCTCAAATTAATTCGCGGCGGAATTGTGCAGCCTAATTTGCAATTGACAGTAAGGGGTCTTGAACGAATATTCAAGGCCTTTCAAAGGCTCAGTATTCCATTCAATCACTTCCTTGGATTTGAAGGCATTTTTGCGCAATGCCACTGGTTCTATCGCAACGGTGAACAATCTATTCAAGACGTAATCTTCTATCCTGAACTTGACGATAAGGGCAGAATACTAGCGCCATCCAATTGGAGACTATTCGATGTTCGGCGCCCCAAGGATATTCTTGCTGGCGCGTTCGGCGGGATTCAAGACAGGGAAACGCAGACAATCGGGGCTTTGGGTTTCGAGAATCCATTTGCACAGATATTGCAAAATAAAATTGAGCCGCAAACATTCAAGAATGCTCATGAATACCTAAGGAACGCGGAATTGTTTCCAACGGCTAAGACGACAACGGACAACAATTCTGTGAAAACAGAACCTCCGGATTTTGGGCATGAAATCTCAGAAGACGACCTGAGAAAAGACCTGCTGAAGTACCATGCTGAAACGCAACGATTAGTAGAAGAAAACGCGAAAAGGGTAGTCCGTGAGTCAAGGTATGGCGTTGCCACAGAGTGGCAGGACGAAGAAGCATTTATACAATTCTATACCGATAAGATAAAGACAGACGATTTCTTCAAAGAGCGGGAACGGATTGAAAGAAAAATGTTGATTGAATTATATGAGAAACAGGGTATTCCCAACGCGGCGGAAGTGGCGGACGAAAGACTGAGAAGGCTGGACATCGAGGCGCGGATGCAATTAACCGAAATGCTAGGTGCCATGAATGCACAGAAACAGGACGGCATGCCGGAGCCGAGAGCGGAGGGCGGCAACGGCATGGCGGCGGCCTTTGTCAAAGCAGACTTTCAGAGATTGAAAAAGCCCTATGAAGCGTGGCACGAAGCGTGGAACAATAGAAGATCGCTTATAGAAATCAAAGACAAGCACGTAACTTATGCGCAAGGTTATCAAGAAGCCTGTAAAGAGCAAGAAAGAAGTTGGAACAAACTGCTTGACGTTCTCAACACAACTGAATTGAACACCAATGACGGTAGGGCGCTAATGGAGCTTGCCAAAGACCTTGATGCCTTCCGAAGAAACCGTGTGATAAACGGCTCAGTCTATCAACCTGGACAATACACGGATGGCATTGAACTTCAAGATTACGAACGCAAGAAATATTCACTTTGCCACTACCTTGACAGGTTTCTTGAAAAACTTGATGATACAGAGGAAACAAAGCAATGTTTTCATATCGGATTGAGGGGGCTTGTTGAGGGAATTCTGACCGGCAGCCACCTTGCCCTATTTGCTGGTCTTGAAAATCTGGCGGATGTTCTCCTTCCTAAAAAGGAAGATTACGAAATCCTTTTGAGAGGATTTCCTACAGGATGCGTTTATTATCTTGGAGAACCTGGGAAGGATGGCTTTGAGGTGTTCACATATCTGGCAGGGAGAAAGAATATTATTTACAATAGGAAAGTGCTACCCCAAGAAGCCAAGGTTTTATCTGATAGAAAATCTCTTTCCGAAATGGCCGGAGAAACAATACTGTCATGTTATTCGACAATGAACAGAGACGACAAAGACAGAGCGGGAATTTGGATAGATCGTTTAAAAATGGAAAGCGTTCGCATGGAAATACAAGCGCAACAAATAGCCAATCAGAAAGCAGCAACAGAATCCGCTGTGGATAATTCGCCGGGACTGAAGGCAGCCGAAGAAAGCATTTGGCGCAACAATTTCAAGAAGAAGTACCCATCCTGTTCGAAGCTACCTTACAAGATACAAATTACTTATTCGGAAATAACAAACAGCCAAACGGCATCAAAAAGAACATCAGATTCATGGGAGACATTCTTTGGTTGGTGTTCGTCAAACCAAGTTGAAAAAACGGAGATATATCGAATACTTTTCTATGAGGTAGCAAGCTTGGGCGGTTGGAGCCAAAAGGATGCCGCAAGCTTTTCCAATGGTAATCAAAGCAACCTGAAAAAAGTATGGGATAAACTGAAAAGGAAATAGATTCATGTAACATACCATTTCATACCATTTGATACCACTTGGTACCAAAGCTTTATCTTACGGCTTGTTGTATTCTATAGACGAATGCGACAGGCCGTTTCCTTTTATTGTTTCGTAAATGGTAATGGAGGTGAAGATGGTTTACCAACGTCAACTGGACCTTCTGGAACGTAAACGCCGCTTGAATTGGACTAACCGAGAGATTGGAAACGCCATAGGCGTTGCGCCGGGCGTGGCGTCTTCAAAGCTGAATGGTTTTATTGTATTAACAAGTGAGGAAAGACGCCAGCTTGAAAAAGCAATGAGCAATGCGGAAGCCTCAAAATTAACGGCTATTGTAGGATGCCAGGACTAGATATGGACCGTTTACAGCTTGCCGAAAAACTTCTTCCTTGGTCGGAAGATGATAAAGTCTGCCTTCAAAACGCCGATTTGGTTTTCGGTTGGCTCTACAAAAAAGGGGAATGCCAAAAGGCCATTGAATGCTGGAAACACGGCACATTGCCGAGCGTTTCCTTTGTGACCCGAAACAAATACGATAAACAGTTTACAATTGCGCATCCAGTTCGCCCTGGTATTGTGCCGCATCAAGCCGGAAAGGTATCATATTTTGCCTTGGATTTTGACGCCCATGAAGGACAAAAACCAAACGTTGATTTGCAGCCGAAAACGGCGCGCTTTTTTCAAACGGAACCGGTTTTATTCAAGAGCAAGAGCGGTCGAGGAATACGGGCAATTTTCCTCTTACCCGGCCCGATGGACGTTTTAGAATTCTTGGGAATAATCCGCTCATGGGGCTTCAACAGAAGAGACCGTATCGAGCTTTTTCCAAAGACTGAAAAGCTCACACAGTTTTGGCTTCCTAACGATCCAAACCCGGAGACGGGAGGAGACACCTTCATAAGCGGGATGTGGGAAAACGCGGTTGCAATCCTTCCTCAAAAAGTCCCCGCGAGTTTAACGAATGCAACGCTTGATTGTCTTCTCGGATTCGTTGAACCGGGCAGCAGGCATAATGCCCTTTACGCGGCAGCGCGGGAAATGGGACAAAAACGAATTCAAGAAAAGGTTTCCCGGAAATTACTCGAATGCGGCGCGCAATTGTGCGGCCTTGATCCACGAGAAGCCAGTGAAGCAGCAAGGGACGGCTATGCAAGGGGTTTGACGGACAATCAAAGGCCCACTGCTTTTCAAGAACAGGAAGAAGCATGCAGCCTACCGGAAATAGTATGGGGCGCGCACTATATCAAAAATGGCATACCCGAACGGAAGCCCGAACTCATCTGCGGCATTCTCCGGCAATCCCACAAAATGCTTATTGGCGCTCCCTCGAAGGCCTGTAAATCATTCCTTGCAATACGGCTTGCCTTGGCTATCGCGTCCGGGCATGATTGGCTTGGTTTCCCTTGTAAAAAAGGGAACGTATACGTTGCAAATTTCGAGATTGACGAAGGATCATACTTGCATCGTGTCCAGGCAGTCGCGGATGCTTTACGCTGGCCGATGCCCGACAATATCGCCTATCATCATTTGCGGGGCTATGGTCAAAACATTGAAGAGCTATTTCCCTCCATTGTTGCTGCGATTGATGGGCATGCCATTTCAACCGTGATTCTTGACCCACAGTATAAGCTCTTGCGGTCCTCAGAAATCAGGAACTTTTCAGAAAATGACACTGTGGCGATGGGCTATTTGTACGGTGAATTGGACCGGTATTTTTCACGAAACGGCTTTTCCACGATAATAATTTCCCACTTTGCCAAAGGTTTAGCAGCGTCAAAGGAAGCAATAGATAGGATTGCCGGTTCGGGCGCGCCCATGCGTGACGTAGATGCGGTATGCACCCTTTCGGCCCTTGAATCCGATGATGCTTACCGGATGGAATTTTCACTTCGGGAATTTAAGACACCTGACCCCTTATCTCTGCAATGGGGATACCCCATACATACGGCTGACCCGATGCTTGACAGTGTGCCGCTAAAGAAGCCAGGTAGGCCAGGAGCCAACACCGGCAGTGATGATGATCTTGTTTTTACAACCGTGCAAGGATTGAACGGAAGCGCAACACAAAGCGCAGTACGGGCTGCGGTGGCTGGGCAACTTGGCCGAAACAGGACTGTTGATGCTCTTGAACGGTTGGTAATTGCCCGCAAACTGACCACCTCGAAAGGGAACAAGAATGCCACTGTTTATCACGTCGCTTAGTTGTTCCTGTGTGCTTGCAGCCCTTAAGTACAATTGCAAACAGCAAACAGGAAATACCTGTTTTGCCTGTTTGCACATTTTCTGTTTGCAGAAAATGCTGTATGCTGTTTGCAGCAAGCAGGGGGGCTTTCCTGCAAACATCGGAGCATGATCGCGTACAAGAACCGAAACACCGGGCGTACCCCCGGCCTTGTTAAGTAACCAGAGTAGCCAAAAACATGGAAAAACAGCGAACCGATAAAACCCCATGTAAGGCCCAAAAGCCAGATGGATCGGATTGTCAGGCAGTCGCGCTTCCGGGATCGGAATACTGTTTTTTCCATGACCCGGAGAAAGCGGAACGAAGGCGGGAAGCGCAATCCCTGGGCGGGAGACACAACCACATGAAGACGCTTGACGCGGACACGCCGGACGTGAAGATCGAAAACTGTCATGACACCGTTCCCCTGTTATCGGATACCATTAACCAAGTCAGGAAGGGCCAAATCGACCCACGTGTCGCCAATACCCTCGGATACCTTGCAAGCGTGCTTATCAAAGCCGTTGAACAAAGCGACATTGAGAAACGCATTGAAGCAATCGAAGCCGCCGTAAAAACAAACAGACCTTCAACATCACTGGACATGACAGGAATTGACGTATGACCACCAATCAAATATTGAAGCGCATCGACAATTTGGAAATAAGGCTCACCCCAAAGGAATGGGCCATAAGGCTTGCAGATGAGCTTCGAAAATATCCGTCCGAAGACGAGTTCCATTATTCCTTCTTGAATTATTCGAGTCCTGAAGAAACGCCATTCGGAAAACCGTTTTTTATGCTGAACAAGCAGGCGGAAGAACAGCATCCGGGACACAAACCGGACGACATACGAGCGCAATATCGAATTGCCTGGAAACTGCGTGGAGAATATCAAGCTTTTAGGTTATTAATAAATCAAAGCAATGAAAAAATGAAACACAAGTCCGAAATCTTGAAGCTGAAGGCTTCTCTTCAATTGTCAATTATGAACGCCCTAATTTTGCAGGATATAGTGGCAATGGCAAACACGATAAAGGGCAATGACCTTGCCGAACAGACCTACGATCTTGGGTTTCCGTCAATGCTTGAAGACTGGATGCCTAAGACGTTTGAATTGATTATCGACTTTTATCTATTCGACGCTGTGGTAAGAATAGTTCAGGATAAATACTTAGACGGACATCCTTTCATTTTTCGTGACGTGGAAAACAGGCTTTCGGAAACTAGAATTATGATCGAAGATGCGGACGTGACATTCAATGAATACCTGAAAAAATTGCAAGCCAAAATCAAGACCGTTGAGGATAAGAACGGAACCAAAGATACGGCAGGATTTCTAAATCGATTTGCCCTTGATATTGAAGGAACTAAAAATCGTTTCGACCAGAAATCAATTATTGCTATTGCGGATAAGTGGGCGAAGGATGCCAAGGACAAGGCAATCGTGGAAATTCTTGATGGAATGGGTAAACATGAGGAAGCAAGCGACTTTCTTTGGAAACTTGCAAGGGAAGAAATCAAGGCTAACCAGGCTAACCAAGAGGAACCTGGCTCTATTCATATAGTGGTTGAATAAACAACAAGGCGGTTCTTATGAAAGTGGCGGTTGTAGGAAGTCGGGAGTTTTTGCAGCTAAAACTTGTCGAATACTTTGTCCGAGACCTTCCACAAGGCATTACAGTCATCAGCGGCGGTGCCAAGGGCGTTGATACTGCGGCGGCGGAAACAGCCCGTAAGAACGGCCTGAACGTCGTGGAGTGTCTTCCTAACCTTGAAGGGTGCAAGGAACGTCACGAGTACACGCAACGCTATTATGACCGAAATCAGAAGATCGTTGATGATGCGGATTTGGTTGTCGCCTTCACGGAAAAGGATCATGGCGGAACTTGGGACACAATCAAGCGTGCCGTAAAAGCAAATAAGCCGGTCAAGATTATCCGACCGTCTTTGTTTTTCCCCGGAGAAGCGGAAAAGCCGGACAAAGAACCGGGAGACGAAGAAGGCGAGCAGGAAGAAAAGCAGATCGGCAAAGGCCCGTTTTCGATCCGTCGCGTTTCCCTTGGAAGCTATGCTTTGCGCTTGAAAAGGTATATGGAACCGACCGAATGGGCTTCGCTGATCGTAGACAAGGAAAACAATCCCGAAGCGTTGGCCGACCGCATGGCCCCATATTTCATCAAATTCTTTGAATCAAATAACCGCTTTGGCACTATTCACGCCGTAACAATGGCTCCCCGCTCAATTCGGAACCAGGACAAACCGCATGTCATGGATTTTGTTTGTCAATTGGTCGCAGGACATTTCAACATTGAATACGCGCCGATGTTTGCGGCCTGGGACAAGAAGAGCCGGGGACGTTTCGCCGCACATCCAGACATTGCCGTATTGCCGGGCGTGGAGAAATGGATAGGAAAGGTTGTATTTGTACTTGACGACGTGACAACAACAAACTACACACTTCAAGCGTCGGTCCGGGCATTGACGGCCCTAGAAATTCACGCGCATGGCGTGTGTTACGTTATGGCGCATTAAAAGAAGGCATTCATTGGACATTGACGAGCAGTGGAAGTCTTGAGCCTTGAAAGGGGTTAATGATGTAAGACAAGTATGCAAGTGTATATGGGAATGGAGAATTGCAGCCCCAAGAGGGAAGTGTCATTCAGTAAAGAACAAGGATTAGCGTATTTCGGGTGAAGGTGAAGGCGATGGAGAAGCATTTTGAATCTTCTCTTGTTCAAGCTCTTGCCTTTTCCTTTCCGCATCATCCAACGACTTGAAATGGGCGGCTATCTTGTGAAAATGAGAAACGTCTTGAGCTATGGAGAGTCCTGGAAGAGTATCGCCAGACTGTCTATTTGCTTGATACGCGGTAATGGAACCGACAATTTGAACTCCCTCCGATTCTGTCGAATAAAGAACGGGACCGCCGCTGACGCCGTTAATTGCTACTCCATCGATCAGGTAGGCATTTCTGATCTCTTGGGGAGCGCTAATACTACCGGAGAAGAAACAAAGAGTATAAGGGGCTATTGCAGGGAAACCCAGCCACCCAACCTCAATTCCAATGCTGAGGCGGGTACTGACTGGGAGAAGTGGTACAAACACCTCTGGAAGCTTAAGGTCATTCTTTTGAAAAATAATTACAGCTGAGTCCTTTGCTAAATCAATGAAGATAATACGATCATTCTCTTTAAGCAAAATTGTTTCAGCAAGAGTCTGAAAATGTATTCTAATTGGTTGTTGCCATTGCTCAGCATAATTCACAACATGAGCAGCCGTCGCAATGCCATAAATGTTCTTGTTCTCATTGCAGAGAGTTATGAAGCCTGTGCCACTTCCTACAGGGGTATCAATTTTTACTATGTAAGGCGCTACCTTGTCAACAATCTGGTTCCAATGCATGTCTGTTCCTATGCAACAATGACAATTGATTATGCCGTCAAAATAGATAATAAATTAAGACAAAACAAGAATAGATCATAAGAAGGTCAAAAGCCAAGAGGAGGAGGTGAAGCCTTAGACCAGAAAACAGAAGGCCAACAACGGAAGGATTTGAAGCATCTGTAAAGTAACGTCCGGAAGTTACTGAGATGGCGGGAGCCTGCGCAAAAGTCACTTAACATGACGCATAATTTCGTATTATGTAAACTTAACAAGAAATATTGTCGAAAATCAATCAGAAAAGGCAGTTTTTAGAATTTCCTAAAAAGGGGTAAATCTATGAATGAAACGACCACAACGGCCCGGCATGAGGGCGACGGGACAAATGAAGCCTTCTCTTGCCCGGATGAACCGGCAGGGCGGGAAGAAAGGGAAGCGGGGGAGCCGGAATATCTGACAGCGGGCCAGGTTGCCCGCAAGCTATCGGTGAGCCTGGGAGCCGTCCAAAAATGGACAATGCAGCGCAGAATCCCGGCGACTAAATGCGGCTACCATTGGCGTTATCCGTCGCTAGAGATCAATAAACGGCTTCTGTCCGGGCAATTGCTTTCCCCTATGGCGAAAAGGTAGATCGAACTGTTTTATGTGCTTTTGTAGTATATTATATGTGTGTGATGATATTCGTGGAAGAAAGGAATTTCTTCCATGAGTATTAAGCAGATCGGCGCGGACCAGTTCTATCTTGATGCCAGGGTATTTAAGGACGGCAGGCAATACCGGCAGCGGGAAAATTTCACCGGGTGCCGGAAAAATGCAGATCGTCGATACCACGCATTAAAGGAAGAAATGCAGACCGCGGCGAAAAACGGTCAACGCTCTTTCTCATACAACACTACTTTCAAGCACATCATCGACTATTACCTCGCCAGAAATACCATTGATTCTCATTCCGAAACCTATCTGGAAAAATTAAAGAGTGACCTGGGGAACGTGCAATTATCGGAATTGCGGGACAAGTTCGACAGATACCTTTTGCTTCTAAGAAAAACGAAAGTGAAGCATACTACTCGTTTCTTGTCGAACGCCACAATAAACCGATACATGGCATGGGCAAAAGTGGCGGTTAATTGCGCGGTAAGGGCCGGACTGATCGAAAAGAACCCTTTGCAGCACTTCCAGAAACTTTCTACACATCCGCGTGATCGGATGCTGAATGATGCGGAAAAGTTACGGTTGATCGACGCGGTAAGAAAAGAGGCACCGTATATTTTTCCGATAATGCTTTTCAGTCTCCTTATTCCTTCCCGTCGAGGTGAACTGTCCACGTTGAAAAGGACCGATTACGATATGGTCAACAACGTGGTAATCATACCGGCAGAGAGAACAAAGATGAAGCGGCCCTGCATTAAGCCCGTACCTGAGTGCCTTGTCAACTACATGCGAAACGTACCCAAAGAGAGTGAATGGTTGTTTTATCGGCAAAAGGGAGCGCGGTATCTTCCGATAGGAAACTTTCGCAAGTCATGGATGAAATGCCTTAAGACCGCAGGCATTGAGAACTATCGCTTCCATGACCAGAGACGCGGTGCCTATACCGATCTTCTCTTAAAGGGCAATGCACCGCATATAGTCATGCAGGTGTCCGGCCATGCGACGGATATGTCGAAGGTCTACTTCGGCAGGAATGAAATGAACGCGGCAAAGTCGATAGATTTCAAGGAAAATGGTACATTTATTGGTACACTTGAAGGTAGTGAGTCAATGCAAAACGCTATCAATCATAGCGATAAACAATTGTCAGCAGTGGAATCATAATCCACTTGTCCGGAGTTCGAATCTCTGCGCTGGCACCATTTTTCCCTCCAGTTTCCTTCCCGAACGCCCCTATGTTTCAACACGGCCTGCACGAAATAGTCGAGCGATTCTTCCGCGAGCATTGCACGGCGCCCTGCTCGGTGTGCGTCGCGGTGAGCGGCGGCGCCGACTCGGTGGCGCTTGTGCGTCTTGTGAGCGAGATGAAGGAAACGCTGGGCATCACACGGCTGGGG